>ERZ791871.1139-NODE-1139-length-25278-cov-4.672402_pt1 | contig 25278 bp, 17 predicted proteins | sample MGYA00510280_ERZ791871 | MGnify/ENA primary metagenome ERZ791871 (study PRJEB30046, sample SAMN00792111) | human gut metagenome | study: EMG produced TPA metagenomics assembly of the A metagenome-wide association study of gut microbiota in type 2...
CACCATAGCATGATAGAAGCAGCGATTGCCATTTTCAGGCGATTTGTTTCTCGAAGCCGGATTAGGCTCGGAAACAGGTTAGTTTTTTCTGTCATACACTAAATTGTTCGGTTAAACATAAATTTGAATAGTTTGTTTTTAGGTTTTCCGATGGAGCTTGGTCGCTTCGGAGTTTGAGTTTAAAGTTTCTTTCTGTTTTTTTATTTCATAAGCTTATCGAATTAGGGTTATTGTATTTCTCCTGTATTTCCTTTCTCGTTTTTCTCCTCTCTGAACTGTGCTGATAATGCCAATCTCTTTCATGATCTATTAAGTACTCCAGGTACTTAATAGATCATGAAGCAATAAACTTGTTTATCGAAGTTCCAGACGCGACTAAAATCATAATTTATTTAATCCCTGAATTTTATTTTGTCTTCCCTGCTTTGGGATTTGCCTGTTAGAAACCGAATTATGGGCTTTTAGCGATAACATTGTGTATTACTAATAGTCTACTTTGTTTTGTGAATAGTTGAGGCTTTTATAAAACCCGGGAACATATTTTATGATATAAATAAAAAAATGCTTCTCAATTTATCGTTTATTAAAAGTTCTTCTTATCTTTGCCTCGAAACAGAGTGACTTGTTATGAATACAATGTATTTGTTAACTTAATATTAGGTAAAGATATTCTGGGCCATTAATCATAAATAAGTACCTGGAGAACTTTGCTATTCTTTCCGTCTTTTTATTCCATCTTTTTTATTTCTCTTAGTGACTGAAGTTCTTTTCACTTCCCGATAATTCATATTGTTTGCTGTTTTGATTCTCTTCTGATTTCAAAGGAATTCAATAAGGATTTACTGTGAGTCTCTATACACGGTTGGCGAGTGGCGGGGAGTGGCTTTCGTATTATCAGAGCGGAGATAGTGAACACAAAAAAGGGTATCCTCACGGACACCCTTTTCCAATTTTCCTTTTTTAAACCTTATGGTGTTGCTATAAATCTCTTACCGCACAACACCTTATTTATTATACTAAAAATCAATACTTTTTATTCTATTGCAATCCCATTGGATACTGTTGGCCAGTATGGGTTTTGATATAAAACAGATGTTTCTACTTTTTCATCAAGTGAAAGTAATTCCATTTCGCGAATTGGAACAGGACGTAGATAATTAGCTTTAGCCCATGTGAATCCATCGAATGCAGGATTGTTTTTTCTAACAATAGAGAAAGGACGCAGATATTTGCTAATAGTACGAGAAGAAATGTTAGCTTTTGCATTATCCGGATCATCTATTATTGAATTGTCTGTCCCCGGATCAAATGTTTTATAGGCTTCTTCCCAAAAGTTATATCCTTCGGGAATAAATTTATTTGTAATCATTTGATCCATTGCACGCCAACGTATCAAGTCATCCCAGCGCATACCTTCACCTATAAATTCACAACGACGTTCTCGGCGTATATTATATAAAGTAGCGTCTACCGTTTTATCCCCGGAATATTTTGCTAAGTCCGTTTCTTGAGTCAGGTCAGTAGCATCAATAGTAGCCTGATAGTTCGTATTTACTCCTGCACGTTGGCGGATTGCTTTCCAATAATCTGCGGCTTTTCCCGAAATGTTTCCGTTCTTCAGATAATAAGCTTCCAAATAGTTGAGATGGGCTTCTACACCACGGAATACGATACATCCTGTAGTAGCTTGACTTTGTCCCGAGTAAATCTGAGTATGATCATAAGTCAGGCATTTACGGATGCGATAACCTGTTTGATCACGTATCTGGGTTTCTGCCGGAATTAGGTTCGGTTGTTCAAATTCATGTAATAGTCCGTCACCATCATAATTTGAAGGTAACATATCGTTTTCGCCTAATAAGAATAACTGTAAACGTAAGTCACGATTTGCTTTTACTTTCATAATTGTTACGTCTCCCTGATATGTATTGGTTGCATACCAAGGCAATCCATTTTCCATTAAGAAGCAGTCCACATAACTTTTCAGCATGCCATTGTTTCCTCCCGAATAGATGTAGGCCGGTGTCCCATGAGTAATGCTGATATCGGCAGAACGCAAATAATCTTTCCAGAACAGAACTTCAGAATATTTGCTCATATCTTCGGCTGCAAACATTTCAAAATAATCATTCCATCCATTGATAGCATCTGCGCTTTCCGGATTGATCAAGCCACTGTTGGAAGTTAGGGTTATAGCATCGGCTACTTGCTGTGCGGCATCCATAGCTTGATCCAAGAAGAAGTTTATTTCACTTGCCACATCAAGAGAGAAATTTGCATGTACTGATTTTCCTGGCCATGTATCGTCTCCCGGTACACGTCCTGTGCCTTTATGGTATTTTTCAAAGGTAGCTTCATATAGTGCTACACGTGATTTGATGAGCAATGCACATGCCTTGTTCAGGCGGTTGTTGTTATTAAAGCCTTGTTCGTGCATATATTCAGCAGCCTTATCCAGATCTTCAAGGATAAACCGTGCTACCATATTGCGTGGCTGGCGTACGGATTTCTCCATCAGAATCTCTTTCTGGTCGGGAAGCACCTCTGTGATAATAGGATAATCACCAAACATTTGTAACTTTTGGAAGTAAGTCCAGGCACGGATGAAGTACATTTCTCCAATGTAGTGCTTGATATCGGCTTCTGAGCCTGAAATGGAACCGGCTTCATATTTAGGAAGCACTTGTTCGAAGAAATAGTTACAATAACGGATTCTCGAGAAATTCCAGTTGTCTCCATCGTTGTTAGGTACTTTCCATTGTCCTTTTTCAAAATAAGAGGCACTATATCCTCCGGCTACCATATTATCAGTGTTCTTGTCGTTATTTAAGGTACCTGCACTGAATCCCCCGTGGGTTGAAAACAGTCCGTTGTACTGTGAAATGGTATAGGCTGCCAGATGGTCTACCGTTTGGAAATATTCTTTCGGGGTCACAGAAGCAAGGGGTTCCCTGTCAAGGAAATCATTACAGGAAGAAAGCATTATTGCGCCTCCTGCCATAAAGAATGTTTGAATAAAGATATTTTTTAGTTTCATATTTCCCATATTTTAGAAGTTAACATTCAAACCTACAGAGATAACACGCTGTAGTGGGTATAACTTGCCAGAGTTGGCATCATAAGTACTGCCTAATGCTTCCGGGTCGAAAATACCTGTAATATCAGAAATCGTCAACAGGTTGTCTCCTGAAACATAGATGCGTACCATTGACAGGCCAGCTTTATTGGTCCATGCTTTCGGAAGTGTATATCCAACCTGTAAGTTTTTCAGGCGGCAATAAGCGGCATTCTGCAGATAACGGGTTTGCGTTTTCATATTTCTACTGTCGTTTTTCAGGACACGTGGATAATAGGCATTGGTGTTTGCGCCCAATGGGTCACCTTCGGGACGCCAGAAGTCCCAATGTTCTTTATATCCGGCAGCATGCCATTCGCCTGTACCGCTCATACCCCAGAAGTAAGGACCTGTCAACCAATAGTCGCGTTTGGCTACACCTTGGAAGAAGGCACGGAAATCGATGCCCTTCCAAGAAGCATCCAGAGTAATACCGTAGTTAAAACGCGGAGTACTGTTACCAATAATTTTCATATCTCCCGAGTCTCCCAGTTTATTGCTGCCGTTATCAATTTTTCCATCTCCGTTCAGGTCCTTGTACATAATGTCACCGGCACCCCACTTACTTCCCATAGATGACTGATCAACTTTAGCCAAGTGTGCATCCATTTCTTCCTGACTTTGTGCGATTCCCTCGGTTACGTATCCCCAGATATCATTTAATTTTTTGCCTTTATAATAGGCAGATCCACTTAAACTTTTGGAATCATTCGGATAGCGGAGAAGTTCTTGTTGTGCATCCGATAATACAAATTTTACGCCATATGCAAAGTCTTTGATGCGGTCTCTCCAACCAACTTCTAATTCGAAACCATACGATTTCATATCCGAGTTATTTATTTTAGGAACTCCTGTCCCCAAAGAGTTTGAGAGTTCGGGAGCCGGACCAATCATGTCATAAGTGTAACGAACAAAGTAGTCAAACGATCCGGTAAAACGGTTATTGAATAATCCCCAATCCAAACCAACATCCCATGTTTCGATGGTTTCCCATGTTTTAAGTGAACTCACGATACCCGGGAGATTCGCATAATTGGGGCGTGTGCCATTCACCAGCCAACCGTAATTGCTGCCTACCGGCATTGTTTGATAGAATGGATACCATGCGTCTTTCGTATCTGTATTGCCTAATTGTCCCCATGAGCCTCTAAGTTTCAGTGTACCAATGTTACACTTCTGGGCTATTTGTTCAAAAAATGGTTCACGTGCTACATTCCATCCGGCAGAGAATGAAGGGAAAAATCCCCAGCGTTTGTCTCCGATAAAGCGTGAAGAGCCGTCATAACGTCCGTTTGCTTCAACCATGTAACGATCTTTGTAGTTGTAATTGATACGTCCAAAGAAACCGGCGACTGCATTTTCTGCGTAACCTCCCGATGCGTTCGGGCTTTCGGTAGCAGTATTGATTGTAGGTACGGTAGGAGTAATCAATGTGCTTTTTTCTCCTGATACATTTCTTGTTTTGTAGAGTTCGGAGTTGAAACCCAGCATTACCTTAAAATAATGTCCACTGTCGAATTGTTTAAAGTAGTCGCTATAGATGTTGGTGCTATAATAATTTTCTTTGTAGGCATATTCATTTACCTTGGACGAGCCTATAGGATAATCGCCCCATTGTACGCCATAGGGTTCACCATATTCATTATGTGCATAGATTGGCAATACATCCCAATGTTCATTGGTGTTGGTGGTACGTAAGCTACCTTCTACATTGATTTTCCAGTTTTTGATGGGTTCAAAAACAAATTGAATCTGTTGGGTATTCAGATCTTTTTGATTTTTTTGTTTACCACCATCTTCCAACTGGATAATTTCCATACCATCCAATGGGTAGCCATTGGGGTCGTAAGCCGGACAAGTTGGCCAGCGGCGTGCAATGTTGTGGAAGAATAAGCCTGTCAGGTAAGAAGGTCTTTCGAAGTCTTCCCGTGTCCATTTGGTAGAATAAGAGACTCTCAACCAATCAAAAACTTGAGTAGTGATACGTCCATTTACCGTATAACGCTGGAAGGTATCAGAACCGTGACGGAGCAATCCGTTTTGGTCAAGGAAGCTTCCGCTGATGCTATATTGTGTCTTTTCATTACCGCCACTGATACTCAGATTATGATCTTGTGAAGGTACCCAGTCATCATAAAATTCCTTGAACCAGTCTGTATTTGCGTTGGCACCACCATAAGCATTCCAGTGATGATTGTTGGGGTTTGCTGTGGTAGTTGTAGTGATTTTACCATCCATGTAATCTTTAATACGTTGCATAGACTCGGCACTGAAGATGGCACCTTCACCTACATTTTCGGAACCACGATTAAAGTACTGTGCAAAACGATAAGAGTCAAGCATCTCTGGTACACATAAGGCGTCTGAAAAACGTACATTTACCCCATAGGAAACAATCGGTTTACCGGCTTTTCCTTCTTTGGTCTTAACCAGAATTACGCCAAATGCGGCTCTGGCACCATAGATTGAAGCAGAAGCAGCATCTTTTAATACCGATACTGATTCTACATCATTGGGGTTCACTGAATTTAAGTTGCCTTCGATACCGTCTATCAATACAAGAGGAGAAGAACCGGATCCGTCGCCAATGGTACCGGCACCGCGGATGTTGATGTCCAGGCTACTGTCCAATGCTCCGCCGCTGTTTCCAACTGAGAAGTTCAAACCCGGTACCACACCTTGTAGGGCTTGTGATACATTTTGTACCGGACGGGCCTCAAGCACTTCGGAGTTGACCATACCTACGGCACCTGTCACATTGACTTTTTTCTGTGAACCATAACCTACAACGACCACTTCATCCAGTTGTTGCGAGTCCTCTTTCATGGTAACGTTAATAGGAGAGCCGGTTGCTTTTACTGTAACGGTTTTGTAGCCGATGAACGAAATCTCGATACTGCTTCCTTTGGGGGCATCGATAGAGAATTGCCCTTGCAGGTTGGTAATCGTACCTGTGTTATTTGCCAGGACTTTAACGGATACACCGATCATCGGTTCTCCGGTTTCGTCCACTACTGTACCTTTTACTTTGGTGTTGGCCTGCTGTACAGTTTCAATTCCGTGTTCTTCGTAAGTATTGGCTGCTGCTTGCTGCGGTGTTGCACACCATAGCATGATAGAAGCAGCGATTGCCATTTTCAGGCGATTTGTTTCTCGAAGCCGGATTAGGCTCGGAAACAGGTTAGTTTTTTCTGTCATACACTAAATTGTTCGGTTAAACATCATTTTGAATAGTTTGTTTCTTAAATTTTCCGGGAAATCGGTTCCTTCGGAATCTGTGTTAAAGTCTTTTCTCTGTTTTATTTCATAAGCTTCTTTATTAGGGTTGTTGTATTAATTGTGATTTATGACTTATCTTTACAATTATTCCTAATCCCAAGTTTCTGTTAAGTTCTGATGGTACTTAATCGATTATGACAAACAGAAGTATTGTGAAAGGAGTACGGACAAGTGTTGAATACTAAAACTGCTATCTGTTGTATATTAGTTGGTTATAGTAAATATCGGTTGTCTATAACAGTCCCTATAACTCTAATTTATTAAATTACCGAGAGTCTACCTTATTTTTTAAAGGAGTGAGTTATTATATCTTGCCCGAAATGTTTTTTATGATATAGCTGAAAAAACAGAAGCGCTGTTTGTGAATTATTAAAAGATATTATTATCTTTGTGCCGTTAATAGCTTTTTGTTACGAATAAAATGTGTTTATTAACTTAATATTAGAAAAACCATTGATGGCGAAAAGAAGTTATAGTAAAGTACCATCAGAACTTTGCTATTTTTTTATTTTTCTTGAATTACTTCTCTTTCTTTATTTCCACGATCGATCTCTCTTATCTTCAATCCCGATAAACAATTGTGAATAATATATCTGCTCTTATGGACTACTGATATGGATAGGGCAGGAGACTCTGTAAATGCAACCGACATTAACGACGAATGCTGCCGTCATTTAAGGCGACAGACGGTTGCTTTAATAATCCGGTCTTTGTGGTGACAGGAGTGGCTGTTATATGTAATAAATACCCTATTTCAGTGTATTTTTTGTGGTTTCGGTCTTTTCTTTGCACACTTTTCATGCTTTTATGCAGAAAATCTTTATCTTTGCAACCTAATTTAACATTAAAAGGTATGAGTTACAATTTGTTGAAAGGAAAAAGAGGTATTATTTTCGGTGCATTAAACGAGCAGTCTATTGCCTGGAAAGTAGCCGAAAGAGCCGTTGAAGAAGGTGCTGTTATTACATTATCAAATACTCCTGTTGCTGTCCGCATGGGACAGGTTTCTGCTTTGTCTGAGAAGTTGAATTGCGAAGTGATTGCTGCAGATGCCACTAACGTAGAAGATTTGGAGAACGTATTTAAACGCTCGATGGAAGTTCTCGGTGGTCAGATTGATTTTGTATTGCACTCTATCGGTATGTCACCGAACGTTCGTAAGAAACGTACTTATGATGATCTCGACTATAATATGTTGAATACTACCCTGGATGTTTCAGCTGTTTCATTCCATAAAATGATTCAGGCTGCCAAGAAACAAAACGCAATTGCCGAATACGGTTCTATCGTGGCATTGAGTTATGTAGCTGCACAGCGTACTTTCTATGGATACAACGATATGGCTGACGCTAAGGCATTGCTTGAATCTATTGCCCGCAGCTTTGGTTACATTTATGGTCGTGAGCACAATGTACGTGTAAATACGATTTCTCAGTCGCCTACCTTTACCACAGCCGGTTCCGGTGTGAAGGGCATGGATAAACTGTACGATTTTGCCAACCGCATGTCTCCGTTGGGCAATGCTTCTGCCGACGAGTGTGCAGATTATTGCATCGTAATGTTCTCTGATCTTACCCGTAAGGTGACCATGCAGAACCTGTTCCACGATGGTGGTTTCTCGAGTGTTGGTATGAGCCTTCGGGCGATGGCTACTTACGAAAAGGGTCTGGACGAATATAAAGACGAAAACGGTAATATCATTTACGGTTAAGGCAATGAAAATACGGAAGAACTATATTCTCCTTGTTTTGCTAAGTCTGCTTTTCGCATCCTGCCGGGTGGGGAAGGCAGAGCCTGTCGCAGACCCAATGGAGGAAGAGGGGATTTCCGTAGTCAGATATGATAAGCTGTTGGACGAATACGTTCGTTTCAACAGTTTTTCTGCTTTACAAAAAATGAATCTGGAATATTCTCTGCCTACTAAACTGCTGATTGAAGATGTATTGGCCATCGGGCAGGTAAGTGACGACCATATATTCCAGCGACTGAAAACATTCTATTCGGACACCACTCTGATCCGTCTGATAGAGGATGTGGAAACCAGATATCCCGAATTGGGATCTGTCGAGAAAGAGTTGACCAAAGGCTTCGGGAAACTGCAAAAGGAAGTGCCGGATATCATGATCCCCATGATATACACACAAATTTCGGCATTCAATGAATCCATCGTTCTGTCCGACAGCGTACTGGGCATCAGCCTTGACAAGTATATGGGTGAAGATTATCCGCTTTACAAGCGTTTCTATTATGGTTATCAGCGACGCACCATGCGTCCCGACCGGATTGTACCCGATTGTCTGGTGTACTATCTGATGAGCCAGTATCCTTTCCCGATGGATTACTCCCGTACACTGCTCGATGTGATGATGCACTTCGGTAAAATTAATTATGTGGTGCAGCACCTGTTGGATTATTCCTCTTCGGAAGAAGCATTGGGCTATTCGGATGTAGAGAGAGAATGGTGCAAAGAGAACCAGCAGCAGATGTGGAGATATATTCTTGAAAAAGATCATCTGCATGCAACAGATCCGATGGTGGTACGCCAATATACCCGTCCGGCTCCTTTCACTAATACTCTGGGCGAGAATGCGCCTTCGATGGTGGGTACCTGGATTGGTACAAAAATCATCACTTCGTATATGAAACATCATAAAAAAACAACCTTACGGCAATTGCTCGAAATGAACGATTACGAACGTATGTTCACCGAATCTCGTTTTAATCCGTAAAATTCTTATTATAAAAATCCCTTGTTCATGGATACCGCTCTCTATCTTTTGCCCGTTACATTGGGCGACACTCCCATCGAGTCTGTATTACCACCCTACAATAAAGAAATTATTCTGGGAATCAAGCATTTTATTGTCGAAGATGTCCGTTCGGCCCGCCGTTTCCTGAAAAAGGTGGATCGTGAGATTGACATCGATTCGCTCACCTTTTATCCCTTAAACAAGCACACTTCTCCTGAAGATATTTCCGGTTACCTGAAACCGTTGATCGGTGGATTGTCTATGGGAGTGATTTCGGAAGCCGGTTGTCCGGCCGTTGCCGATCCGGGAGCCGATGTCGTGGCTATTGCGCAACGTAAGAACCTGAAGGTAGTGCCGTTGGTGGGCCCTTCGTCTATCATTCTTTCTGTGATGGGATCGGGATTTAACGGACAAAGCTTTGCCTTTCACGGATATCTGCCTATAGAGCCGGCTGAGCGTGCCAAAAAGCTTAAAGCTCTTGAACAACGGGTATATGCCGAACATCAGACACAGCTGTTTATAGAAACGCCCTATCGGAATAATAAGATGGTGGAGGATATTTTGCATAACTGCCGTCCGCAAACACGTCTTTGCATTGCAGCTAATATCACCTGTGAGGGTGAGTACATCCGCACCAAGACCATCAAAGAGTGGCAGGGAAAAGTGCCCGACCTGACTAAGATACCTTGTATTTTTCTCTTATACCAATAACCTGTTTCAGGTGTTCATATTCCAACTCAAAGCATTCGCCGAAGAAGTGAGTGCCTAAGTTGTGTTCTATCTGTTGGAAAGTCCACAGTTTTCCTCCTTTGAACCGTGGATCGCAGAGGATAGAATCATCTTCCATTTCGACAATAAACAGATAAATCAGACGGTTGGTCTGTGCATTTTCGAAATGATAGGAGATGGTAAATGTAGGTTTCAGATCCGATGCTTTTGGGAAAGCATTACTCAATAAGCGGTTGGCACCTTCGGTCAACGTCTCTCCGTACCGGAGATAACATTCCATCGGTATATCCACTTTGAACTTGTCGAGAATACAGCTTTGCGGACGATTGCAAAGGAACAGCATGCCATGGGTAGAGACGGCAATGCGTATTACCGGGTTGATATAAGCATTCTTGTAGTTGATGGCTTCTACGGCCAGGCTTTTTCCAATGACGTCGCCACGGGTGTTGACGATGGGCACATATTCTGTATGGGCCATTACATGATTAAAATAACGGATGCCTATCTGGTTGAACAGAATGCTGAGGATAAATATGGCAGGCGGCAATATGTGGTAAAGCACCAGCGTGGAAGTCGGAGTGAGAGGGTGTGCTATCAGGATAGTCAGACTGATAACGGCAAAGTGCAGAATACCCAGAATCAAAACAACCCGTGCCGATACGACAGCCGATTCCGCTCCCTGGGCAAACAGTCGGCGGTTGCACTGGGCACTCTGGCGCAGGTAGTGGTTAATGAACCTTCTCCTGTGTAAGAAAAGAATAACCATTGGAATCAGTATACTGACTTCAAGTGTCAGGGGCAAAGCTCCTACCGGGACAAAATCTCCGGGAATGAGACTTGCCAGAGTCAATAGTGTCAAAATTCCCGTAGAGATATAAAGGATAAAATTGGGTATACGCGCCCCGTTACGGGACAGGGACCTGTATGAAAAGATAAGTCCGATACCTGTACCGATATAGATTGATATGTCCTGTGTTATAAATTCGCATAAAAGGATGGAAACAATAACAGGGATAAAGCCCAATGACATATTAAATGCGGAAGAAAGTACTCCTTTGTTACCCATATGTTTTTTATTGTATTATTTTGCCGTTTACTTGTAAAACAAACAAGGAGCCTGTTATGTTCTTACTACTTCTTATTAAATCGGATATGTTTTTCCGCATGATATGATGAACGTACTAATGGTGCGCTTTCTACTTGTTCGAATCCCTTTTTGAGCCCTGTTTCTTTATAGATGGCGAATTGTTCCGGGGTAATGTATGCCACAACCGGATAGTGTTTATGGGTCGGTTGCAGGTATTGTCCGATGGTAAGGATTTTGCAACCGACGGCAATCAAGTCGTCCATTAACTCCTCCACTTCGGCAGGAGTTTCGCCCAAACCGACCATAATACCCGATTTGGCTGTTGTACCGCTCTCGGCTATCTGACGGATCACCTCCAGGCTGGTGTGATAATTGGCCGCACTACGCACTTGTGGGCTGATACGTTTTACGGTTTCCATATTGTGGGAAATGATTTCCGGACCGGCTTCTATCACTTGGGCAACCAGTTCCTTGCGTCCCTGGAAGTCGGGGATCAGTACTTCGGTGGTCGTTTCCGGATTCAGGCGTTTGATTTCACGAATTGTTTGCGACCAATGGGCGGCGCCCAGGTCGGGTAGATCATCGCGGTCCACCGATGTGATGACTGCATGTGAGAGCTTCATCAAGGCAACCGATTCCGCAACGTGCAACGGTTCGTCAGGGTCCAGAGGCAAAGGACGCCCGGTCCGGGTATTACAGAATTTGCAACTGCGGGTACAGATGTCACCGGCAATCATGAACGTGGCCGTACCTTTTCCCCAGCACTCGCCCATGTTGGGGCAGCGCCCGCTGCTGCAAATGGTGTGCAGGCAGTGCGATTCGACAATACGTTTGGTTTCCGTATAGCGTTCGTTGGCTCCGATACTGATCTTAAGCCATTCGGGTTTGCGTACCCGTTGATCGTTTCCCATATGATAGTACTGTTTTGTTTAATGATAGAGAGGCTGTCTCAAAGCTCACCACAGAGGACACAGAGTAACACAGAGTATACTTTAAATTGTTGATGATTAGTAAAAAAAGACTCTGTGCTACTCTGTGTTACTCCGTGGTGAAAAGACTTTTGATACAGCCTCCTGAAGCGGTTTCTTATAAATTGTTCAGGAAAAAGTTCGTTAACCTCGTATACAGATGGTTCCGGGTATTTCCGCCAGAAATGTTGTGATTCCGGTTGGTATATACCTGCATGTCGAACTGTTTTCCAAGCTGTACCAGGTGTTCGGCATATTCGGTACAGTTCTGGAAGTGAACGTTGTCATCTGCCATACCGTGTACCAAAAGCAGGTTTCCATGCAAGTTGTCTGCACGGCTGAATGCTGAAGCAGCTTTGTAGCCTTCGGCATTTTCTTTCGGAGTACGCATGAAGCGTTCGGTATATACAGTATCGTAATATTTCCAGTCTGTAGGTGCGGCAACAGCGACTCCGGCTTTAAATACCGGTGTACCTTCGCTCATACTCATGATGGTCATGTATCCGCCGAAGCTCCATCCCCAGATGCCGATGCGTCCTTTGTCCACATAAGGCAGGCCACCCAGATATTTGGCAGCTTCCACTTGGTCTTTTGCCTCTTTTACGCCCAGGTTCAGATAGGTGCACTTCTGGAATTCGCTTCCACGGCCTCCTGTGCCGCGACCGTCCACACAAGCCACTACGTAGCCAAGACTTGCCATGTATGTTTCCCAGCTGATTCCCCATTTGTCCAGAACCTGTTGCGAACCCGGACCGCTATACTGGAACATCAGTACCGGATAGCGTTTTGAGGGATCGAAGTTCACAGGTTTCATCATCCATCCGTTCAGGTCTACTCCCTCTGTGGTCTTGAAAGTGAAGAATTCCTTTTGCGGTATGGCATATCCGGCTAACTTTTCTTTCAGTTTATCATTGGTCACCAGAGTTTTCAATACTTTACCCGTATTGTCATTCAGTGTAATCAGCATCGGAGTATCGAGGCTGGTAAACTTGTTCATAAAATATTTCATCGAACTGCTGAAGATCGGGCTGTTGGTTCCTTGCTGATTGCTCAGTTTCACCTTCTTGCCTTTACGGTCTATCTTGTATACAGCCTGGCGCATCGGACTCTCTTCGTTGCTGGTGTAATAGAACTCGTTGGTATCCGGATTCCATCCGATGAAGCTTTTTACTTCATAATTGCCGCTGGTCACCTGCTTAATCAGATTGCCGTTCATGCTATACCAGTACAGGTGCGGATATCCGCTCTTGTCGCTTACAAAACTGAAATTGTCCGGATAGAACCGGATGTTGTCGAATACGTTCTCGTTGATGTAATAAGGAGATTCATCACGTAAAGCCAGCTTGCATACTGTACTGCGGGGATCGGCAAAATACATGTCGAAGCGGTTTTGATGACGGTTCAGCGTCATAATGGCCAGTTTGTTCGGATCTTGTGTGAAACGGATGCGTGGGATATAACCATCGGCGTCTATCGGCAGTTTTACCTGACGGGTCACTTTTGATTTGATGTCGAACGTATGTACCGATACCTTAGAGTTGGGATAACCTGCCTTGGGATATTTGTACGTATATTCGCCCGGGTAGTCCTGCAACGCATTGTTGCGTGGAGCCTCGCCGGCAAACAGCGGGAAGGTGTATGATGGCACTTCCGACTCGTCGAAGCGGACATAAGCCAGCATGGTATTGTCGGCATTGAACTCCAGGGCACGGTTGAAACCGAACTCTTCTTCATATACCCAATCGGGAATACCGTTCAGCACGCTGTTCAGTTTGCCGTCTTCCGTCACCTGCGATTCGCTGTTGCCATACAGGAGCTTCACCAGGAAGATGTTATTGTCGCGGACAAATGCCACCAGATTGCCGTCCGGTGAGAATACCGGAGCTTGTTGCGGGCCGCCGTCCGAGAGTTTTTCTACGATATTGTTGGTAGTAACCCCTTTATCGTTCCGTTTCACCGGATACAGATAGTGGACTGCCGTATAAGAGTGACGGTAGATAGGGGTTGTTTCCGTTGCAATCAGAATTTTTGATCCGTCCGGTGAAAACTGATAGCTGTCGAATTTCTTGAAAGGACATTCGCGAGCTTTGGCCACATCGAATACCACTTCCACCGGTTCACCCGTGCGGAAGGAATATTTCACGATTTGTGTGCCTTCGGCATTTCTTTGTGTGTAGTGTTCGCCATCCGGCATGGGAACCACACCATAGATGTTTTCGGGACTGAACTTGCCTGAGTTGATCTCTTTCAGGTCGAGCGCTTTGCCTCCTTGTGCGAAGCCGGCAAGGCAGCACAGACAGAAAAACAGAAAAATGAATTTTCTTTTCATTGGCTTTAGATGATTTTTAGGTTGTTTCTATAGTGCCGGCAAAGGTAAGGATAAACGGTGAGCCTTCAAAACGAGAGGGTTAAAATATCTGTGAAATAGCGTTCGGAAACGAAAAAAACAGAGCCTCTGTTGGCTCCGGGCAGAGGCTCTTCCGGGTACAGACAGAGCCTCCGGAGAGCAGAAACGGAGGCTCCGTCCCGGACGTTGGAGACACGGAAAGTGGACCAGTCTCCGAGCCACCTCTCAAACAGTGCTGTATCCCTTTATTCATGGGCGTTTGAGTGTGTTCGAAAAACTGACTGAAATCGATTGGTGGGCCATATAATAAATACTAACAAAAAAAGATATATGAATATATCAGTTCAGATCGTGCGCAATCGGTGAGAAATGATTCCGGATTTGTCGGGAGTTATCCCCCTTTCATCGGTTTTGCTACCGTTATTGACGAAAAAGCCTTTCCGGGTGGTGGCAAATGACCTATCTTTGTGGACGAAGATTAGATGAAATAATTAACAATGAAATGATATATGGAAAAGAAAGAGTTTTCATCTCCCGCTCGGAGATACGGTAAGTTTTTTATTGCCTTTATTTTTATAACGGCAGGAGTGCTTCTACTGGCCCGTAATCTGGGATGGATTACTTATGCCCTGTTTGACCTATTGGTGTCCTGGCAAATGCTTCTGATTCTCTTGGGAGTATACCTGATGTTGCGTCGTCAGATTCTGCGGGGATTGATTCTGGTTGGCATCGGGGCCTATTTAATAAGTCCGCATCTGGGATGGTTTCCGGCGGGAGTCCATATCACTCTTTTCCCGATTATATTGATTGTTATTGGACTCGCTTTTTTATTCAGGCCGAAACGTGCCCGGCACGAACGGATGCGGAGGGGAAACTTTGCCAGCAGCCAATATAACTCTACGGATGGAGTGCTTCACTCGGAGAATACCTTCAGCGGTATCAGGCAAGTGGTGCTCGATGAATTCTTTAAAGGCGGGACGATACAGAACTCGTTTGGCGGGACGATTATTGACCTGCGGCGTACGACCCTTCCCGAAGGTGAAACGTTTCTCGATATTGATTGTACATTTGGTGGAATAGAAATTTATGTGCCTTCCGATTGGAAAGTAGTGTTTCGGTGTAACACCTGTCTGGGCGGATGTCAAGACAAACGTTTTGGTGGAGGTGTGATCGACCAGAACCGGATATTGGTCATCCGGGGCGACTTGACATTCGGAGGTATTGAAATAAAAAGTTGAAAATAAAACATGGATATACATCCTATACAAGAATCTTCCCGACGGTGGATGACGGCATTGATATTGGCCGTTGCCGCAGCAGGGATACAAACAGCATTACTTTGGGGCTATGCCGGGGCCGACACGCTTCCGGCTGCAATAGACGGCTTTTTATCCGTCGGTTTGCTTTGCCTCCTGGCCTATCTGGCATGGTATGTCATCGGCCTCGTCTCCATATTGCAAACAGATCTGCTGATAGCCGCCCTGGCGCTGCTTTTTTGGCTGGCGGGAGGCTTTGCCGTGCAATATGTGATGGAACAGAACCTGGGACAAGTCTATGCGTCTTTCGGAGAGACGCTCCCTTTCCGCATACTGTTCGGAGCATTGGCTTGGGGAGTGATGATGTTGTGGTATCGTTTACAGTCGTTGAGCACTGTTCAGGAGGAGATATTAGAAGAGGCTGTTTCAAGAGAAGAAGCCCTTCGTGAAGAACTGAAGCAGGTCGGATGCCGCGAAGAGAAAGCGTTGCCGGAAGAGGCGGAATGCATTGACCGCATCACGGTGAAAGACGGTACGCACATTCACCTGATCTGTACCGACGAATTGCTGTACATACAGGCATGTGGCGATTACGTCACATTAGTGACCCCTTCGGGACAATATGTCAAAGAGCAGACGATGAAGTACTTCGATGCCCATCTGCCGTCGGCCGGATTTGTGCGCGTACATCGCTCTACGATAGTAAACGTGACACAAATATCACGGGTGGAACTCTTCGGGAAAGAGAACTATCAACTCTTACTGAAAAATGGGGTCAAGCTGAAAGTGAGTAACTCCGGATATAAGCTGCTGAAAGAACGGCTGGAGCTATAATAACTCCTATCTGGGAATAAACGGAAGGGTGTAGCCATACGAAGCGGATGGCTACACCCTTTTGTGCCTGGGGCTACACCCTTTCCTCCGGATGGCTACACCCTTTCATAAAAATCTTATGGAGAAAGGACCGGTAGCCGGAATAGATTTATTATATTTGCACTAATTGCAAAAATATAATATTCTATGACTGAATCGGCTCCGATGCCTTTATACAACGAGTTTACTTTCTTTCTGAAAAAATATTTTCCTTACAAGGTGCAGAAGATATCTCTCAATGCGGGTTTTACATGTCCCAACCGGGACGGAACGAAGGGACTGGGAGGCTGTACATATTGTAATAACCAGACATTCAATCCCGAATACTGCAAAACGGAGAAATCCGTCACCCGGCAACTTGAAGAGGGGAAGCAGTTCTTTGCCCATAAATATCCGGATATGAAATATCTGGCTTATTTTCAGGCTTATACCAATACTTATGACGAACTTGAAGGACTGAAACGGAAATACGAAGAAGCTCTGAGCGTAGATGGTGTAGTGGGATTGGTCATCGGTACACGTCCCGATTGCATGCCGGATCCTCTGCTGCATTATCTGGAAGAGCTGAATAAACACTCTTTCCTTTTGGTGGAGTATGGCATTGAAACCACCCGGGATGCTACACTCAAACGTATTAACCGGGGGCATACCTATGCCGATACGGTAGAAGCTGTCCACCGGACCGCAGCGTGTGGTATTTTAACCGGGGGACACGTCATTCTCGGTCTTCCGGGAGAGAGCCGCGAAGGGATCATTGCCCAGGCGGCAGAGTTGTCACGTTTGCCCCTGACTACTCTCAAGATGCATCAGTTGCAGCTGATACGTGGCACGAAAATGGCACGTGAGTTTGAACTCCATCCCGAAGATTTTCATCTCTTTAGTGTCGACGAGTATATCGATCTGGTAATTGATTATGTGGAACATCTGCGTCCTGACCTGATACTCGAACGTTTTGTTTCACAATCACCTAAAGAACTCTTGATTGCACCCGACTGGGGATTGAAGAATTATGAATTTACAGCCCGCGTGCAAAAAAGAATGAAAGAAAGAGGTGCTTATCAGGGAAAGGCATACTCGGTTTAGAAAAAAAGAACTATTTTTGCGAAGCGAATGAGTTGCGAGTTACGAGTTGCAAGTTTAGAGTGCCGTTGGGTGTTGTTACTCGTGCCCCGTAATTAATTAAACTAAAATATAGAATGGAACAGAAAACAAGAATTAAAGGAAACGTTCATTATGTGGGAGTTAACGACCGTAACAGGCACCTCTTTGAGGGAATGTGGCCTTTACCCTATGGAGTTTCATATAACTCTTATCTGATTGATGATGAAATGGTGGCACTGATCGATACAGTGGATATTTGCTATTTCGAAGTATATCTTCGTAAAATTAGAAGTATCATAGGCGACCGTCCTATCAACTATTTGATTATAAATCACATGGAACCGGACCATTCAGGTTCTATCCGATTGATTAAACAGCACTATCCCGACATTGTAATCGTTGGCAATAAGCAGACTTTCGGAATGATCGAAGGCTTCTATGGTGTGACCGGCGAGCAATATCTGATAAAAGATGGTGATTTCCTTGCTCTCGGACGTCATAAACTGCGTTTTTACCTTACTCCGATGGTGCATTGGCCGGAAACGATGATGACATTTGACGAAACGGATGGTGTACTCTTCTCCGGTGATGGGTTCGGCTGCTTCGGTACGCTGGATGGCGGGTTTGTGGATACACGCATGAACATCGATCACTATTGGGGCGAAATGGTGCGTTATTATTCCAATATCGTCGGAAAATACGGTTCGCCCGTACAGAAAGCTTTGCAAAAACTGGGAGGACTTCCCATTTCGACCATTTGCTCTACACACGGTCCGGTATGGACTGAAAATATCACTAAGGTGGTAGGCATTTACGATAAACTGAGCCGTTATGATGCAGACGAAGGTGTGGTGATTGCTTACGGAAGCATGTATGGCAATACCGAACAGATGGCGGAGGCCATTGCTGCCGAACTGTCGGCCCAGGGCATTAAAAACATCGTGATGCACAACGCCAGCAAGAGCAATCCTTCTTATATCCTTGCCGATATCTTCCGTTACAAAGGATTGATTGTCGGTAGCCCGACTTACAGCAACCAGATTTTCCCGGAAATAGAGTCGCTTTTGTCCAAAATACTGGTACGTGAGTTGAAAGGACGTTATCTGGGCTATTTCGGTTCGTTCACATGGGCCGGTGCCGCCGTGAAACGCATGGCCGAGTTTGCCGAAAAAAGTAAATTCGAACTGGTCGGCGACCCTGTAGAGATGAAACAGGCCATGAATGATATCACCTATCAACAGTGTGAGAATCTGGCGCGTGCCATGGCCGACCGTTTAAAAAAAGACAGAGTATAAGTTACCCCTAATTTATTAACCTGATAAAAACAATCGAACATGAGACTAATCATTCAGCCGGACTATCAGTCCGTTTCTCAATGGGCAGCACATTATGTTGCTGCTAAGATCAAAGCTGCCAATCCTACTCCGGAAAAACCTTTCGTATTGGGTTGCCCCACCGGATCATCTCCTCTGGGTATGTATAAGGCACTGATCGACCTGAATAAAAAAGGAATCGTATCGTTCCAGAACGTTGTTACTTTCAACATGGACGAATATGTGGGACTGCCGAAGGAACATCCGGAAAGCTACTATTCTTTTATGTGGAACAACTTCTTCAGCCATATCGACATCAAACCGGAGAACACGAACATTCTGAATGGGAATGCTGCCGATCTGGATGCTGAATGTGCACGTTATGAAGAGAAGATTAAATCGTATGGTGGTATCGACCTGTTTATGGGAGGTATTGGTCCCGACGGTCACATCGCTTTCAACGAGCCGGGTTCTTCACTGAGCTCTCGCACTCGTCAGAAGACACTGACTACGGATACGATTATCGCTAACTCCCGCTTCTTCGATAATGATATCAACAAGGTTCCCAAAACTTCGTTGACAGTCGGAGTAGGTACTGTGCTTTCTGCCCGTGAGGTGATGATTATCGTAAACGGCCATAACAAAGCACGTGCATTGTATCATGCCGTAGAAGGTGCTATTACTCAGATGTGGACTATCAGTGCGTTACAGATGCACGAGAAGGGTATCATCGTTTGTGACGATGCTGCTACTGCCGAACTGAAAGTAGGTACTTACCGTTACTTCAAGGACATCGAAGCAGATCATCTCGATCCGCAATCGTTGCTGAAGTAATACATAAGCATAAAAATAAAGAAGAGGATAGGTCAATCGTTTTTTCGGCCTATCCTCTTCTTTTTATCGGTCTGATACATGAAGCCCGGTTGGGCGGGGCTAATCTTTCAGACCGTCTTTGATCCCTTCCATTGCTTTCTCGCCTTTCTTCACAGCTTTTTGGGTACCTTCTTTCACATCTTTTGCTGCATCCTTCGCTGTGTCTTTGGCTTTCTCAAAAGCGTCTTTGGCACCCTCTTTCAAGTCATTGCCTATTTTCTTCAGCTTCAGGGCGGCATAAGTGGATTCCAGTTTTACTATCTCGTCCTTTTCGTTCGAGGTCATTTGCTCACTGAATTTGTTATAACTGTCTTTTAGCTTCGTAAATTGCTCGTCAGCTTTTTCCCAGTCGGCTTTTGTATAGTCCTGGGCGTTTTTCTGTACGTTTTCGACAAAAAGCTTGAAGCCGTCCAGATACGACTCCTTTGTTTGGCTGCATGCGGTGGCAATGGCCAGTACTAATGCAAGGAATAATACTTTCTTCATAATCAAATACTATTGTTTAGGTTTTATATATTAACACCGTGTATTTGAAAATTGTTTGCCCGGGTCAGGATTCTTCCAGTTCCCCTTTGCCTTGCCGGACGATGGTTACCTCTCCGTCAGTACAGTTTACGATGGTCGAAGGTTCGATTCCACCGATTCCTCCGTCGATCACAAGATCTACCTGGTCACCGAACTTCTCGTCTATCAGCTCCGGGTCAGTGATATACTCTATGTCTTCATGTTCGTCATGGGGCAGGGTAGTGGTCATGATCGGAGCATCCAGTAGACGCGCGATCTCCCGGATGATGTGGCTGTCCGGCATACGGATACCCACTTCCTTCCGGTTACGGAAGATTTTAGGCAACCGGTTCGTTCCGTTCAGAATAAAGGTGAAGGGACCGGGCAGGTTGCGTTTCATCAGTTTGAAGATATTATTGTCTACCTTGGCATATTCGCTGATACTGCTCAGGTCGTAGCAGATGATAGAGAGATTGTTTTTCTTTGGGTCTATTTCCTTAATCCGGCAGATGCGTTCGATGGCACGTTCCTTCAGGCCGTGGCAACCGATGGCATACATGGTATCTGTGGGATAGATAATCAGTCCCCCGTCATTCAGCAGGTCCACAATCCGTTGCAGGTCCTGGGGATTATTGTTTTTCTCGTAAAGTTTGAGTATCATAATTGTTCGTTATTTAATCTTCTTTTTTAAGAAATCAAGTGCTTTTTCTACGGCTTTTTCCTTTACTTTTTCCTTCACGGAATCTTTATTGGCCGTAGTTGCCGAATCCAGTCCCAGTTTTTTCCCTATTTCGCTGATTGCCTTATCTGTGACTGCTTCCACTGCCTGGTTGGTCATGCTTTTCGTATCCAGTGAAACTTTGGGCGAAGAGAAAGTGCCTCCTATTTTCAGGTCGAGTGTAGTCAGTTTGGCAATATCACCCGCTGATGCCGGTAGCTTGATTTTTCCCGAGTAGTCGATGGTCTGGTCAAGTCCCGTACTTCCTGAAAGGTTCATCACATAGTCTCCTAACTTAATGTCGAACGGTTCGGTAGACACTCTTCCCTCCTTGATGGTGAAGTCCAGCGTCATGTCCTTCACTTTCATTTCTTTGAGTTCAGGCTTCTTCACGGCATCGGCTATCTGGTCGATGACCTTTACACCGCTGAGGCTAAGGTCTTTGGTCGAAAGGCTGCCATTGCCTTGCATCGTATCCATGACGGGCTCCATCCGGTTGTCGAGCAAAGTCTGCACATGCATGTTGCCGGAGAAGTTTCCTTTCAGATTCTCGAAAATAGGAGCCATTTGCTGTACCATATTCAATTCTTTGTAGGCTTGTGCAAAGCTGAGTCCCTCCAGGCGGAACCCTGCATTCATCTCCGGTTTTTTTAAGTCGGCGGTAGAATAATATCCGTTCATAATAACCTTGCCTCCCATGGTGTTCATCGACAAGTTTTTCATATCCACTTTTCCGTCTTTTACAACCAGTTTTCCATTCATATTCGTAAAGGCCATCTTGTCGAACAATACCTCTTTCAGGTTGGCATCCATCTGGAAATCGATATTGCGTGGAACCTCTATCAGGCTGGCTGCTTCATCGGGCGAAACTGCCTGTGCCGTTTGGGTGGTAGTATCGGTTGAGGCTGTCATAAAGTCGTTCAGGTTGAGATGGTTCGACCGGACATTCAATGTACCTTTCAATGTAGTGCCTTTCAGAGCATAACCCATGTAATTTTCGAACCGGCTGTCGGCGGTAAGGTCGTTCTTGCCAATAACTACTGTGGTCTCGCTGAGTTGCAGATATTTCGGAGTGAAAGTGAACAGTGATTGTCTGATTTCTACATCAGGTATCTCTTTCATTTTTAGTTTCATGTCGCTAAGGGCGATGGTACCCGATGCAGAGAAACGGTCATATTGCTCTTTTTCGATGTACGAAAGGCGTCCGCCCATCTTCATATCCGCACGAATGGTGCCATTCAGTTCCATGTCGTCCAACGGGTATACTTGCTTGATCATTCCTAAATTAAGCACTCCCTTTGCTTCGGCTGTAAAGTCCGGATCGCTGACCGGTGTCTTTATATCGGCAGTCAGGCTAAACGGGTTGTTTGCCAGACGGAAGCTGAAAGGACGAATGTTGATTTCTGTCAGGTCGATATTACCTCCCGGGTTACGTACTTGTGCATCAATGTTGATCTGGTCGACTCCTGCCGGCAGGGACGGATAACGGAACATGGCATTCTTTACTGATAACCGCACATCGAACCGGGGGACGGTATCACCTTGCAATACTCCTTTTGCCGTGGCTTCGAGGGTAGCGGTTCCGTCTGTTTTCAGATTCTTGAATTCTTTGGAGTAGATGGCTGGTATCAGGGACAGAATTTCCTTAAAGCCCACTTCGCTGGTATTGAGCTTCAGGTCCATGTCGATGACAGGATCTTTCAGTTCTACCCATCCGTCGATGCCTGCCTTAATGGCGTTGAGGCGAAATTCATTCTTTTTCAGTGTGAATTTGTGATGTACGAGGTCAGCGTCCACATCCATTTTGGCATAGATGTTGGCTTGTGAGAGGAAGGGAATACCATTCATCTTATAAGTCAGGGCTTCGGTCTCTGCTTCTAAATTGAGCAAAGTCTGGTCGCTGCCCAGGTCGCCCGAGCAAAGCGCATTGAAATTGTGTATGTCGGCATACATGGCGGACTGTCGGTCGTCATACACCACATTCATGTTCTTGATAACAAAACGCTGAAGTTTAATCCGGAAGGGAGAAGATTCGCTGCTCTCCGATGTCTCGCTGACGGTGGCTGAATCGGGTTTCATGATATCCCAGTTGGCTTTGCCGTCAGGAAGTACGATGGCATGTAGCCAGGTATCTGTGACAGATACTTTGGAAACATTGTATCCGCTGTCTCCGAAGAGCGAAAACAGGTTAATGGCGGCAGTAACTTCACCGGCTTTCACCAGCGTGTCGTTTTCAAACACTCCTGTTCCTTTCAGCCAAAAATCGTTTAGGGTAACGGAAGCTTTCGGGAAATTACGGAACAGGCTGATGTCGAGGCTGCTGAAATCGAACCGGGCGTTCAGCATTTTGTTTCCTTCGGTTTTTACGATACCTTCAATTTTGCTGCGGAAGGCAAAAGGAAGGAGTAACATCAGTATCAGGATGACACCGATGACGATTGCTGTAATTTTGAGTCCTTTTTTCATAATTGCACTGGTTGTTAGGTTGATAGTGATAACAAAGTTAATAATAAAAGACGAGAAGTCCAAGGTGATGATGGATTATGTTTGGATAGGAGCAAGTTAAGCTCACCACAGAGTAACACGGAGTCTCACAGAAAATTTAAGTACCTATAATAAAAGATTAAAACTCTGTGAAGTTCCGTGTTACTCTGTGGTGAATCGACTTCAAGACCATTTAAGAAATGAACTTATCTTATTTCTTCTTTTTTCGTAATTCCTCTGCGATTCGCCATTGTATGGCCGCTTCTGTCTCTTTCCCCACCTTCAGCAGTGCATCTCCAAAAAGTTCGTGTGCACCCGGATGTTCCGGTTTCAAGGTGGTTGCTTTGTCGAGATCGGCCAAGGCGCCTTCCGTATTCTCTGTTTTCAGACGGAGTTTGCCCCGGTTGTAGAGTGCCTTGAAATCTGTCGGACGAAGACTGACTGCCCGGTTCAGGCAACTCTCGGCATCAAAGAACTCTTTCTCGTTGAAAAGTGTGATTCCTTTCCGTATCCATGCATCGGTGTATTCGGGATACAGTTCGATTGCTTTGTCGTAATTGGCCAGTGCAGCCCGGATATCATGTGCCTGGGTGATGCATTCGTTGCCCATCAGCAGATATTCCCGTGCATACTTTTGCAGACTTTTTTGCTGTGCGGTCATTTGTTCCTGTAACTTCCTTTTCTGTTCACGCAACAGGTTGATGACACCCAGTTTCCGGCGGATCAGTCTCCGGGCGGTAGGCTTCTCTATGTCGTAACGGGAGTGGATGGCCAAGAAAAACTGTTCAAGACACGCTTCGAAATCTCCTTTGTCGAAAGCACGGGCAGCTGCGGCATATTGCACATCGGCTTGTGCCTGTTTCAGAGCTTTGTCAATAGCTTGCCGGTTGTTGAACCTTCCGGAAAAACTTACGATTTCGGGACGGACAAAGATGTCGGCACGGCTGACAGGCTTTTTTAATTGCATGCCCTCGAGCGAGGTGCAACGGCTGAGAGCTACGTATGCCTGTCCTCCGGCGAACACTCCGCCGGTGAAGTCGATAACTACGCGACTGAAGGTCAATCCCTGACTTTTGTGTACGGTGATGGCCCATGCCAGCCGAATGGGATATTGAGTGAAGGTGCCTAACTCTTCTTCTTCGATCTCTTTCTTTTCTTCATTGTACTTATAGCGAATGTTTCGCCATGATTCACGGTGGACATCGCACTCTTTACCGTCATCGGTGATGACATAGATGATACCGTCGTTATCGATTCCGCTTACTACACCGATGGTCCCGTTCACCCAGCGGCGTTCAAAATCGTTCTTGATAAAGATGATCTGTGCTCCGGGTTTCAAAGTCAGGTCCTTGGATGTCGGCAGGCTGCTTTCGGGAAAATCTCCGTTGATTTCGCCTTCGAATACTACCGGATCTCCGGGGAGTTCGGCAAGCCGTCGGTCATTGATGGTTTCCACCGTATCGCGACGGGTGGCAAGGGTGATGTACATATCCTCTTCCGAGGCATCGATGGGAGCGCCATAACGGGTATTGAGCAACTGAAGGTCGGCAGCTCCGGCAGCTCCGCTGCGAATGTGATCGAGTACGCTGACAAAAACCGCGTCCGACTGTCGGTATACCTTTTGCAATTCGATGGATACCAACTCTATTTCGTTGAAAACCCGTGCCGAAAAAAAGTAAGGAGTGGGATAGAAGCGGTTGATAATTTCTCGTTCGTCTCCTTTGATCACCGGTTCCAGCTGGAATACATCGCCCACCAGTAAAACCTGTTTCCCGCCGAATGGGTCACGCAGGTTGCGGCTGTATACTCGCAGGATGCGGTCTACGGCATCAATCATATCTGCCCGCACCATCGATATCTCGTCGATAATGACCAACTCTA
>ERZ791871.1174-NODE-1174-length-24688-cov-9.446961_pt1 | contig 24688 bp, 22 predicted proteins | sample MGYA00510280_ERZ791871 | MGnify/ENA primary metagenome ERZ791871 (study PRJEB30046, sample SAMN00792111) | human gut metagenome | study: EMG produced TPA metagenomics assembly of the A metagenome-wide association study of gut microbiota in type 2...
TGCCGCACCTCGCTCGCCGTATCGGCACTTAGAATTATGCGGTATTGCCTTAGCTTATATCAGCTTTCAAATTTTATTTCTTTGCCCCAAAGGATGTGTTACTACTGGCAAAAAATTCAACTTTACCAAAACTTACCCGCAATGGGCGGTTGTTCCTCGGTGGTGCCCTGCTGGGGGTACTGGTGTTTGTGCTGGTGTTCGGGGTCAGCACACTGGATGTAACCAACGATGCCTTTTGCCGCGGCGGGTATATTGAAAAGGACATCCAGCAGCATTATGCCGGGTGGCTGTTTTACCGCCAAAGCTCCGCTGGCTGGCCGCTTTGCATTGCCCGCGGCATCAACTACCCGGATGGGCTGAGCGTTGCTTATACCGACTCTATCCCGCTGGTGGCTGCCCTGTTAAAGCCGGTTGCCAACCTTGTGAGCGGAGCGTTCCAGTATATGGGGTGGTTCACGCTGGTCTGCTTTGCATTGCAGGGCGGGTTTGGTGCGCTGCTGGCAGGGCTGTTCCTGCCGGGGTGCGCGGCACCGCTTGCAGCGGACCTGCTGTTTGTTACCAGCCCGGTTTTGTTTGAGCGTGTGTTCCGGCATACCTCGCTGGGGGCACAGTTTTTTGTGCTGGCTGCACTCTATTTTTATTTTGCTGCACGGCGCAAAGGGCAGTATGCCTCCCGCTGGCTGTTTGCGCTGAACGTGCTGGCGGTAGGCATCCACCCCTACTTTCTGCCGATGACCTATGCCATCACGCTGGCGCTGCTGCTGGAATATGCACTGCACAACCGCCAGCTTGCGGGGCCCGGCCTGTACCTTGCTGCCAACTTTGGCGGCACGGCACTGCTGGGCTGGGCACTGGGGCTGCTGTACGGCAGTGCTTCCAGCGGCGGGCAGGCATTGTATGGCTATTTCTGCATGAACCTGAATGCACTGTGGAACCCCGTGGGGGTAAACGGCGTGCTGTACAGCCGGGTGCTGCCCGCACAGAACCAGGTTTACGGCAATTATGATGCCTTTGCCTACCTGGGGCTGGGCGTGCTGATTGCCCTGCCCATTGCGGTGGTTTTGCTGCGGCGGCAACTGGGCGGCATGCTGCGCCGCCACTGGGCATTGGCCTTCTGCTGTGCGGTTTTAACGGTGTTTGCCATCAGCAATGTGATTACCGCAAACGGCGCAACGCTTGCCACGCTGCCGCTGCCTGCTTCGCTGATCAAACTGTTTTCCATCTTCCGTTCCAGTGGGCGGTTGTTCTGGCCAATCTATTATCTGCTGATGCTGCTAACCCTTGTGGGCCTTGCCCGGCTGAAAGGCCGCTGGCTGCTGGCGGGTGCTGCCCTGCTGGCTGTGGTACAGGTTTGGGATGTAAGCCCCGGCATGGTACAGCGCAGTGCGGCAATGCTGCAGGCCATGCAGACCGATGCGTTCCCCACCGAGATGGAGAGCGATTTCTGGCAGGCAGCGCAGCAGTATACGGCGGTTGTCTCAATGGATGAAATTCAAGATGACGCGTTGCATCTGGCCCTGTTTGCCGCGGACAACGGCATGACGACCAACGACCCGTTTGCCGCCCGCTATGATGAAACGGCACTGGCCGCCCAACGGGAAACGCTGCTGGCGGAGCTTGCTGCCGGAACCGTGCGGGAGGATACGCTGTACCTGTTTGCAGAGGAAGGTGCCTTTTTGCAGGCCGTGGAACCGGTGAAGGACAATGCCTGGTGCGGCAGGGTAACGAGTACGGACGGCACATGCAGCTGGTATGTGATTGCGCCGGGGCTGCAGGGGCAGAACTTTGATGCGCTGTGCACCCCCTATGACGAAAATTATCCCCTGCGCCTTGCGGATTACACTGACGCCCTGTGGAACCGCGGTGTGCTGGACGAAACGAAACAGACGGTATGCTTTGCAGATTCCCCCTTTGTGCGCCGCAAGCTGGAACATGCCAGTGTGCTGTGCGCCGATGGGAAAGAATACACAATTAAAACGATCGACGACCACGATGCAGGCTGGCTGATGGTGACACTGGATATCCCGGACGCGACCGTTTTGTGGGATAAAGAATTGGAGAGTAAATAATGCAGGAACTACATGTAAAAAGCCTTTTGCCCGTGCGGCTGGACAAATACCTGATGGAGCAGTTCCCTGCCCTGGGGCTGGGGCGGCTGAACAAGGCGCTGCGAGAAAACAAAATTAAGCTGAACGGCAAAAAGCAGCCCCTTGCCACCCGTGTGCAGAACGGCGATGTGATCCGCGTTTACCTGCTGGACGACCAACTTGGACTGATCTCCCAGGAGGGGCCGGAGTTTTTGCAGGCACGCGCCCCGGCGGAATTTATTTATGAAAACGATGATTTGATCGTGGCCAACAAGCCCGCGGGTATCCCGGTGGATGGCGACGAATCTGACACCCTGCTGAACCGCGTACTGCGCCGCCTGTATGAGGAAAAGCGGTGGGACGCCGCCCATGAGCCGCGCCTGTGCCACCGGCTGGACACCGGCACCAGCGGCCTTGTGCTGCTGGCAAAGACCGCGGCGGCGGAAGAATTTTTGGTAAACGCCATCAAAGAGCGGTTGATTCGCAAAACTTACCTGTGCGTAACCTTTGGCCGTCCGGTACCACCCGCTGCCACGCTGCACAACTTTTTAACGAAAGATTCTGTGCATGGCATTGTGCGCATTCTGGACGAGCCGAAATCCGGTGCAAAAGAGATCATTACCGCATATGATACCATTGCCGTCAGCGGACGTTTGGCGCTATTACGGGTGGAGCTGGTAACGGGCCGCACCCACCAGATCCGCGCTCATCTGGCCAGCATTGGCTGCCCGATTTTGGGCGATTCCAAGTATGGCAACAATGCCGCCAACCGGGAGCTGAAGCTGAAATATCAGGCTCTGTGCGCCTGGGAGCTGGCGTTCCCCAAAAAGATCAGCGACCCACAGTTTGCCGCTTTGGCTGGCAAGGTGTTCCGCGCACCCAAGCCATGGTATTACCAGCAGGTACTGGATGGAACGCTGAAATAAGCGTTATGCGCCAGGGGATTGATTTTTCGCATCCTGCATGCTTTTACTGCTTTATGATTGCTGCCTTGCAAATTTAATCACAAGCTCTAACCACATTTTCCTATGGCAATACCGCATAATTCTAAGTGCCGATACGGCGAGCGAGGTGCGGCAGATGCCAAGCCAAAAGCGCAGATAATACTGGATGTCTTATCGAGCATTTTGGCAACGCAGATGCCGTGCCGCAGCTGCCGGAGCGGTGCTTAAGCCGCAAGGCGGGAATTGTGCGGTGTTGCCCTATATTCCTGATGGCAGCAATAAGCACAGACACGGAATAGAACAAATAGAAAACCAGCCGCCGGCTTCAGGGATTTTCCCCTGCCCGGCGGCTGGTTTTGGTTTATTTTGCTTTATCCTGCCCGGATAAATATCAGCGGGTCAGCCCGCCTTTGCCGATAAACAGCAGGCGATCAGGCGATGACAAAGTGGTAGATCAGCGACACAGCAATGATGAGCGCACAGACCACTGCGGTGATGGGCGGTGCCCAATGGATGATACGCTCGGCCATTACATCGTCCTCGCTCTCCTCGTCATCGTCCGCATAACGGCCACGGCGGGGTTCTTCGTCATCGTCGCTTTCCTCTTCCTCATCATCGAACATGCGGGTATGCTCGTCCTCTTCATCCTCTTCATCGGTAAACAGATGGCCTTTGGGGACATAGCGGCGCACGCGGTCCATTTCGGCGTTGGTTGCTTCGTCGTCCTCGTCCTCTTCTTCCGGTTCCTGGGCCGGGGCGGGCGGGGTGAACTGTGCGGTGGGCTCCTGGCTGATGGCTGCCTGAGCCGCGGCGGCGGTGGCAGCTGCCTGGGCTGCCTGGGCTGCTGCGGGGTCAACGCCATTGGCCACGGCGTTGATTTCGCGCTGCTGCTGTTCGGCGGTCTGCCGGGCTTCCTCCAGGATGCGGGTCAGGGTTGCCTTGATGTAAGCGCGGTCGCCGCCGCACTCGCTGCAGACGGAAACAGCTTCCTCGTTGGGGTGGAACGCGCCGCAGGCGCAGAACCAGCCGTTTTCGGTATCCTGCGGGACGCAGGTCAGCATCTTATTGTTGGTGCGGGTCTGAAGTGTGCGGGCAATAGAGCCAGGCAGCACACGGGGGGCCTGCAGGCGGACACGCTTATAATTACGCAGATCCACGCCGCGGCCGTTCAGGAAAGCACGGTCCTGCTCAATTTCCACGCTGGAAACCGGCGTATCGCTGACAAACACAGCGTCATCGGCACCAAACAGTTCGCCGGGCTGCACATTGAGCTGCTCATAATAGAAATCATCCTCGCACAGGATCTGACCAGAAGCATCTTTGCACTTGAAGTGGATGATAAAGCCGGTCAGCGGTTCTGTGCCAACATTCTTAAAGGTCAGGCAGACCGCAACTTCACCCGTGACATCCCCTTTCAGCAGCTCAACACGGACAAACTGGACCGGGCTGCCGGCAGTGTAATAATTGGCACGGGATTGCGCCATCAGGGAAAAATTTTGATCCATTGTGTTTCACCTTGCCTCAATTTTCATCAGACGGTTCGGAGGGCTGTTCCGGCGCGGCGGGCTGCTCTGCCGATGCAGAGGCTGCGGCAGGCGCGGGGGTATCCAGCCCAAAGGGTGCCAGGTTTTCGCCTTTCATCAGGGCGTCAAACTCTTCGCCGCTGATCTTTTCGCGTTCCATCAGCACACCGGCCACACGGTGCAGCTCAGTCATGTGCTCGGTCAAAATGCGGCGGGCCGTCTCGTAAGATTCATCCATGATATCACGGATCTCATTATCAATTTCGGACGCCGTATTTTCGGAATAGCCCTTGCCCTGGCCAAAGTCTCGGCCAAGGAAGGTTTCGCCAGGGTCGGTGCCATAAACCACCGGGCCCATGCGCTCCGAGAAGCCATAGCGGGTCACCATGGCGCGGGCGGTATCCGTGGCACGCTGCAGGTCGTTGGAAGCACCGGTGGAGATATCATCCAGCACCAGCTGCTCCGCCACACGGCCGCCCAACAGGCAGACAATGTTCTCGTTCATGGCGGTCTTGGTCACATAGCTGGGGTCTTTTTCCGGCAGATACATGGTAAAGCCGCCTGCCGAACCACGCGGGATAATGCTGATCTGGTGCACGGGATCATGCGTTTTGCAGAAATAGCCGGTAATGGCATGGCCGGCCTCGTGGTAAGAGGTCAGGCGCTTTTCGGCATCGGTCACAACGCGGCTCTTCTTTTCGGGGCCAGCCACAACCTTGATGGAAGCTTCCTCGATTTCGGGTTCGGTGATGGCCTTTTTGCCCTTGCGCGCAGCCAGCAGGGCGGCTTCGTTGACAAGGTTTTCCAGGTCGGCACCGGAGAAGCCCGCGGTGGACTTGGCGATGGTTTTCAGGCTGACATCGGGGCCAAGGGGCTTGTTCTTGGTGTGAACGCGCAGAATCTCCTCGCGGCCCTTCACATCCGGCAGACCAACATAAACCTGACGGTCAAAACGGCCGGGACGCAGCAGAGCCTTATCCAGAATATCGGCGCGGTTGGTGGCCGCCATCACGATAACGCCGTCGTTGGCGTCAAAGCCGTCCATCTCAACCAGCAGCTGGTTCAGGGTCTGCTCGCGCTCGTCATGCCCGCCGCCAAGGCCGGCACCACGCTGACGGCCCACGGCATCGATCTCATCAATAAAGATGATGGAGGGCATTGTCTTTTTGGCTTTTTCAAACAAATCGCGCACACGGGATGCGCCGACGCCGACATACATTTCCACAAAGTCGGAACCGGAGATGGCATAGAACGGAACGCCGGCCTCGCCTGCACAGGCACGGGCCAGCAGCGTTTTGCCGGTGCCCGGAGGGCCGACAAGCAGAACGCCGTGGGGAATGCGCGCCCCCAGGGAGTTGAACTTTTCCGGTGCTTTCAGGAACTGAACCACTTCCTGGAGTTCAGCCTTTTCTTCATCCGCACCGGCAACATCGGCAAAGGTTGCCTTGCGCTGGCCTTCCTGCTGGTCCTTGACCTTGGCACGGCCAACATTCATCAGGCCGCCGCCACCGGCACCGCCGCGGTACATGGACATGAAGAGCAGCACCACGCTGCCGATCATAAAGGCGTACAGGATGATCTCAAACCAGGGCACGTTGGTCTTAACGGCGACCATATCGTACTGCATGGGCGCATCCGGGTTGGCTGCATTATACTGGTCGATATAATCCTTGAGGTAGAATTGCAGGAAATAAGAAGGATATGGCAGCTTGTAGGTAATGACCGCTGCCCCGCCGTTCTTGGGGGCGTAAGCATCGGTGCCATCGCCGTAAATTTCTGCAAGCAGGCCGTTGGATGTTTCGCTGGACGTGCCGGATTCCGGCAGCGGATGTTCACCTTCTTTCACGCTCATCTCGATAACGCCGGTGTTCAGGTCCAGGTTAAAGTAGGTGACCTGATTGGATTCAAAGTACCCCATGGCTTCGGACAACATCATGGTGCTCTTGCTGGAGCCAAACAGGCTGGAATAGCTGGAGATCATCACAAGTGCTGCCACCATCAGGACAGCGGCAATGATAATGCCGCTGAAACGCGGTTTGTGCTGCAAAAAATCAACTCCCTGTCAAAATCCGCCAAAACGGCGGGCGATTGGTTATTCTGCCAAGACAGAATTTTATTTGGAATATACTTCCGGTTTTAACACGCCGACATACGGCAGGTTGCGGTACTTTTCGTCATAGTCAAGGCCATAGCCCACAACAAATTCATCGGGCACTTCAAAACCGCAGTAGTCCGGCTCAATATCCACCTTGCGGCGGCTGGGCTTGCTGAGGATGGTGCACAGGCGCACGCTGTTGGGGCGGCGCAATTTCAGCATGGGCACCAAGTGAGACAACGTGACGCCAGTATCCAGAATATCCTCCACGATCAGAACATCCTTGCCGGAAAGATCCTGATCCAGGTCCTTGACGATCTTGACAAGGCCCGTAGAAGTGGTGTTGGCACCGCCATAGCTGGAAACCACCATAAAGTCAATGCTGCAGGGTTCCGTGATGGCGCGCATCAAATCGGCCATGAACACCACGGAGCCTTTCAGGATAGACACCAGCAACAAATCTTTGCCCTCGTAATCGCGGCTGATCTGTGCCCCCAATTCAGCCACCTTGGCCTGCAGCTGCTCTTCCGAAATCAAAACCTTGGCGATATCATTGTTCATATCATGCATGATCTGTTCCTCCAATATTATGATCTTGTTCCTGCTCCGGGGCCGCAGGCTGGCGGCTTTGCCGAATCAACAGGATCTGCTTTGTCCCATCATCCGGGGACAAACCGTCCGCAAAGCCTGCCCCCCACAGCCAAAGCACCTGGCTACCGCAGGCCAGCAGCGGCATCAGCGTCCGTTCAGCCACAGGAACTTTTGTCTCATTCAGATATTTTTTGAGCGTTTTGCCAACGTGACGTCCCGCCGGGCGGAACGTATCGCCGGGTTGGCGGGTCCTCACAAAAATATTCTTATTTATTTTAGCATAATCTGCACAATAGGTGTAGTCTTTTTTCAAAAATGATGGATTTTTCAAAAAAACTTCATAATTTAGTTGTTGAATCTCCAGCTCATAGCCCCCTGGCAGGCAGTAAACGCCGGTTTTTAGCAGCTGGTGCGGCGCGGGAATGGCTTCCGGCTGCATTTTTAGCACTGAGCGGCAGTACAAAATGCCGTTTGCCGCGGTCCAGCAGGCATCCGGCGTCAGTTGTACCGCACCGCTGCCCTGCCGAACAATGGCCGCAAGAGCCTGCACATATTTTTCTTCAGGGTCACGCGCACGGGCTGCCAGCATGCGCAGGGCAGCAGCCAGCACCGGGGCATCCGCCGCGGCAAGAATCGGGATGCTGTACCCGCCCCCGCAGGCAGCCTGCGCCAGCAGTTTTTCGGCCAGGTTTTCCAGCCAGATGTTCAGCTCCTGCAGCTGGTTGCACAGCCGCCCCACGGCCCGCTCTGCCGCCGGATTGATGGTTTGCAGCGCCGGAACAGCATAATGGCGGATACGGTTGCGGGCATAGGCATCGCTGAAATTGCTTTCGTCCTGAACATAGTGTTGCCCAAGGGCGGCGCAGTATGCCGTGGTATCGCTCCTTGTCAGGCACAAAAATGGACGGCGGTACACGCCCCGTACCGCCGGAATACCCGCCATGCCGTGCAGGCCGGTACCGCGCGCCATGCGGAACAACACCGTTTCCGCCTGGTCAGATAACGTATGCGCTGTGGCAATGCAGGCATGCTGCTGTGCGGCCAGCGCATCAAACCAGGTATAGCGCAGGCTGCGCGCCCAGTTCTCGCTGGGGTTTGGGGGAATCTGCACCCCGCTGGCAGCGGCATCGTACAAAAAGAACGGCACATGATGCGTGCGGCAGAACTCCGCCACAAAGCGGGCATCCGCATGGGCAGCTTCGCCCCGGATTCCGTGGTCCACATGGGCCGCCATGACGGTGATGCCAAGTTCCGCTTTGCAGCGCAGCAGAAAACAGAGCAGCGCCATCGAATCCGCCCCGCCGGAGCAGGCAATGATGACACGGTCCCCCAACCGAAACAAACCCTGCCGGCGGCAATAGGCCAGCAAGGTTTGTTCCATCGTGTTTACTGGGTTTTGCAATGAATTGTCTGCGTCAGTACTGTTCATGGATCTCGTCCAGATTGCTGAACCGGGTATGGGCGCCATCCCAGCCAAGGCGGACCACACTGGTTTCGCCATGGCGGTTTTTGGCCACGATACATTCGGCTTCGTTTTCGTTCGCCTGTTCGGTTTCGCCGTTCTGGGAATTGTAATAGGCAGCGCGGTACAGGAAGAGCACCACGTCCGCATCCTGTTCGATAGAGCCGGAATCACGCAGGTCTGAAAGCTGGGGGCGGTGGTCCGAGCGACCCGCTGTTTTTTCGGCAGCACGGGAAAGCTGGGACAGCGCAATGACAGGAACGTTCAGTTCCTTAGCCATAATTTTCAGGTTCCGGGTGATATCGCTGATTTCCTGCACGCGGCTTTCGGTGCGCTTGGCGGACTGCATCAACTGCAAATAGTCGATGATGACCAGACCGATCTTATCCCGTTTGGGGTCCTGGTTGATCTGGCGGATTTTTGCCTTGATTTCCGGCACCGAAATACCGGAGGAATCATCCATGTAAATGGGAACGTTATACAACAGTGACGTTGCATTGGCAAAGTCGTTCCAGTCGGAGTTGTTCAGGCGGCCGGTGCGGAATGCCTGGCTGTCAATGCCTGCGGTGCTGGAAAGGATGCGGTCGGTCAGCTGTTCGCAGGTCATTTCCAAGCTGAAAATGACGGTCGGTATCTTTTGCAGGCGGGCCACATTGGTAGCAATGTTCAGCGCAAAACTGGTTTTGCCCATACCGGGGCGGGCCGCCAGAATAATCAGATCCGAACGGCCAAGGCCGGTCAGGATATTATCCAGATAGTTGAAGCCTGTGGGGATACCGGCAAATTTATCGCGGTCCGCACCGGACAGCTTTTGCATGGTATCAATAACTTCCAGGATAGACTCCTGAATGGTTTTAACGCCGGAGCGATCCTGGCCGTTGCGGATATCGTACAGCTTTTGCTCGGCGCTTTCCAGCAGCAGGTCAGAATCGGATTCCTCGCTGGACTGCTGCAGGATATCGCGGGCTGCTTCGATCAGACGGCGGGTTTGATATTTTTCCTTGACGATCTTAATGTAAGAATCGACGTTGGAAATCGCCGGGACGGTTTCCGCAATGCGCGTAATATACACTTTGGCATCATCTGCGCCCTTGAACACACCGTTCTGAGCCAGAGAGTCCACCAGAGTGATAACGTCCACCGCTTCGCTTTCGCTGAACAGGCGGCGCATTTCCTCATAGACGGCCCGGTTCTGCTCCGAATAGAACATATCGGGGTCCATCTCGGTGATCAGGCGGTTCAGGATGGTTTCATCCATCAGCGCTGCGCCAAGCACGCTTTGTTCCGCCTGCATGTTATACGGCAGCTGAATGCCCAGGCTGGACAAGCTTAATTCATTGTTTGCCATTCAGGCACCTCCCTGCCGTTTTTGTTGGAATGTAATTACAAGCCCCCCTGCCAATTACAGCGGAGCCTCCTCGACCTTGACCTTGAACGCGGCCACAACACCCACATGCAGGCGGACTTTGGCATCATAACTGCCAAACTCCTTGATGCTGGCGGGCATTTCGATTTTTTTCTTGTCGATTTCGGTGCCGGTCAGCTTGTACAACTGTTCGGCAACTTCCTTTGCGGTCACTTTGCCGTGCAGCTTGCCGGAAGCGCCCCCCTTGACCTTGACAGAAACGATCTGGCCCTTGATCTTGGCAGCCAGTTCTTCAGCAGCAGCCTTAGCTTCGGCTTCATGGTGGGCTTTGGCTTCGCTCTTGGTGCGGGCGGTGTTCACAGCGTCAGCATCAGCCACTGCAGCCAGACCGCGCGGGAACAGGAAGTTGCGGGCGTAACCGTCCGACACTTCATGGATTTCATCCTTTTTACCAATGCTCTTGACATCCTGTTTGAGAATAACTTTCATCGTGGTGGTTCCCCTCTCTATGTAGTAATTGATATAATTTTCTGCCATTGGCAGGGATTCGCTGATAATTTAATTTGTTAAACTGCACCCACCAGTTCTTCCTGGCATTCCTGGTTGGCGCGGTATTCGTCGATCTGCGCGCGGATGCGGGCTTCGGCTTCCTTTACGGTACAATCACGCAGCTGGGCACCGGCCATCGTCAGGTGGCCGCCGCCGCCCAAGGGCTCCAGAATGACCTGTACGTTCAGCTCACCCATGCTGCGGGCGGAGATATTGACACCGCCGTTTTTGGCGATTGCCACAAAGCTGGCATCCACGCCGTTGATGGTCAGCAGGTCATTGGCTGCCATGGGCAGAACCACACTCATGGCGGGGTCAAGCTCATCCGAAGTGGCGATAGCGCAGCCTTTGTAGAGGTAAGCGCCCTCCACAATAGCGGCGCGGGCTTCGTATTCTTCTTTGGAAATATTGAACAGGCGCTTGGTCGCGGCGGTTTCGGCCCCGCGGCTGCGCAGCCAGGCGGCAGCCTCAAAGGTACGCACGCCGACATGCAGCGCAAAACTGCGGGTATCCAGCATGATACCAGACAGCAGCGCCTGGGCTTCCAACTGAGTGATGTTGTTTTGGGCGGGCATGAATTGCAGCAGTTCACACACCAGCTCGCTGGCGCTGGAAGCAAAGGGTTCATGATACAAAAGGATCGGGTTATCAATATGCCCTACCGCCATGCGGTGATGGTCGATAACAACCACGCGGCTGCATTTTTCGTAAATCTTTTGGTCTTCCAGCAGGCGCTTTTGGTATGTATCGGTTACGATCAGCAGGGTTTTGGGGGTAATGAGCTTATAGGTTTCTTCCGGTTCAATAAAGTTGTGGTCCTCCCCCGCCTTGTTGAACACATCCAGCAGCTGGCCCGCCAGCGTTGCCTTGCTGCGCACTGCGATGACCGAAGGCACATCGCACATTTTGCACATGCGCAGCAAACCGATGGCGGAGCCGATGGCATCCAAATCGCTCTGGCGGTGGCCCATGATAATGACGCTGTCGCTCTGGCGGATCTGGTCTGCCAGGGCGTTGGCAATGATGCGGCTGCGCACATGGCTGCGCTTTTCGACCCCATGGGAAATGCCGCCGAAGAACTCAAAGCCATCGACTGTTTTCACGGCAGCCTGGTCGCCGCCGCGGCCCAAGGCAATATCAATGCTTTCGCGGGCCATCTCCTGGCATTCCTGCATAGTAGCACCGCCATGGCCTACGCCGATGGAAAGGGTGAGCATTCCGCCGGGGTGCAACGCACGCACTTTATCCAGAATATCAAAGCGTTCTTCCATCATCCAGCGGATATCCCGCTCTTCCACCACCGCAATATAGCGGCTGTTGGACACCTTGCGCAGGAAACCGGTCGTGCGGCCGATGTATTCTTCCAGCAGGGTGTTGATGGCCTCCAGCTCGTGCGCCTGCTCGGAGTCCTTCATATCGTTGAACAGCTCGTCATAGCTGTCCACCCCAATAATCAGGTAAGCCGGGCGGCTGGCAGTGTATTCATCCAGCGTGTTTTTGTAGAACGTATCGTTGACCAAAAACAGCAATGTGCCCGTTTTGCTGCTGCGGCTGGTTGTGGCATAGGCCGTGTAGCGGTTTTCGTCAATGGTCAGGTCCTGGCCGTGGGCGCGGGCACAGACGGAAAGGTCAATGCCGGTCATCAGGCGGTCCGGTGCAGCCAGCAGGGCATCCTGCCCCGCCAGGATCTGCTCCCGGAAGGCCGGATTATACCACACCACGGAGCCTTCGGTAATCAGGGCAGTGGGGATGGAAAAATCCGCCAGCGAATACTGGGTCTTGCTGCCCTCAAAGTTGGTCCCGCACAGCATATCGGCCACAAAGCGCCGCAGCCGGCGGATGCCAAGCACCGCCACCACCAACGCAAACACTACAAGCAGCGCCGGTGCCAGCAGCCAGCGCGGGTTGCTGAACGCCAGCGGCACAGCCAGAGCGATGCACGCAACGAGCAGCAAAAAGATAATGACAAAGATATCACGTCTCAGCTTGTTTTTCATCATCGTTCCTCGGTGCCTGCAATGTGGGGCAGGCGGTCACGGTCAGATATGGTTTGGATCAAACTTCCATCAGAATGGGCAGAATCATGGGGCTGCGCTTGGTTTTGCGGTAGATATAGCTGGAAAGCGCCTCCCGCACACGGGATTTCACGCTGGCCCAGTCGTGCATGTTATCCGCCATACTGCGGTCAAGGGCCATTTCAACCTGCACGCGGGCACCGTCCATCAGCTCCTCGCTTTCCCGCACATAGACAAAGCCGCGGGAAACCAGGTCCGGTCCGGAAAGCAGCTGGCCGGTGCTGCCATCCACAGCTGCAGTAACGATGATGATACCGTCCTCCGACAGGTGGTGGCGGTCACGCAGGACCACATTGCCCACATCGCCCACGCCATAGCCATCCACCATCACAGCACCGGCGGGCACAGTGCCCTCCACTGCCATGCCATCGCGGGAAAGGCGGATGTTCTGGCCATTTTCAGCAATATAAATATTCTGCTTGGGGATATAGCCCAGGTGCTCCGCCGTTTCGGCGTGGCGCTTGAGCTGCTTGAACTCGCCGTGAACCGGCAGGAAATACTGCGGGTGGGCAAGGGTCAGCATCAGCTTCTGCTCTTCCTGGCAGGCGTGGCCGGAAACATGGGTATCGTACATGTTTTCGTAAATGACCTCTGCGCCCAGGGCCAGAAGGCCGTTGACCACCTTGGTCACGGTCTTTTCGTTGCCGGGGATGGGGCGGGCCGAGATAATGATAAAGTCAGTAGGGCCGACCTTGACGGTACGGTGGCTGGCCTGCGCCATACGGGACAGAGCGGACAGCGGTTCGCCCTGGCTGCCGGTGGTGATAAGGACAACCTTTTCCGGTGGGTATTTGTTGATCTCCTCGATATCGATCAGCACATTATCCGGCGCATGCAGATACCCCAGCTCCCGCGCCATTTCGGTGTTGGAAACCATGCTGCGGCCATTGACGGCCACCTTGCGGCCATACTCAATGGCCAGGTCAATGATCTGCTGGATGCGGTAGATGTTGGAAGCAAAGGTTGCCACGATAATGCGGCGTTTTTTGGCGCGGGCAAACAGGCTGCGCACCCCTTCGGCCACAGTCTGCTCAGTTGCCGTAAAGCCGGGGCGCTCCGCGTTGGTAGAATCCGCCAGCAAAGCCAGCACGCCGCGGCGGCCATACTCCGCAATGGTGGAAAGGTCGGTAACGGCATCGCCGGAAAGCGGCGTGTAGTCGATCTTGAAGTCGCCGGTATGCAGCACGGTGCCTGCCGGGCAGTCAATGGCAAACGCCAGAGAATCCGGGATAGAGTGGTTGACATGGATGGGCTCCACCGTAAAGCAGCCAAGGCGCACTTTCTGGCGGGGACGGATCTCATGGAACTCTGCACTGGAGGCAAGACCGTGCTCCTCCAGCTTGTTTTTGATCAGGCCAATGGTCAAACGTGCAGTGTAAATGGGCACGTTGAACTTTTTGAGCAGATACGGCAGGCTGCCGATATGGTCTTCGTGGCCATGGGTAATGAACAGGCCCTTGATGCGGTCCTTATTTTCCAATACATAGGTGAAATCCGGAATGACAAGGTCCACGCCGAACATATCGGAATCCGGGAACACCAGGCCGCAGTCCACCAGGATCATATCGCCCTGGCATTCATACAGGGTGATGTTTTTGCCAACTTCGCCCAGGCCGCCCAGCGGGCAGATGTGCATGGGAACAGCCGGGGTGGAAGCATCATAATAATGCTGCTTATAGCTGCGGCGCTGCGGGCTGCGGGGGCGCTGCACCGGGGCCGAAGCTGCTGCATTCACCGCATTGCTCGCTGCAGCCTGCTGGGGCTGCGGGGCACGGCGGCGTTGCGGCTTGCGGTGCTGGGGCTGTGGTTTTTCCGCCGCTGCCTGCGGGGCGCTGGCTGCGGGGGCAGGCGCACCGGGTTTGCGGTTCTGGTTATTATTATTTGCGCGCGGGGCACGGCGGGTGTAATTGCTGCGGCCCTGCTGGCGGGGGCGTTTTTCGTTGTTGTGATCTTCCATTGCATAACCTCCATATTGTATTCGGCCAGGGTTGGTGGTTACACACACGGTAAGCACCGTACCCCGGACGTGATGTTTTGTCGCATGTAAAATTTGTACGGCACTGTGCCGATTTACTGAATCAAGGTTGGACGCGAAGAGTTCAGCCGAAAGGCTGCAACCGGGTCCTGAATCAAACTACGACATTGCAATTAAATCTATTATAAGGCGCAGCGGGTGCATTGTCAAATAGTATGCCGGACGCATTTATGGACAAATTACACAAAAGCTTGCAGGGCTGGGCAAAATCGCGTATAATTATTTTTATAGTAAAGCGGCAGGGTTCCGGGTATTGCGGCTGGCCGATAAGGTACAGCGAAAAGCAAAGAAAAGGATGCCATTTTCCGGCACGCCCTGATTCCAGTATTGCCGCAGCAAAACGAGGGTAACATGAAACACATCGAAATTTATACCGACGGTGCCTGCAGCGGCAACCCCGGCCCCGGCGGTTGGGGCGCGATCCTGCGCTTCCGAACCGGAGAAAAGGTGTATGAGAAAGAGATTTCCGGCGGCGAGGCCGAAACCACCAACAACCGCATGGAGCTGACCGGCCTGCTGGAAGCCCTGCGCCAGCTGAAAGAGCCCTGTGACATTGACCTGTACAGCGACAGCCAGTATGTGATCAACGGGCTGGAAAAGGGCTGGGCCAAGGGCTGGCGCAAGCGCGGCTGGAAAAAGGCAGACAAATCCCCCGCCTTGAACCCCGACCTTTGGGCACCGCTGCTGGAAGAAAGCGAGAAGCATGTGATCCACTACCACTGGCTGAAAGGCCACGCAGGCCACCCCGAAAACGAGCGTTGCGACCGCTTGGCCGTGGAGCAAAGCAAAAAATACGGCGGAAAGCAGGCCTGACGCACTGCGCACCGCTGATACAGGAGGATATTATGGACGGAGCACTGGGTTTTAATACATTTGAAAAGCAGGATAAGGTTCTAGTTGGGCTGAACGGCGGCATGGACGCTGCCGTTACTGTGCGCATTTTGCAAGAGCAGGGCTTTGCCGTACAGGCCGCACTGGTGCATTTTGCCGGGATGGCCGACGATGCCGTGGAGACCGCGCAGAACGCCGCCAAGGCGTTGGATGTACCCCTGCACGTGATTGAAGCAGCGGACACTGCCGCGGACGAACTGCTGAAGTTCCAGCTGCTGATGCAGACGGCTGATAAGCTCGACTGCCGTTTTATCTCCACTGGCCATTATGCCCGCGTGGAGCAGGACGCCGACGTGTGCCGCCTGCGCGTCCCGGAGTACGCAGAGTGCGACCAGACCGCCCTGCTGGAAGTTCTGCCACAGGAAATTCTGGCACGGCTGATCCTGCCGCTGGGTGAATTTGACAAGGAATCCGTGCAGGAAATTGCGCAGGATATCGGCTGCGCGGAATAAATTGCCGCAAACGAACGCAGATGTTTGGATAGAAATGCAGAGCTGCGGATTCCAATGGTTCAGAGATTATGAAAAGGGGCTGTTGCACATCGTTTTAGCCGAAAGTGCAGTAGTCATTTTCAAAATCAAACGTATAATCAAGCACTTCAAAAAAGCATGTGCATCACAAATCCATCGATAATTTCTGATTTTCGAGAAAATTTGTTGCACATGCTTTTGTTTTGGACATTGTGATACTGTTTGATTCTTACGCCTATTCGTACAAAAATAGAGGCTGTCGCATGTGCAACAGCCCCTTTTTGTTTTACTATTCTTTTGTTCTCTGTTTTTTATAAGATGAGCGTCTGAGAAAAGCAACGGAAATCAAGTGACCCAAAGCCGTCTTATTTCTTTTTGTTCCTCTTTTCCTGGCGCTCCTGCTCTTTGATCAGGCGCTTGCGCTTCTGCTTTTCGGTTTCCACGCGGGGCCAGGGGTTCCAGGTGCCCTCGTTTTCGTGCATCCAGTGGGCGAAGGGATACAAAAGGATGGCCAAACCGCCCAGCAGAATCAGCAGGTAGATGGCGGTGGACAGATCGACCGCCATATCCAGCGCGCCAAGGGCCGCCATCAAAAAGCCGGCATACATGGCGAACTGCCCGTTATAGCGGACATAGCGGTTCCAGTTTTCTTCTTTTATGGCGTCCCGCCCCTGGTCCCCCCAGATGCGGGGATTTTTGGTAACGGCATAGCCGTAATACGCCAGCACAAGGCCGACAACAAGCATAAACTGGAACATAGCGTTTCCTCACTTTGAGCTGTATATTTTACAGGCCCATTTTTTTGTAGAATGGGGTAAAATCAAAGGTGGCAAAATAGTCTGCCGGAGTCTCGGCGCGGCGGATCAGTTGGTGGGAGCCATCCTCGCACAGCAGCACTTCGGCGCTGCGCAGCTTGCCGTTGTAGTTATATCCCATCGAGAAGCCATGGGCACCGGTATCGTGGATGACCAGCACATCGCCCATATCGATCTTGGGCAGCATACGGTCAATGGCAAACTTATCATTGTTCTCGCACAGACCGCCGACCACATCGTATTTATGGTCGCAGGGGGCGTTCTCTTTGCCCAGCACGGTGATGTGGTGGTAGGAACCGTACATGGCCGGGCGCATCAGGTTGGCAGCGCAGGCATCCAGGCCGATATACTCTTTATAAATGTGCTTTTCGTGGATGGCTGTGGCAACCAGGCAGCCATACGGAGCCAGCATAAAGCGCCCCATCTCGGTAAAGATGGCAACGTCGCCCATACCGGCGGGCACCAGGATCTCCTCAAACTTTTTGCGGACACCCTCGCCAATGGCCAGGATATCATTGGAGCGCTGCTCCGGCTTGTAGGCAACGCCGACGCCGCCGGACAGGTTGATGAACTTGATGTGTGCACCGGTCTTTTGGTGCAGACGCACAGCCAGGTTGAACAGGATACCGGCCAGTTCCGGGTAATAATCATCGGTAACGGTATTGCTGGCCAGGAAAGCATGGATGCCGAAGTCCTTTGCACCCAGTGCCATCAGGCGGGTATAAGCTTCGGTCATCTGCTCTTCGGACATGCCGTACTTGGAATCGCCGGGGTTATCCATGATGCCGTTGCCCAGGTCAAAGGTTCCGCCGGGGTTAAAGCGGCAGCAGATCGTTTCGGGGATACCTGCCACATTCTTGAGGAAATCCACATGGGTCAGGTCGTCCAGGTTAATGTAAGCGCCCAGGTCATACGCCTTCTTCATGTCCTGCACCGGCGTTTCGTTGGAGGAGAACATGATATCGCTGCCGCTGAAGCCACAGGCTTCGCTCAGCAGCAGTTCGGTGTAGCTGGAGCAGTCCACGCCGCAGCCTTCCTCTTTCAGGATGCGCAGCAGGTACGGGTTGGGGGTTGCCTTAACGGCAAAATACTCCTTAAAACCTTTGTTCCATGCAAAAGCTTTGTTGACAAGGCGTGCATTGGCGCGGATGCCTTTTTCGTCATAAAGATGGAACGGGGTAGGCACATCGGCAATAATTTCCTGCGCCTGCTCAAGGGTGATGAACGGTTTCTTTTCCGGCATAATACTACTTCCTTCTCTCTTGTTGTGCGGTGCGGCACTTCCCCTGCCCTTTTTGCACATACAGGGCGTATGCGGCCCGCTGAGGCGTACCGTAAAGCAAACGTGGTGAAAATATTCCACCCGCTTGTTTGCTTATTCGATACGCTCTGACCCTCTATGAATAAATATACAGTTATTATATTGCTTTTGCCGCCGCAGGGCAAGAGCTTTTTGAAAAAATGCCGGAATGGTGCAAAAATGCCCCGCATACCGCAGGGCATGCAGGGCAAAAGCATGGATCGTGATAAAAATTCAGGGGGTCAATCCCCTACCGCGCTGTGCTGCATGGCAAGGTGGCCGGCAAGCAGGCGGTTTTCCAGGTGTTTGACCGTCCACAGGTAAGCCGGGTACAGGAACAGGCAGGCCGCCACCCAGGCTGCCGGGTTGGCCAGCTCTGCGCCAAAAAAGCCCAGAACCGGAATCAGCACCAGGCCGATAACGGTACGCGCCACCATTTCGGCCACACCGGCCATCATGGCAAGTGTGGAATAGCCCAGCCCCTGAATGGTATAGCGCCATACAATGAGTGCGCCGAGCGGGATAAAGAACAGACTGTTCCAGAACATATAATCCCGCGCCATCGCCACGATCTCAACCTCGGTCTTGGTATCCAGGAAGAGGCCGATGATCACGACATCGCCAAAGTGCAGAGCAATAAAAGCAAGGACGGAATAGGCAACCACCATAATGTAGGAGCTTTTTACACCGCTGCGCACACGGTCCAGCCGGGCCGCGCCAAGGTTCTGGCCCGCATAGGTTGCCATAGCGGTGCCGATGCTTTCCAACGCACAGGCGAGCAGGTTTTGGGTTTTGCCCGCAGCCGTAATGGCGGCAACCACAGAGCTGCCCAGCCCATTGACGGCCCACTGCATTATAACGCTGCCCACCGCCGTGATGGTACACTGCAGGCCCATGGGCAGGCCCATAGCAGACAGGCGGCGGCAGGCAGAGCGGCTGTATTTCCATTCATCCCGCGTCATATGCAGGATCTTGAACTTTTTGATCAGATAGATCAGGCTGATCACACCGGAGATTGCCTGCGAAACATCGGTTGCCACAGCGGCACCCAAAACACCCATATTAAAGTTGATGATGAGCACCAGATCCAGCACAATGTTGACAGCGCTGGTCAGCACCAGGAAGTAAAGCGGGGTTTTGCTGTCGCCCAAAGCGCGCATGATGGCCGAAACCATATTATAGAGAAAAACAAAGGGAATTCCCGCAAAGATCCAGCCAATGTAGGTGCTGGCACCATCAATAATGTCCGCCGGGGTCTGCATCAGCTCCATAATGGGGCGGGTCAGCGCCACCGTGACAACGGTAAGCCCAACACCCCAGGCAATGCACAACCAGGTTGCATTGGCCACATGGCGGCGCAGGTCGCTGTCATCATGGGCACCAAACAGCTGTGCGATGGGGATAGCAAAGCCGTTGCACATGCCAATAACAAAACCCAGGATCAGGTAGTTGACCGAGCCGGTAGCGCCAACTGCCGCCAGCGCATTGACACCGACAAAACGGCCCACAATGATGGTATCTGCCAGGCTGTAAAACTGCTGGAACAGATTGCCCAGCATCAGCGGCAGGGTGAACAACAGGATGATTTTGAACGGATTTCCGCTCGTTAAATCTTTGGTCATATGCGTTCCCTCAACAAGATCATTTTTCCACACAAAACAACGCGCAAAAGTAAAAAAAGGGTGGTTGGCACCCTGTTTTGCTCAAGCGCGGAGTTAATTATACTATAACAAAACAAAAAATCAAGTGGGCTGCAAAGAAAAATATATTCCCCCAAAGCAGCGGCTGAATTGTATGCTTTTACAGCGCCACTGGAGCTCACGCCGAACAGCCAACAAGAAAAGCCGCACACCCGAAGGTGTACGGCTTACCTTGGCAGGGGTAGAAGGATTCGAACCCTCGGCACGCGGTTTTGGAGACCGCTGCTCTACCAACTGAGCTATGCCCCTATGTAAAAAGCCCACAGTAGCTAACGTGCTGTGGGCTTTGCTATGGAGCTGTTAGGCAGATTCGAACTGCCGACCTCATCCTTACCAAGGATGCGCTCTACCGACTGAGCTATAACAGCATGTGGCGACCCGGATCAGGCTCGAACTGACGACCTCTAGCGTGACAGGCTAGCGTTCTAACCAACTGAACTACCGGGCCAAGCCCTTTCGCGCTTTGCATCAGGCGTTACCTGACCGCTGCAACATGATTGATTATACTGGATTATACCCCAACTGTCAAGCACTTTTTTGATTTTTTTGCCATTTTTCTTGTGTTTCGCGCATCAGCGTCAATAAAGTTTTGGGCGGGTGCTCTTGTGCTTTCCTCTGCTGACCACGGCCATGCCGCAGCGTTAATTTGCAGTTGCTCTTTCCCGACTACAGCATTTTTTGTTACAGCGTTTTGGAAAAAAGCTGGTTAACAGAGCCGTACATCGTTTTATAATCTCCGACTTTGGTAAAGCTATATTTTCCATACAGCCCCACTTCCCCGCTCATGAGATAAATCGCTGAAAAGCCCTGTTCCTTCGCCACGTTGCAGGCCGCGTTCACCATTTGTTCAGACAGCCGGTTCCCCCTGTATTTTTCGGCAACAAACAAAAAACCTATCAAAGGCCCACAACCATATTCTCTTGGCATTTCATCCCGATTGGTAAATGTGCAGAAAGCCGCCGCGTCATCATCGCGCAAGGCCACAAGAGCTCTTTCGTTATTTTCAAAATCGTTTGGCTCCATCTTCTCTGCCCCAAAAATGCTGCTGCTTTCCATGGGCAGCCTGCTGCAAAAGCGATGGTCCCATCCCACAGTTCATGGTCGGGTGCCATTACGATAATTTTCTCCAACGTATTCTCCTTGAAACCCTTCGGATTTTAACGAATCGAACCGCAAACAAAAAGCACAGCAGTTTTTCGATCAATGATTTCCGTATATCCTGCCCCCTGCTGGTACAGGTTAAAAATCAGCTGTACCGCCTCCGCTTCCCGCGGAACAATAACATACTGGCCGGTGGTTTTATCCACCGCATACCCCAACGGCGTCAGCCGCCTGGTCAAGCGTGCCGGGGCCGATACCACCCTGAAAAACGCTGTCCGCGACGGGGCCGAGTGGGCCTGGGCGCCGCACGGCGATACCTGCCCGTTCTGCATCACGCTGGCAAGCAACGGCTGGCAGAAAGCCAGCAGCAAGGTGCTGAAAGGCGGCCACGCAGAACACATCCACGCCAACTGTGATTGTGAGTTTGCCATCCGGTTTGACCACAGCACCACTGTGGCAGGCTATGACCCGGAGAAATATCTCCGGCAGTACCGGGCAGCGGGCAGCGATGTGAACGCCATGCGCCGCATCGACTATGCCGCCCGGAAGGATGCTATCAACGCCCAGAAGCGGGCAGCGTATCAGTTGCGACAGAAAAACCGTGGGCAAAAAGTTTTCATCACAGATCAGGCGATTCAGAAAGTGCCGCTGGTTGCTCCAAATGGAGCAGATCACCAGACGGCTCTTTTTATACAGGAAACCCACAGGGAGCTGCTTCGGTTTGCCCAGAAGCAGAACGACAGCAATGAGGTTGCCTGCCTGCTGGATCTGACCGCGAATGAAAAGCTTCCCTTTGTTAAAGGCGATCAGGCTGCAATTGACATTGAAAAAGATGCTGCATCTTATCATTGGCTTAGAAGCAAATCCCCCGGAAGCATTATGTTTTGCCATAATCACCCCGGGCAAAGTTACTTTTCCCTGCAAGATGTTGCAGTCTTTTTAAAAAACGATTCCGTCGGCACAATGTCAATCGTTACAAATCAAGGTAAAGTCTGGACGATTTCCAAAACATCCCGCTTTGATTACGATGCTGCTTTTGCAGAACTGCGCAAATATCGCGGTGCAGCGGAAAAGGAATGGGATGATGTTATTGACAACTTCTTGAAAAACGGCTATGCTTACGGTATAGGAAGGAGTTGATGCCATATGTTGGACGGAGATAAGCTCTCTTGGGAAGAAGGCTGGGCTTATATTGAGAAAGCATATGAGGAAGGCAAGAAACTCCGCGAAGAACGACAAAAACAAACCGAAACAACACAAAAATAATGCAACTTGAACCACGATGCACACGCACCGTGGTTTTTTCATGCTCATTTTTAGGAGAACGCAATGAAGGAGCTGCTTGTTTTGATGCTGGCCGTGCTGATTGAAGTGACCAGCCCGGAACGGTTCAAGGTGAATTACATCTGCCCGCATCAGTACCGGCTGTGTTTTTACACGGACGTTTTACACGGCGTGGAAATTGTGCCGTAATGGCCGCGCCAACATTTGTTGAAACCACGATGCAAATTCTGCACCGTGGTATTTTTATGCCTGCCTGCCCTGCATGAGGGGCAAGCGGGCACTTTTTATACCCATTTATTCCCCAAAACATGCCCGGCATGGCGTAAAACTGTACAGCCAAAGCGGATGCGACCCGCGTAAATAAAAGCGCAGGCAGAAAGGACACAACATGAAACGCGAAGACGTAAAGAAGCAGATCCCCAACATCACCGATGAGCAGCTGGACTGGCTGATGGGCGAAAACGGCAGGGATACGGAGCTGTACAACCGTGCTAAGTCGCTGCCAATCAAAAACGAGTAAAGGAGATTTTTATGGATTTTGCATCTTTTGGCATCGCAAGCGTGGCTTGCATCACTGTCATCTGCTATCTGGCCGCAACTGCCATCAAGCAGACCCCGCTTGCCAACAAGTGGCTGCCGACACTGTGCGGCGCTCTGGGCGGCGTGCTTGGCCTTGCAGCTATGTATCTGTCGGTTCCTGACTTTCCGGCGGGCGACCCGCTGACGGCGCTTGCAGTCGGGATTGTGTCCGGTCTTGCGGCGACCGGCGCAGATCAGATCATTAAGCAGGCGAGCAAGTAAGCCGAAAAGGGCCACTAGGCATTGCGCCTAGTGGCCCTTTCCCTTTTTAGCGCACGATCGATAGTTCTGCGGCAATCAAGCCGTAATCAAGGACTGTAATCGTTTCGCATATAGATGGCAGGGGTAGAAGGATTCGAACCCTCGGCACGCGGTTTTGGAGACCGCTGCTCTACCAACTGAGCTATGCCCCTATGTAAAAAGCCCACAGTAGCTAACGTGCTGTGGGCTTTGCTATGGAGCTGTTAGGCAGATTCGAACTGCCGACCTCATCCTTACCAAGGATGCGCTCTACCGACTGAGCTATAACAGCATGTGGCGACCCGGATCAGGCTCGAACTGACGACCTCTAGCGTGACAGGCTAGCGTTCTAACCAACTGAACTACCGGGCCAAACCCTTCGCGCTTTGCATCAGGCTACCGCCTGGCCGCCGCGACGCATATTATTATAGCAATCAGGGCGGCCTGTGTCAAGCATATTTTCAAAAAAAATCCAAAAATCTTTTTGCTCTTTTTCTTTTGTCAAAATCGTCCGTTATGCGTTATTTTTATTTCCTTGCTGTCTTAAAAGAACTCTATTGTACAAAAAATATCCTCTGTTCTTTTCAAGTTCACAGTTCTATGTTATACTGACTAACAAACAGCGTTCCCTTTGTTCGTATCGCCATTTCTGCTGTTGCGCAGGCGGCACGGCAAAAGGATCCGCTTGCAACCCACAAAACAGGAGGTACAAATTATGTGGACCCGTTCCCTTTTGAAGTCCAACGCCAAACAAGCGTTGCAAGAGCGGTACTGGCGCAGCGTGGGACTGTGCCTACTTCTTTCCCTGTTGGGCATTGGCTATTCTTTCCCCCGCCTTACGGCGCAATACCGCGTAACGTCTTCCCAACTGAACGGTATGATGAGCAGCCCGGTGTGGCAGGGCAACACCGGCGGTGGATACACCAGCGGCAATGAGGAGTATCTTTTGCAGGCATTGGCCCCCTTTGCCGGGGTGGTGATTATCGTAATGTTGATCGCTGCCGCAATCGGCCTATGCTGGGCAGCGTTCCTCATCAACCCGCTGACAGTCGGCCGCAACCGCTATTTTATGGAAAGCCGCCAGTCGGCAACACCGTTCAGCACCGTCACTTCGATCTTCCGCACCCCGTATCTGAATGTTGTTAAAGTTATGCTGCTGACCAACCTGAAAATTGCGCTGGGTTTCCTTTTGATCATTCCTGGCATTTACTGGTCTTATTGCTACATGCAGGTCGGCTACCTGATGGCCGAAAACCCCTACCTGACCACCTGCCGCGCCATGGAGCTGAGCAAGCAGATGATGGACGGTGAAAAGTGGAACACCTTTGTGCTCCAGCTTTCCTTTATTGGCTGGTACTTGTTGTGCAGCATTACCTTTGGCATTGGTTTCATCTTCCTGGAGCCTTATGTACAGGCCACTTTCGCAGAGCTTTACGCTGCGCTGCGCGCCAAGGCGCTTGCCAACGGATACACCAATGAGTATGAACTGGGCGGCTTCGTGCGCCACTGATTATAAACAATAAAACAGTCAAAACCACCGGCTGAGCCGGTGGCTTGAGTAAGCCCTAGAAGGGCATAATA
>ERZ791871.1175-NODE-1175-length-24686-cov-3.927936_pt1 | contig 24686 bp, 34 predicted proteins | sample MGYA00510280_ERZ791871 | MGnify/ENA primary metagenome ERZ791871 (study PRJEB30046, sample SAMN00792111) | human gut metagenome | study: EMG produced TPA metagenomics assembly of the A metagenome-wide association study of gut microbiota in type 2...
CTTATGTTGAATGAAATTGCAAGTGTTTGGAGTGGTGGTTATGAAAAAAAATTTAACAGAAAAATTGATGAAAGCTCATTCTCTCGATGATACGCTGCATAAAAATATATCTTATGTGGGCGAGATTCGGCGAGGGGACAGGCTTTACAAATTATATGTTTCACCATCGCCAAACGCTGAGGATGATAAATACTTCTATCAAGTGTTTATTCTTCGGGATGGCAGGAAACTAACTGAATACGAAGCAATTTTCGGCAAGAAAGAAAAAAGAAACTGGAGGAGAAAGTAATGACACATGTTTTAAGATGTCGTGCGGATTTTGCAGTCCGCACTGATGCGGAAGGAAAAGAAGTTTTAGAAACGAGCAAATCAACCGTTTTGATGCCAGCGGTGTGCTGGAATGAAAGAGGGATTAAGTGGTTTGACGATAACAAATTAGTGAAGGAGGCGAAGTGCTAATGAAGACTGTAGCAGTTATGACTCCTAAGGGCGGCGTTGGTAAAACGACAACAGCTAACACGATTGCTTATATCTTAGGGCAGGAGCTGGGAGCTAAAGTCCTTTTGGTTGATGCAGATCCGCAGGGGGATTCTTCAAAAAGCTTCGGAATTGATGATGAGCAGGGCCTTACAAATCTTCTGGAGAATCACATTATAGTAGGAGGAAGATATTCTACTAGAGATGTTATTTATCAGACTAAATATCCAAACATTGATATTATTCCGGCGAATGGATATTTAACTTGTACAGCTACTAACTTATCAAATGTTAATGATTCAGGACAGATTTTTCGCTTTAAGACGGCATTAGAAGAAATATCTGAGGATTATGACTACTGCGTTTGCGATTGCGGACGTTTGCTGGATATTGTAATTATTAATATTCTTGTGACAGCAGATTTACTTATAGCCCCAGTTAAACCTGGCGGTTTTGAAGTAAGCGCACTTGAAAATTTAAATAAGCAGCTTGCTACTATTCGGACATATAATCGCAGGGTTGAAGTAAAGATTCTCCTTAATATGGCGAGGAATACGCTTGCATTCAAAGGGATGGAAGCATGGGTAAAACAGAGAAGTGGACTAGGCTATTTTTCTACAAATATTAAACAGTCTACAGTAATTGAACAGGCGGCATTAAAAAAAATACCGTTGCCGAAGTATGCAGAAAAAGCGGATGTAACAGCCAGCTATAGAAAAGTTGTTGAAGAGATTATAAGAGAGGTAGGGTGAGTCAGATGGGAAGCTTTTCTATAGCAGATATGCTTAATGCAAAGACAAAAGCGGAAGCGATGCAGATTCCCTCTGCTCACTTCCGAACAGAAGACATTTCGATTAAGCGAATGTATCGTAACAAAGAAAATCACTACAATCTTGATAATATAGAAAGCCTTAAATCTAATATTAAAACAGTAGGGCTTCGTCAGAATCTTGAAGTGATATATGCACCTTGTGAATCTGGCGATTACAGAATTTTATCTGGGGAAAGACGCTGGCTTGCTTTAAACATGTTAGTGGATGAGGGTTACAAAGAATATGAAATAGTAACCTGTAAAGTTAGCTGTCCACAGGATGAAGACATGGAGCGGCTGGAACTAATGGCGACAAATTCTTATCGTGAGAAGAATAATGAAGATTTGCTGATGGAAGTTAAGGAAGCTACGGCAGCCTTTAGAAATTTAAAGGAAAGAGGACAGAGTGTCCCTGGCTATGATTTGAAATCTGGAAGAATCAGAGACATTGTTGCAAGCTTCTTAGGACTGTCAAAAACGAAAGTAGCACAGATTGAGTGTATAAATAATAACCTTCTTGAACGATTAAAGTCGCTTTTGAAACAGGATAAGATACCATTTTCTGTGGCATATGAAGCGGCGGGATTAAAGACTAAGCTGCAGGTTAAAGTAGTCCGAAGATATTATGAGAATGGAAAAGTAAGCTTAAAAGACATTAAGGAAATTAAGCAGCAATATGAAGAAAGCCATATCCCTGGACAGATTGAGATGAATATTCCAGCACCAGATCAGGAGGAAAAGATAGCGGTGCAGATGCCTACTTTTACGATGATGCAGCCGGAAGAGGAACAGACAGGTAATGTTAAAGAATCTGTTGATAGTGTCAAAAATGAGGTTGATAACATAAAAGAAAAAGCTGATACTGCATTGCCTGCGAAAAAGGAATATGCTTGGGGAGTTCGGGAGCCAGAGGAGACTAAGCCAGAGGAAACAATTAGAGAGCAGAAGGAGCAAAAAGAAGAGCTAGAGGATGAGCCGATGAAGGATGCGAGTAGTTCTGAAAGTACTGAAACAAGTTCTTTATCAGAGTTTAACGGCATACCGGGACGGTGGTACAAGCTTTCGGACAATATTGTTCCGTTCCCGTTTGTGCCTGTATTGGTAGCAACAGATATTCTTAATAATAGTTTCAAGGTACATGAGGGATTCAGGAGACCAGATAACACCTGGAGAGTTGCTGTTAATAATAAGTGGAGAGATGGTGAAGATACTGCAATAGGCCGTAAAAAGATTGTCGCATGGATGCAGATGCCAGAGTATGAGGCATAAGGAGGTTTAAAACAATGAGAGACCCTTGTGAGATTTGTATGGAACGAGACCGTTGTGCCGGAGGGCAGCCTTGCAAGAAAAAAACTGCTTATGGCAGATATAAAGAAAAGTGTAAGGAGATTGCGGAACACACAAAGAGAGTTATGCAGCGAACGAAAGAGCGGATGAACAATGAATCACGAACTCAGAATATTACAACAGAAACTTGAAAGCGGCGAGATAAGCCGCAAGGAATTTAGAGAACATATAACGTCAGAATTTGACAAGCTTAAAGATGCGCTGATGAATAATGAGATTACACCAGCTCAGCACATTGATAGCTACAATGAACTTATTAAAAAAGAGGCTGAGATGTATGCTGAAGCATTTCAGCCTCATGAACACATCTAAAAATTAAATATTGTGTCCTGAAGAGGGCAGAAGAAGAGGGTTTTATGACATATTTGGATATGCTAAAGGAGTTTTTTGCTTTTTGTGAAGGACATCGGGTTTCAGGAAACGCACAGTTATTATTTCATACATTATTGATGATTAATAACAGGTGTTTCTGGGACGAATGGTTCTTTCGCACAAACAATAGCCTTTGCGGTTTGATGAATATCGGTGAAAAAGCTTTAATCAATGCCAGAAATGAATTGAAGCAGTATGAGCTGATAGACTTTGTCACTTCGAAAAAAAGAGGACAATCTACGAAATACAGTATTTTGTACAATACGAAAGCAGGTACAAAGGAAGTACAAACGCAGTACAAAGGAAGTACAGAAGAAGTACAAACGGCTGACATAATAAGATATAAGACAGAGACAAAGAGTAAAAAAGATATACCTGAAGGTATATCACAAAAATCGAGACGCTTTACACCACCAACTGTTGAGCAGGTTCGGGAATACTGCCAAGAGCGAGGCAACAGTGTTGACCCGGAGAGATTTGTTGCATTCTACAGTAGCAAGGGTTGGATGGTTGGCCGGAACAAAATGAAAGATTGGAAAGCCAGTGTACGAACTTGGGAACGTAATAACAAGCAAAATCAGCAGCAGTCTGTTAATCAGGAAAGCAAAAATGGATTTCATAATTTTGAGCAGCGAGATTATGATTTTGCAGAATTAGAGCAGAGACTTGCTGGACGTCATGTTTGATGCTGGCTATCAGAAAGGAGAGCTTATGATAACAAGAGATGATATCGTGATAAGAAAAGCTATTTTACATATCTTAGATACTGACCGTGGAGACTGTATTCTGTCGAGTGCGTTATTGAATCCAGGTCCAGAGATGCATGATTTTATTCGCAATCATATTTACAAGATTGTTTCCAGCGATGATACAAAGAATTGCGTATTTGATTCGGAATTTTCTCCGATTTACTCTATCTTGGAATCGTGGGATGAATCAAACGATGCGTCTTTCATTGAAACGAGTCAGACGATTGCAAATAAACTTTATGCTGCTATGGGGGAGGGGCTTGATATTCCGGCAGCGGATTTATTATTTGTAACTTTCCAAACAGAAGGGACTATTTACCTTGCATTATTAAAAATGAATTACAAGAGAAATTATAATCACGCTAGCATTCGTAAAGGTGATTATACATATGTGGAACTATCGAGAGATTATTCGCTCATTTCGGCAACTTCAAGGGTACCAGAAGCGGCAATTATTAATTTGTCTGACTACAGCATAAAGCTGTTAGAAAAAAGATACGAAGTAAATGGCGAGAGAGTTTATTATTTGTCTGAAAATTTTCTTGTCTGCCATACGAGTTTTTCACCCAAAAAGAAATTGAATATTTTGACACATATCATCAATAATATTTCAAACAAATATGATGGTGGAGATTTGAGAACAAAAATGGATACGAGAAGTGCATTGCAAAAAGAGTACATAGAACGTAAAGCTTTTAATGTCGAGGAAATTGGTAATACACTTTTTGGAAAAAGTCCAGAAAGGAAAGCTGAATTCGATGAAAAGGTAGAGCAGTATGACCTGCAGTACGATAATTTCACCGTTGTCAATGAGAATACCGTAAAGAAGTTAGAAAAACAGGTCTTAATAACTGACAGTGGGATTGAAATTTCAATTCCGATGGAAACGTATAATAAACGAGCTAATTTCGAAATTAAGACTGATGTAACAGGTAAGTCAACGATTGTTATCGGAAATATAGATAATGTTATCTTGAAATAAGCTGGACACCCTCTTTAGAGGATTTTTATACTTACATAGCAACTTGTTAACGGTTCCAGAATATGAACGCGGAGCTATATGCCATTGATTCCTTCGGATTTCCGGAGGAGAAAGGAGGAACATGGGAATTGCATTTGGAGAAGCCTTGCAAGAGATAAGAGAGTTAAAGGGATGCTCGAGAACAGATCTTGCCAGGCAAATAGAAATAAGAGCAGAGGGAATAAAAAAATACGAAGATGAACAAGTGAATATCACAGTAAAAAAGGCTGTTGAAGTGGCAAATGCCTTAAAATGTGGCTTTGGCTGGGATAAAAAAGATTTTTTCTTTTATCCCCTCTGGGAAATATCAGATCAACAAGAAAGTAATTTTGCTGATAATTTGAGAGATGCAAGGGTGATGAGAGGTTACTCGCAAAAAGCACTTTCGGAGAAAACGGGAATTAATGTTTCGACAATAAGTAAATATGAAATGGGAAAAACGGTTCCGACCATTAAGAACGTCATAAAGATAGCAGAATCCTTAAAATGCACGTTCGGCTGGAATGGCAATGAATTTTGGTTTTCCCAACATAAATCCAAAAAGAAAAAAGGAGATTGGTATATATGACTACTGGTTTGATTAAATGGGCACTGTTAATGATTCTGATTGGCATAGGGATTGGAATTACTGCAACAATATGCATCGCAGTGATCTTAGCAAAGAGACAAGAAAAAATAGAAGATGCTGAAATAGAAGCGTATTGGAGGAATAAACTGAGGGACGATTAAATGAGGAAAGCAAAAACAATTAAAATTTTTCCTGCACCACATGTAGAAATTAGATTGCATGTATCTGAGGAAATGGAAGAAGATTTCAAGAAATGCTACTTCTCAGAAGGAATGTATAGTTGCAGAAAGTGCAGTTGGTGCAAAGTAAAAATGGAAGGTACAATAATCTGCCGTTTTAGCACTTTTAAAAGAGAGATGCTTAGACAACTTGGATTGGAGCAAGAATGAGTATAACAGAAGCAATAGTAATTATAGCAGCATTAATTTATACAGGATTTGTATTTTACAGACTTAACAAGTGAGGCGAGAATATGGGAAGAAGTATTTATCTCACAGAAAAAGAAATACTTGCGTTGATTGATACGTCAGGAGAATGGATCCAAATGATGATGAGCGGAGATATTTCAACGCAACAAGAAGTAGACAATAGACTAAACGAAGGCTTGGGACGAGCACTGAAAAAGCTGTATAAGGGGCACAACGGAGAAAGAATCTATAAGGATTATTAGGGGGGCGAGGATATTGCACAATGTTTGCTGAAAGCATTCGGAGAGAACTAGAAAAATAACGTGTCAGACTCTGACACTGAAAGGAATTAAATAATGAATACCGTTGAACCGATTAGAGACGAAGGGACTGTACAGGATATTGCAGACTATCTAAAAGCGAAAAACGAAAGAGATTACCTTATGTGGATGTTTGGTGTTTACACAGCTTTCCGGATCAGTGATATCTTGAGATTCCGCGTCAGAGATGTAAAAAACAAAAGGAGCATCGGACTACGGGAAAAGAAAACGGGAAAAGAAAGAAAATTCATTGTAAATAAAAGGCTACAGAAAGCAATAGAACATTATATCCGGGACAAACCGGATTATGAATATCTCTTTAAATCAAGGCAGGGAGAAAATAAACCGATATCCAGACAGCAGGCCTATAATATCATAAAAGATGCAGCGGAGAAGTTCGGTGTGGAGCATGTTGGAACTCATACAATGAGAAAGACATTTGGATACCATGTTTATCAAAAGACAAAAGACGCTGTCATGTTGATGAAGATATATAACCACTCAGACATACATATAACTCTAAGATACATCGGAGTAGAGCAGGATTATATAGATGAGACCATGGCAGCGTTTGATATTATGCATTGACATTGACATAAAAAGGGTATGTAAAAGTGGAACACAAATAAAACGTAACTATATATAAGAAGAAATAATTTTAAAAGTAGTTGACAAAATAGCAGATATGTCAAACTGGAAAGGAGTAAGGATGGATTATCAGAAAATTTATGAAGCACTGACTACAATAAGTACAACATGTAAAGAGATGAGAGAAAAATATAATTCATGTAAATATTGCCCAATGGCAGACTCATGGGGTGAATGCAATATATGGGGAGCAGATAAAGAGTCTCCTTTAAATTGGACACTCGTAGAACCGGAGAAAGCAGTAAGATTAATAAGTCAATAATTTTTGCATTAAGAAATAAGGAGGATAAGATGTTATATGAAACGATTGGAGAATTCGTATTTTGGATACTGATTATAGGAGTTGTAGGCAATACCCTTTTTGTTACTTATATGGGTATTCAGAATCTGATACTCAGATATAAATGCAAGCATCGCTTTGACAAACCACCAGTTGCACAGTGCTATTGCAAAGATTGTACTCATCGTTTTCAAAATGGCTTTTGCACAAAACGGGCAGAAAGAGTACAAGAGGATAGCTTCTGTGATTAGGCAGAAACAATCTTGTACAAAAAGAGACGATATCTGTACAAGATGAGAAAACACATGGAGAAAAAGAAGAGTATTTGATATAATAGTAGCATACAAAATAACGGTTTTTATGACAAAAAGGGGCGATGAAATATGAATGCGAAACAACTGCTGAGTGAATATACAGATGCTTGTGAATTGATAAAAGAAACAGAACAGGACATAAGAAGATTAGAGACAGAAAAGAGTACGGTTGTATGTGATAAAGTAAAAGGAAGCATGAGAGAGTTCCCTTACACAGAACGAAACTTTGCTGTATCAGGAATATCGGACAGAACAGCAATTGAAAAGAAAATTGATTCTGAATATGCAGTCCTGGAAGAAAGAAAAAGAAAAGCGGAAGAAATCAAACAGCAGGTGCAAGCAATCATTAATCGTGCGACCCCACGGATGCAGCGAATAATCAGATATAAATACTTAGAGGGCTTGACCTGGAGACAGATATCATTAAAGCTACATAATGCAACAGAAGAAGGTGTCAGAAAAGAATTTGAAAGATTCCTCAAAAAAATATAAAAATGTCCGTTTTGTCCACATTGTCACAAAAAAATAGATTATAGTTATACTCGAGCAAGGTAGATGATACCTTGTGGATTCCATAGGATGGATGCCTCCTTTTGTTGAAAGTATAGCTAGAGAGAACCATATCGGTATTACATCGATATGGTTTTTTCTTTTGTCAGAATAGGAGAGATCAATGATATATAAGCGATGTCCACGTTGCCACAAAAGAATCCAAGAAGGAACAACATGTCCCTGCTTAGTGCAGCACCGTAAGGCACAGGAAAAAGAGCGCAACAAGGATTATGATAAGAACAGAAGAAATAAAAAGAATGCAGCGTTCTATCGTTCGAGAGACTGGCAGATGACGAGCAATACTGTTCGAGCAAAGTATATGTACATTGATGTCTATGCTTTTTGTAGAACGGGACGCGTAACACCATCTGATATGGTCCATCACATTGTGCCAGTCAGTCAGGACTGGAACAAAAGACTTGACGTGTCCAACCTCATCCCTCTGTCAAGTAAAAGTCATGCTGAGATACATGCCAGGATGAAGAAAGAGGATGAGAATTTGATAAAAAGAGAGCTTCATATATGCCTGAAAGAATTTGAGAAGAAGTGGAATGTGAACGGGGTAGGGGATATGTAAAAGTTTTACAAAACCCTACAGACCGCATGCCCTAGGAATCTTCTCACAAAATTCTAAATAAAAATTTCAAAAGCAGGAAGGAGGGAGAAAATGGCAAAAAATAGAAAACCACTAGGAATGCAAAAAGGGAATCTGACAGTTGAGCAGCAGGAGAACAAAAAGCAGGAAGAAGCAATGATAACAACTGGCAAGGAAATGTTAGAAAAACCGCCATCCTGGCTGATTGATGCAAAAGCAAAAAATGAATTTAAGAGGCTCGTTTCTGAATTCGAAAAAATGCAGATTGATGTGATTGGAAATCTGGATGTCAATAATCTTGGATGCTATTGTAATGCCTTTTCGTCCTATATTTCTGTGACAAAAGAACTGAAAAATAAGGATAAAGTTATCGAAAAACATACCGAAAGGGGAAGTTTTTTAATAAAAAATCCGTTGTTGGATGTGCAAAAACAGTATTCAGAAGAAATGAGAAAATTCGCTGCTATGTGTGGATTAACGATTGACTCCAGGCTAAAAGCCGCAACGATTGCCAGAGAGGGGATTGATAATGACATTAAAGAGGAGTTTGGTGACATTTGACGGTAAAGACCCGCCTGATCAGATATGCAAGGGATTGTATAAGCGGCAAAATAATCTCAGGGAAAAAGCATATATGGGCGTGCATGAGATTCCTGCAGGATGTGGAGCGGTCAGAAAAAGAAGATTGCTTTTTCTATTGGGATGAAGAAGAAGCACAGAAAATCATAAAATGGTTTCGGTGTTTAAGACATTCGAAAGGTATTCTTGCCGGGAAACCGATAGAACTTACAGCTTGGCAACAGTTTCATCTTTGCCAGCTTTACGGCTGGAGAAGGAAAGAAAACGGTTATAAAAGATTTAAAAAGAGTTTTATTGAGGTAGCAAGAAAGAATGCAAAGTCACAGGAAGAAGCAGGAGTGGCATTATATGAGATTTCAGTTCAGGCTACTAAGAATGGCGAAGTTTATGAATATTATACAGCGGGAGTAAAGCGAGATCAGTCGAAAGTAGTTTTCGATGAAGCGAAATTAATGCTCAACAATTCTCCACTAAAGAAAAAATTTAAAATTACAAACGTAGCCATTACTCATATAAAAACAGGTAGCTTTATCAAGACGTTATCAAAGCAGGATGGAAAAGAAGGAGACGGAAGTAATCCAGCTGGTCTGATTATTGATGAATATCATCAGCATAAAACGACAGAATTTCTTGACCTTGCGCTTGGATCTAATACAAAAGAGCCGTTATTGATGATTATTACGACTGCAGGAATGGATTTGACGTATCCTTGTTATACACAAGAATATGAGTATTGTAGTAAAGTATTAAATCCGGACGTTGATATTGAGAATGATGAATATTTAATTGATATTATGGAGGTAGATTCGGAAGACGATATTAATGATCAGCGTAATTGGTATAAAGCAAATCCTATTCGAATGTCCTATAAAGGTGGTCGTGAAAAAATTAAAGGGGATTATGAAGTTGCTAAGATTATACCAGAAAAAATGGTGGCGTTTCTAACAAAAATGCTAAACATTTGGGTACAGCAAAAAGAAAACGGCTATATGAACATGGCAAAATGGAAAGCTTGCGAAAGAAAGGAATTTCCGATTGATATAGCTGGAAAGTCAGTTTATGTTGGATTTGATATGTCTTCCAAAATTGACCTTACATCAGTCGCATTTGTTATCCCATTTCAAAATAGGAGACTGGATGCAAGCGGCCGGGAAATGACGGAATATATAGTTATTACCCATTCTTTTATCCCAAACAGAGAAAAGTTGATGGAACGAGTATTTATTGACAAAGTTCCATACGATGCATGGGAAAAGGAAGGCTTTATTACGATTACAAATACAGAAGTTGTGGACCAGAACGTAGTTATGGACTACGTTCTTAATTTTTGCAGAGAAAATCGCTTGGCAATCGAATGTCTTTGCTTTGACCCCGCAAATGCCGGAAAAATCATGCTTGATATGTCAAATGAGGGCTATGATGTTGAGGAAGTATATCAGAGTCATAAATCTTTAAATGAGTCCACACAAGGCTTCCGCGAATGTGTGTATATGCAGGCTGTCTATTATTTATATAATCCGGTTTTAAACTTTGCTATGAGTAATGCTGTCCTTCGACAGAATAATGGACTGATTAAGATAGACAAGGATGCAACAAAGAAAAAGATTGACCCTGTAGATGCGACCTTGTGCGGATTTAAACTTGCACTGTATCACGAATTTGGAAACACGCAGCAGGAATATCTTGATAGATTTTTAGAGGAAGATTGGTAAAATGGGAGTTTTTAATAATATAAAAGATGCAATTACAAACTGGAGAAGAGGTTCTCCGAAAGGTATGAGTGAGGAAGATTTCGCGGAATGGCTGGGAATTGGTTACAGAAACAAAAGCGAACTGCGAGAGGTGACATATTACACCTGCATGAAGGTTCTCTGCGAGACAATGGGAAAGCTGCCTATCAAAGTTTATGAAGATATGCCAGGAAGAGGACGGGTAAGAGCAGAACCGGATGATATATCTCATTTGTTGACAGTTAGACCAAATCCTCATATTACCCCGGCTATTTTTATGACAACATTAGAAAATAATCGTAACCATTATGGGAATGGTTACGCGTGGATCCAGCGGAATATTTCAAGAGCAGGGATAAACACACATGGAATTTGGTTAATGCAATCCAATTATGTAACCCCAATTTATGATAATCGCGGAATCTTCGGAAAGATTGGCAAGATATATTATCAATATACAGACCCTCTTGACGGAGAATACTATTTATTTCCCGAAGATGATGTAATTCATGTAAAAACATCTATGTCATTAGATGGTTATACAGGGATTCCAGTCAGAGATATGATTGGAGAAACAATTGCTGGAGCAAAGGACAGTCAGGATTATATGAGTAATCTCTATAAAGGCGGGCTGACTGCGGCGATGGCTCTGCAGTATGTTGGAGATTTAGACGAAGGACATCTGAAAAAACTTCGAAATAAATATGATAGATACTTATCTGGACCCGCAAATGCCGGAAAGATTGTTCCTGTTCCGGTAGGATTTCAATTGCAGCCTCTTAACTATAAATTAACAGATGCACAGTTCTTCGAACTGAAAAAATACAGTGCGCTGCAAATCGCCGGAGCGTTTGGAGTAAAACCAAATCAGATTAACAATTATGAGAAGTCATCTTATGCAAATTCTGAGATGCAGCAGTTATCTTTCTTGGTAGACACAATGCTGTTCCCGTTAAAGCAATATGAAGAAGAATTTACATATAAACTGTATGCCGGTACTGGTAAGGTTTGTAAATTTAATGAAAAAGCGATTTTGAGAACAGATTCAGAGAGTCAGATGAGACAAATTGCATCTGCAATCCAGAATGGATTATATACCATAAATGAAGGAAGGGAATTCCTCGATAAAGAACATAAAGAAGGCGGTGACCGCCTGCTTATGAATGGCAATTTTATTCCTGTCGAAATGGCAGGACAGCAGTATGAGAAAGGAGGAAATAGCGGAAATGAAGAAAATTAAATTTATGAATAAAGACCGCAACGGTAAAAGATGTGAATGCGGCTTTATGGAAATTAAAAATCAGACGGAAGATTCCGCTGATTTATTTTTTTATGGAGATATTGCCAGCGAGACTTGGCAATCTAGCTGGTACGAGGACGACATGGCACCGGGTGACGTGAAAGAATTTTTAGATAGCCTGGATGGAACATCTTCTATCAACATCCATATCAATTCCGGGGGCGGTAGCGTCTTCGGTGGGATTGCTATCTACAACATGCTTAAAAGGAATTCCGCACAGAAAACAGTCTACATTGATGGCATTGCAGCGTCAATCGCTTCTGTTATCGCAATGGTAGGAGATAAAATCATTGTTCCAGCGAATGCAACAATGATGATTCATAAGCCGTCAAACAGTTACTTTTTTACAAGTAAAAATGCGGATGAACTTCGTAAAGATGCTGACACCCTGGACAGATGTCAGAAAGCAATCATTCAGACTTACATGACAAAGGCTAAAGTTAGCGAAGAAGAAATCAATCAGAAGGTAAATGAGGAATCCTGGCTTGTAGGTGATGAAATCGCAGAACTGTTTGACGTAGAAGTAGAAGAAAGTAATTCTGCAGCGGCTTACGCTGGAAGTTTTTTTACAGATTCGTACAAAAATGCCCCTCAAAATGTTTCTGAAAAGAAAACAGAAAAGACAGCAAGCTGGGAAGAGATTGAAAAAGCAATTGCGAGAGCGGTAGAAACTGGCATAAGAGACGGTCTGGACCGCGAGAACAAGAAAAAAGAGTTGTTAGCCAGCTTGGACAAGTATGGAGAAAGGAATTAAAAATGGATAAGAAAAGAGAATTAGCAGCAAAAATTAATGAAAAGAAAACAGAAATTCGTAATCTTGTAGCAGTGGACAAGCTGGCAGAAGCGACCGAAGCGGAAAAAGAGCTGAAAGATTTACAGAAAAAATATGATCTGCTCGATGCGTTAGATAAAGATGAGTTAGAGGATATGAAAGCGCAGGTAGCGGCAGGAAAAGCCGGAGACTTCGGTAAAAAGAATACGATTGTAAATGCGTTTGTGAATGCAATTCGTGCTGGAATTAAAAAAGAACCCGTGTCAAAAGAAGACATGGAAATTCTCAATACCATGAGAGAAGGTAGCGGTGAAGATGGCGGTCTCACCGTTCCGGCGGACATTTCCACGCAGATCAGGGAGCTGAGACGGTCAGAAGATGCACTTGAGAATGAGGTAACCATTGAGAATACATCAAATATTAAAGGAAGCAGGGTTTACGAAGTAAATGCAGATAGTGTACCGTTCGATACTGTTGACGAAGAGAGTGTTTTCCCAGACGTTGATACTCCAGTCTTAAAGAAGATTGAATATGCAGTCAAAAAGTTTGGTGGCATCTTAAAGGTTACATATGAACTTTTAAAAGATTCTGACACAAATATTATTGCATTTCTCACAAACTGGGCGGCAAAGAAATGTCGTGCAACAAGAAACGGTCTTATCTTAAATAAGCTCGATGAAATGACCGCTGGATTCGAAGTTGAAGTAACGGATGTAGATGGCTTGAAAAATATCTTTAATGTAGAACTTGACCCGGCTTTAGCAGCAGGCTCAAAAATTGTTACAAACCAGAGTGGCTTTAACTGGCTTGATAAGCTCAAAGACAAAGACGGCAATTACATTTTGCAGAAAGACCCAACACAGCCAACAAGACGCCTCTTATTTGGCTCTTATCCAGTGCGAGTTGTTTCAAATAGAACGATTAAAAATAGTTCTGCCGGAAAAGTTCCTCTGTATTGTGGAAACTTGAAAGAAGCAATTGTCCTATTTGACCGTGAAAATATGACGATTGATATTTCTGCAGAAGCCGGAGATTTATGGAGCAAAGACCAGACAGGAATTAAGGTCAGAGAGCGTTTAGACTGCCAGATTATTGACGACTGCGCTGTGATTAAAGCAGAAGTCCCAGCATCGGCAATTAGCGAACTAGCAAGGAAATACAGACGTTCCCAGCTTGAAGCGTTAAGTGTTGCGGAAATTAAAAAGATTGCAACCGAAAAGAGCTATTCAATTACAAAATCAACAAAAGAAGAAATTATCGAAGAGTTCTTAAAGGCACAGAAAGGATGATAAAGAATGAATCCTCAGCAGAGAATCAGAATTTTATCAGAAGCAGCAGACTTCTTAAAAGTTGAAGAGGATGATTCCTCACTGGGGATAATCCTTGACGCGGCAGCGGAGACGCTTGAAAATGCGGTAGGAAATATTGATATTGATGACAGTGCAAGAACCAAACTTGCACTGTTTTTACTTATGCAAAATATTTATGATAACCGTACTCTCTTAGAAAGTAGAAATGGTGAGAAGATGTCTAATATCGTAAAAACGATTATCTTACAACTACAATTAGAAAACTGGAGTGAGGAATCATGAGGAATCCAGGGCAGATGAACAAAAAAATCGAAATAATCGCAATGGATTTTACGAGGGATGAATTAAATCAGGAGATTCGAAAAGAAGTTGTGGTGGCAAAAGTCTGGGCGAAAGTCAGACTGATGCAGTCTTCGGAAAATACAAAAAATTATAAGAACGAAGGCAGTCATGAGATGCAGTTCGAAATCCGATATCGGAAAGAAATTGATAAAACAATGAAAATCCGATATCGAGGAGAGCTGTATTGTATTGACTATGTAGAAAATGAGAATGAGGCAGATAAGTTTCTTATCCTTCATGCGAAAGCAATTGAAGAAGGTGATACGAATGTCAATCGAAATAGATTTTGATGAAAAAGCTTTTAAAGAGTTAATGCAAGCCCTTGAAGATGTTTCAAAAAGCTGTCCGGATTACGTTGAAAAGATGCTGAAAAAGGAAGGACAGGATTTTGTAAAAGCAGTAAAAAAAGAAGCTAAATCAGCCGTAGAAGAACATACAGGAAATCTGACGAAAGGATTCCGGCTGGGTCCTGTGCAAAATATCGCCGGATGCTATACGATTGATTTTATGGCAGAAGGAAAGAAAAATCCACACTGGCATTTGATTGAAAAAGGTCATGAGATGAAAATACCGTATAAAAGAAATGGAAAGCCACGGGCAGATGGTGGACGAGTTACAGGATTTGTTCCAGGAAGACAGATTTTAAGGCCAATATTAAAAGATTGGAATAAGGAACACGGGAAACGAGTAGAACAGACACTTGAAAAGTTGAAGGAGGATGGCAAGCTGTGATTTCAGAATTTGATATTAAAAAAGCGGTAGTTGACACCCTCCGAAAAAATTTTGAATATCCAATCTACGAGTTTGGAGTAGTAGAAGGAATGAAGTTTCCCTGCCTGTTTGCGAGAGTATGGGGAAAAGGAGAAATTGAGACAAGGAATATATATCATCAGGATTACACAGTAGAAATTGTGATGATGTATGGAAATAACGAAAAAGGAACAGAAGCTGCTGCATTAAAAGATATGAAAAAAATGAGACAGGCATTTTTGACACATCTGAAAACAGAGCAGCGATTACTTCCGGTGTCAGACTTTGACACCGATTATACCGGAGAGCGGGGGAATATCCCTCGCTTTTTATTTGATCTTGATTTTTATGATTCTCTGTACGAACCAGAAACAGGCAAAATGATGGAAGACGTAAAAGTTAATCTTGAAGCTAAAAGAGCAGGTCTTAAGCAGAAAGATTATAACTGTCACAAAATTGTTGAGGGAATGAAATATAAGGATTTAGAAGATATGACACATTACGAGATAAAGACGCAGATTTTAAAAGAAGAGAAGGAGGAGTAAGAATGGCGATGGGAATGCCGAGTATCAATGTGATTTTTCGGGAGTTAGCGAAGAACATTGAAGATAGAACCGATAACGGAATTGTTGCCCTTGTATTAGAAAATACAAAAGCACTTGATATAAAAGAATATTATCCAGGCGATGAAATAGGCGAGGATATTGACGAAGCAGCAAAGACGCAGATTAACTTTGCACTTGCCGGAGGCAGGGAAAAACCGCAAAAATTAGTGTGTGCATTCTGTAAAAAAGGATATGAAGACTTAGAAGACGTTCTCATTAAATTAGAATCTATTCAGTTCGACTATCTGGCATTTGGCTCTAAAATAACAGAAAAAGTTGAGACAGTTACAAGCTGGATAAAAACGATGAGGGAAAATGGTAAGCGTGTAAAAGCTGTACTTGCCGGAGTTGAAGCAGGTACAGAAGGAATTATCAATTATACAACAGAAAGTGTAACGGTTGATGAAAAGACATATACATCAGATACTTTTTGCTCCAGAATAGCTGGAATCCTTGCAGGTACCCCGTTAACACAGTCAGCAACATATACCCCGTTAACAGATGTAACGGACTGCACGAAACATTCAAAAGCAGAAATGGATACCAAAGTAAATGAAGGTGAATTAATTGTTTTTAGAGATGGAAACACCATTCGTCTTGGAAGAGCAGTTAATTCTTTCTGTTCTCCAAGTGCAACGAAAAGTGAAATTTATTCAAAAATTGAACTGGTTGCAGTCATGGATAAAGTTTTTACTGATTTAGTACAGACTATCAAAGAAAACTGGGTCGGGCAGTATAAAAACACTTACGATAATAAGTGTTTGCTTATTTCTGCCTGTCAGGAATATTTAGATGAACTTGTAAAGCGTGAGATTTTTGAATCGGCAACGATAGAAATTGATGTCGCAGCTAATAAAGAATTTCTGGAAGAAAAAGGAATAGATACCTCCCTTATGAAAGAAGATGAACTGAAAAAGGCAACAACAAATCAGTTCGTTTTTCTGAAAATCGAAGGGAAAATGCTTGAAGCAATGGAAGATTTTAAAATTGAATTTACAGTTTAATAAAGGAGCAAGGAAAATATGAGTAAGACTTTTAAACCGGATATGGTATTAAACGGGACCTGGGGGAAAGTGTGGCTCGATTCTGACTATATGGCGCAGGCGACAGCACTTCAGGCTAAATTTAAGTTAACAAAGACAGATGTAACACAGACAGGTACGCTTGCGAAAGGTCAGAAAATCACAGGAATAGAGGGAACAGGCACATTAAAGCTGAACAAGACATCCTCTTATTTTATTTCAAAATTACTTTCTGATATTAAACAGGGAAAAAGCCCTGCTATTACGATTATCTCAGATCTTGATGACCCAACAGTAACTGGGAATGAAAGAATCAAATTAACGGGCGTAACATTTGATGAATTAACATTAGCGGACTGGGAAGCAGGAAAACTTGGAGAAGAAAGTTATGCGTTTACTTTCGAAGATGCAGAACTTATTGACGCGATTCCAGATTAAGAATTAGAAGGGAGTACTATATGAATTTAGTTGAAAAGTTATTAAGTGTAGACAGAACAACGTTAACGGAAGAAATCACAGAAAAATATGAGAGCCGCAACATGAAAAAGTGGACCGGTGATGGAACCATCACTATCCGAAGAATCAGGGATAGAAAGAAAACGGACATTCAGTCCATGTGCGTTGATTTTAACCAGGGAAAATACAACGGACAGTTATTTGATTCTAAGCTTATGACCTTAGTAGAAGGTATTGTGGAGCCATCGTTAAAAGACCAGAGCTTGATTGAACACTTTGGAGCAGGCGACCCGTTGGGATTAGCAGAACTGCTTTTTAACGGAGAAATTGATGAGATTGCAGATGCAATTGAAGAGGTAGGGAAAAAAGAAAACGTTGAGGAAGTCGTAAAAAACTAATTTATGCAGACAGTGAAGTTAATACAATGTATTGGCTTTTCCGTCTGCATAATATCTTGCCTCGCATTTTTTGCGAAATGGGAGAGTACGAACAGCAGATAATGACTGCATTTATGAAACAGGAGATTGAAGACATAAAAAAGGAGAGTGAGGAATAATGAGTAAGTTTGTAGATGCCACGCTGCGATTATTTGATAAGTTTTCCTCGCCTCTTAGTAAAGCTGTACAAAATATGCAGCAGCAGTCCCGCAAGATAAATAAAATATCCAATGATATTAAAAAGGCTGGAAAAAGCGTAGAAGGAGTAGGAAAAAGCCTGACAAAAGGTGTAACTGTACCGATTGTATCTGTTATGACTGCATCTGGAAAAATGGCAGATACTTTTGAACAGAATCTGGGTCAGGTTAATACCCTTTTGGATGACCACAGCCATTTGGAAAGCTATAAAAACGCTGCATTAAAAACATCAAATGAAACCGGATTGAATCTCGATACGGTTACACAAGGCGTTTATCAGATGATTTCCTCAATTGGAGACAGCGGAAAAACAACAGAGAAAATTTTTAATACTTCTGCGAAGGCGGCAAAAGCCGGAGGAGCGGAAGTATCAGAATCGGTTTCTTTGATATCCTCAGCAATGAAAGGCTATAACAGCATTAATAATGAGACTGCTCAAAAAATTTCTGATATGGCTTTCCAGACGCAGAAATTAGGTGTTACTACATACAAAGAACTGGCGGCAGGTATGCAACCACTATTTCCATTGGGAAATGCCCTGAACGTTTCTTATGAGGAACTGTTTGGTTCGATGGCCACTCTTACTGGAGTAACTGGCAATACAGCAGAAGTAACCACACAGATGAAAGGCGTATTCACCGGATTAATGAAGCCAACAGATGCCATGAGTAAATTAATGGAGAAATACGGCTATAAAAACGGAGAAGCCATGATAAAGGCAGAAGGCATGGCTGGTGTATTAAAAATTCTCAAAAAAGAGACTAGTGGACAATCTGATAAAATGGGGCAGTTATTTAGCAATTCGAGAGCCTTAACTGCGGTGCTTGCATTGACTGGTTCTCAGTATGATACCTTTGTCGAAAAGACAAAAAAGATGGAAAAATCAACAGGCTCCACAGACGAAGCACTGAAAAATATGCAGACCTCAATGACGAAGATTCGAAAAGTTATTAACATCTCTAAAAATACGATGACAATATTCGGAGAAAGTGTACTGCAGGTAGTAGTTCCTCCAGCTACAAAGGCAGCAGAAAAGGTACAGGAGCTAGCAGAAAACTTCTCGAAATTAGACCCGAAACAAAAAGAGCAGATAGTTAAGATGATGCTACTTGCGGCGGCTATAGGACCAGTACTGATTGTGCTGGGGAAAGCAACTCAGGGTGTAGGGACATTTATTAAAACGATAAATGGAATTAGTACAGGCATAAAGAAAGCTGGAAGTCTTATGAAATGGCTTGCAAGCCCTGGTACGATTGTAGTAGTCGCCTTGCTTGCGATTGTTGCGGCGGGAATCCTAGTTTATAAAAACTGGGATAAGATTATTACAGTTGCAAAGAAAATGGGAAAATTCATCAAACAGACAATGCAGGAAGCAGGAATTGACGTAAAAAAATGGGGAGATAAAATCAACGAAGTGCGTGTATTTGTTTCTTCTGGATTTAAGATTATTAAGCAAGTCATTTTGGATTTTGCTACGATTCTGACACCAGTTGGAAAATTAGTTTTATGGTTGCTCAAAACAGCACTTGTTATTGGATTAAAAGTAGCAATTGTGACAGTAGGCTCCTGCGTAAAAACAATAATTGAAAAGATACATGGTATAACATCAATTATGGAGGGGCTAATTGAATTTATATCAGGAGTATGTACCACTAACTGGAGCAAAGCATGGGAAGGATTGAAGAAAATTGTCTATGGGGTATTCAAATCGCTCCCTGTAATTATAAAAGCACCATTAGATGAAGTTATTTCACTTGTGAACTCTGCGATTGCTGGTATTAATAATCTCAAATTTACTGTGCCGGATTGGGTACCAGGTTTGGGAGGAAAGAGTTTTGAAGGCCTTAATATTCCGCAAATCCCACGACTTGCAAAAGGTACGCAAAACTGGAAAGGCGGAATCGTACAGATTAATGAAAAAGGCGGAGAAATTGTAGATTTACCACGCGGTACCAGAGTATATCCCCACGATCAGTCAGTACGCATGGCAAGGTCAGAGGGTACAAAAGTATATCGTTTTGAGAAAATTGCAGATACGGTCATCGTAAGAAAAGATGAAGACATTGATGCAATTGTGGATAAGATTGTGGATAAATTGGAAACAATCCCGGCATAAGGAGGACAACGAGATGGAAATGTGGTTAAATAACGGAAACGATAAAATCAGGTTGCCAATACTGCCCTCTTCTTTCGAAATTGAGTCTTCACAGCAGAACACTTCTGAAAATGTACATCGAAAAGGTGAAGTGAATCTGCTTGGAAAAAGGAACTTAAAAACAATTGAGATTAGTTCCTTTTTCCCGAATCATGATTACCCCTTCTGCCAGTATCACGGATTTAAAAAGCCGTATTTCTATGTGAAAAAGATAGAAAAGTGGAAAGATTCCAATGTCACTCCCCGGTTAATTATAACTGGGGATGCTGACATAAACATGGAGGTATCAATAGAAACATTTAAATATGGAGAAGATGATGCCACCGGGGATGTCAATTTTACGATAAGTCTTAAAGAGTATATTGTTGTAAAGTATTCGAAGCCTGCGAAAAAGACGAATACAAAAACCGGGAAAAAGGTAAACAAAAAGGCAGCAACTACGTTAAGGTCAGTTTTAAATAAACTGAAAAAAGGTAGTACCATTTACACGATAAAAAAGGGTGATACTCTTTTGAAAATCGCAAAAAAGAAAACAGGGAAATCTTCGAACTGGACTAAAATCTATAAGTTGAACAAAAAAACAATTGAAAAGGCTGCAAAAAAACATAAAAGAAAGTCAAGCAGCAAGGGAAAGTACCTGTATGCAGGAACGAAGTTGGTGATTCCGAAATGAGCATAAAATTAAAGTGGAAAGACAATGATATTACGGATATAGTCTCAACAATTACATGGTCGGGAAGTGCCTATTCAGCGGCCAGATCAGTTGAGTTTACATTGCTTAATCCGGCTGGGGATAAGCATTTTTCTATCCCTACACCGTCCCTAGGTGATGTAATAAAATTATACGATGATAGTAAGTTACTTTTCTATGGAAAACTAATAAAAAGAAGCCGAACCGGGGAAGCGGGAACGGCTTCTTTTTTGGCGTATGACCTGCTCTGGTATCTCCTAAAAAATAAAGGAACTTATAAGTTTAAAAAGAAAAAGCCAGAACAGATTGCACGATTAATCTGCAAGGATTTGAAAATAAAGACGAAAAACATTGCCAAGACAAATGTGATAATCCCGAAAATATTTTTTCAAAATCGTGAATATTACAATATAATTCTTGCAGCATACACGAAAGCAAAAAAGAAAAAAGGGATAAAATATCAACCTATTATGCAGGGACAGCATTTTAGCGTGATTAAAAAAGGTGCATTGCTAGATTTAGAAATCTATCAGAATGAAGGAATCACAGAAAGCAGCTATGAAGAAAGCTTGGAGTCGATGGTAAACAAGGTTGCTATTTACAATTCGAAGAATAAAAAAATAGGAACTGTATCAAATAAAAACTGGGTAAAAGCATATGGAGCCTTACAGGAATCCATTTCTGTCGATAAAGGAAACGGAAAGAGGCAGGCAAAAAACACCTTGGCCGGAATAGACAAAACGGCATCTATTACAGCGATTGGAGATTTACGGTGTTTGGCTGGATATGGTCTGAAAATCCATGATACTGACACTGGACTAAACGGTACATTCTGGATTGAAAACGATACACATACATTTGAAAATGGAATTCACATGATGACGCTTGAACTGGCTTTTAAAAACGTGATGGAAACCGCATCAGGGGACAGCGAGAGCAAAAGTTCTTCGTCTAGTAGTACAACAACTACTTCATCCGGGATTCTTAACGGAAAAAAAGTACCTGCATTGTTTACAGCGTATTATCCATCTAACAGTAAAATGGAAGGCGGTTTTACAGACTGCAGAGGAAAAAAACTGGATCCATCAAAATATACCTGTGCCGGTCCAAAAAGCTTAAAATATGGAACGCAGATACAGGTGTTAGGAACCAAAACGAGCCGGGACAAAAAAGTGCATACAGTAAATGATGTCGGCGGTGCAATTAATATTGTGAACGGACGTTATCATTTTGATTTACTTATGAGTTCGGCCGCACAGTGTAATAAGTTTGGGAAACGGTATGGCTATGCAATAATCGGAAACGGTACAGGCTACAAACAGGTAAATAGTTCTTCATCTGCTAGCAATAGCAAAGCAGATAAGGTTATTGCAAAAGCAAAAAGCTATATCGGCAAGGTCCGCTACAACATGGGTTCATCTTCACCGGATAGCGGAGTATCTGACTGCAGCGGATTTACGTCACATGTTTTCCGAAAAGCAGCAGGAAAAGAGATTGGCCGAACAACTACGATCCAGGCAACAAAAGGCAGAAAAGTTTCTAAAAAAAACCTGCAGAAAGGCGATTTAGTCCTTTTCCAGGGAACGTATCGCCCTGGTGTATCCCACGTTGGGATTTATATAGGCAGTTCAAAATTTATTCATTGCTCCAGTTCTGGTGGAGTAAAAATAAGCAGCCTGAACCAGACATATTATGTGCAGCATTGGATGCAAGGAAGGAGGATACTTTGAATTCTTACGAGAAACTATTAGAGATAATGAGAAAACAGGGAAGTAAAGACAATCCTTCATCTTTACAGCTGGGAAGATGCGAAAATAACAAGGTGAAAGTTGGAAACCAAATCTTAGATCCAGAGGATTATTTGATTGCGGATGGACTAAAAGTAAACGAGGGAGACCTCCTGCTGGTCTATCAAATAAGCGATGCACAATTCATAATCATATGTAAGGTGGTGAGCGTCTGATGTTTCCGTTTGAAGAAGAACTTGAAAATGAATTTGAAGAAGATGAGGAAGAATATTATCCGGAAGAATATGAAATTGATTTTTCAACAGGAAAACTAACTGGAAGAAAAGTGACAGGTTCTAAAGCATTAGCAATGTGGGCTTACCTAGCTCTACAGATTGACCGCGGAGAATTTTATACATATTCAGAGGACTATGGATGTGAACTGAAAGATCTGATTGGATATAGATATTCACAGGAGTTTTTACAATCCGAAATTAAGAGAATGATAACGGACTGTCTTACTGTAAATCCTTACATCTCAGGCATTGAAAATTTGGAGATCACGCAGACAAAAAGCTCATTACATATATCATTTAAGATAATCACTGATTACGGAGAGGAGGTCATGGAAACGGATGTTTGAGGAAATGACGTTTGAAAACATCATGTCAACTATGATGGAAGACATGCCGGATGGCTTAGACACATCAGAAGGCAGCTTGATTTATCATGCCTGCGCGAAATGTGCAGCCAGGCTGGAAGAAGCATATACAGAATTATCCCGGTTAAATGATAATATGTATCCCGACACTGCTGATCTGGAACATTTAATCCTCTTCGGGCAGGAACGAGGCGTATACATAGAAGATGCCACAGCAGCCATATTTGAAGCACAATTTAATACAGCCGTAGAAATCGGAACAGAATTTTCCGGGGACGATTACAATTACATTGTCACAGAATTAATTGACGATGCCGAACACAGATATCGCTTAGAATGCGAAGAGGACGGATCAGAACCGAACGGATGGCTGGGAGAATTAATGTGCCTTGATGATGTTGAAGACCTTGAAACGGCAGTATTAACCAAATTACTTATTGAAGGAAAAGATGAAGAAGACGAAGAATCCTATAGAATGAGACTCTTGGAATCTTTTGAAATACAGCCATTTGCAGGCAACAGAGCCTACTATAAGCAGGAAATCAATGCGATTGATGGAGTAGGCGGAGCAAAGATATATCGCAAAAATTCAGGTGGAGCTATAGATATAGTTATCATAGCAGATGATTACAGCGTACCTTCCACAGAACTGGTTCAGAAGGTGCAGGAACAGATTGATCCAGTGGATGGAAAAGGAAATGGAGATGGAATAGCTCCGATCGGGCATTATGTAGAAGTGAAAGGAGTATTATCCATTACGATTACTATAAAAGCTGAAATAACCTGCGAGAGTGGTTATACAATTGAAGGACTACAATCCCAGATAGAAAATGCGGTAGAGGGATATTTTTTATCACTTAGAAAAAAATGGAGTGAAGAAAAAGCAGGAATCACAGTGCGAAAAGCTGGAGTGGAAAATGCGATATATGTTATTGAAGGGGTCCAGGATGTCAGGAACGTCCTTTTAGATGATGCAGCAGAAAATATAACATTGCAGGACGAAGAAGTCCCGGTTAGGGGGGACGTGATATGCAGTTAGAATATCCTGATGTTATTTTAAATATTGACGAAATAAAATCCATATATGATAGCGAAGAAAAAACTGGAATACAGCTGGAAAAGAATATAGAAAAAACTGATACAGACATATCAATAATAACTGCAGCAGAATCCGGAATAGCACATCGAGAAAACATATTAGGAATAAAGCCGCAGGATACTCAATCTTTAGAAGAAAGGAGATTTCAAGTTCTTTTAAAGTGGACAGACTCTTTTCCATATACTGAAAAAAGTCTGCGAAAAAAAATGAATGAACTGATAGGAGAAAAAAAATATACATTAGAAATTGATTATGAAGTATTAAATGCAAAAATAATGTTATCTCTTGATAAAAGGGATACTTATGATTATGTGATGAATTTTTTAGAAGAAATTCTGCCACTAAATCTATATATCAATCTTGAGATAGAATTCAACAGATATAAATTGTT
>ERZ791871.1191-NODE-1191-length-24310-cov-3.018677_pt1 | contig 24310 bp, 27 predicted proteins | sample MGYA00510280_ERZ791871 | MGnify/ENA primary metagenome ERZ791871 (study PRJEB30046, sample SAMN00792111) | human gut metagenome | study: EMG produced TPA metagenomics assembly of the A metagenome-wide association study of gut microbiota in type 2...
CTGGAGATGGATGCCTGTTCGTTTCAAAATGATTCAGTTCATATGCCAGTTCCCATGCCAGACGGAATCCGCAGATAAAGCTGTCCACGGAGCGTTGCTCTATCATCAGGTTCTGGGCGTCGATGATCTGCAGCACCAGTTTACGCTCCGGCTTGTCCAACCGCTCAATGAGCTGCCGGTGGCAGGTTTCAACTTCCTGTTCGGATTCCACCATAGGCAGAGGGGTGTAGAATTTGTCGTACAGCAATCTCAAAGTTTCGTTCATGTGCCCCGCCTCCTTGTAGCAAGACACAATAGCACACATCAGAGGAAATAGCCACTACAAAATTTGTAACAATCAAAACCGGCTGTACCGCATACCAGGCCTAAGGACATTACCTTGCAGTGAAGGCCATATCACTTTGAAAAGATTCTTTCTTCATTCACAACTTGAAGATCATCTTACCCTAAATAACAGCCAGAAGAAGATAAAATCTCTTACCAGAAAAAGTGGAGGAATGATAATCGAAAGAGTGCCGCAGAACCATTCATTGGAGATGGTCTGCGGCACTCTTTTATTAACTGTTTTGCGCCTTGTAGTTCTCGCCCCAATTCCACATGGCGTCCAGAATGGGCTTCAAGCTGTATCCCAAATCCGTCAGCGTATATTCCACTCTCGGAGGAACTTCCGCATAGACGGTTCGGGTAAGAAGTCCGCTGCTCTCCATCTCACGCAGCTGAGCGGTTAAGACTTTTTGAGATACATGGCCTATGGATTTTTTTAATTCACCGAAGCGTTTCGTGCCGGGGAGTAAATCCCGCAAGATCAACACTTTCCATTTGTCACTAATCAACATCAGCGTGGTTTCCACCGGACACGCTGGCAATTCTTTTGCGGCAGTTCCCATATTGATGCCTCCTGTTCCATTGGTTTCTGTTTCGCTCTTATGTCTATATATTACTCTTGGTTTCCAAATTGCGTCAAGAAATTTTTATAAAATTTTTTGTGAATTGGAAAGGCTCAAAAGCCTTGAATTTATCAAAAAGTCACCTTTTGGTAACCGCTTAATTGTTACCGCAAGGTGCCTATCCCACAATATTGTGCGTACTTTACGCAGCTAAAGAACGCTGTTACAATCAAATCAGAAACAGAAAGCAAACACTTTCTCAATAACAACAGCAACAGTTTGGAGGTTATCTATTATGAACGAAGTTGTGAAATTTCTGAACGAAAACCCTGTGCAGTACCTCGCCACCGTGGGCCGGGACGGGAAGGCCAAGTGCCGCCCCTTCATGTTCGCCGGTGAGAAAGACGGCAAGCTGTGGTTCTGCACCAACAACCAGAAAGATGTCTACAAGGATATGCAGGCTAACCCTAACATCGAGGTTTCTGTTTCCAGCCCGGCGTATGCCTGGATTCGTCTGAACGGCAAGGCGGTCTTTGAGAACAATATGCCGGTCAAGGAGATGTGCATCCAGAACCCCATCGTCAAGGGCCAGTACCAGACCGCCGACAACCCGATCTTTGAGGTGTTCTACCTGGCCGACGCCCACGCCGTGATTGCCGATTTCTCCGGCAATCCTCCCAAGGAGTACGATCTGTAATCCTAAAAATCCATACCGATCTTCGGGGCGGGGTGAAAGTCCCCACCGGCGGTAGAGTCCGCGAGCTGAACAGCATGAGCCGGTGTGATTCCGGCACCGACAGTTACAGTCTGGATGATAGAAGATAGGCCAAGGCCGCCCCGCAATCATGTGGGGCGGCCTTAATCTAAAGCCCATCTCATAAGGAGAGCTATGAACAATCAGTCTATTTCCGTAGCTGCTGTTACAAACAGGCAAGCCGCCTCCCTTCGCAGCACTCGTACCATGACAATGATTTCACTGTTGGCGGCAGTATCCTTTGTTTTATCTTTTCTTGAGTTCCCTGTGCCGCTTTCCCCTTCGTTTGCCAGAATGGACCTTTCGGACTTTCCGGCACTGGTCGGCGCAATGACGATGGGGCCTTGGGCTGGCGTATTGGTGGAGCTGGTAAAGAACCTGCTGGGATTGCTCAGCACCAGTACCGGCGGTGTGGGCGAACTGGCTAATTTCCTGATGGGCGGCGCAATGGTCTATCTTGCAGGCATGATCTATTATAAAAATCATCGTCCGGCTTGGCTGGCTTGTCTGACGGGGGCCATCGGCATGGCGATTATGGCGGCTGTGACAAACTATTTTATTCTGCTGCCGCTGTTTGAAACCTTTATGCCGCTGGATGCGTTGATTGCATCTTTCGCTGAATTTATCCCCTTCATACATACCAAGTTGGATGTAGTCTTATGGAATGCGATTCCATTCAATCTGCTCAAAGGGCTTGGGATCGCTCTGGTAACACTGGTGGTATATCCGAAACTGACGCCGGTTCTCCGTGGAACGAACAAGGGGAGGTAAACTATGACAACGCAAGAGATTTTGAATATTCTCCAGTCAGACATCCATTCCGTGGTGTTTGCCACTTTGGACGAACACGGCCTGCCCCAGACCTGTGTGATCGACCTGATGCTGGCGGATGATGACGGCCTTTATTTCCTGACCGCAAAGGGCAAAGCATTTTACCGCCGTTTGATGGCAAAGCCCTTTGTCTCTATTTCGGGGATGAAGGGCGGAGATACCCTGTCCACCACGGCAATCTCGGTGAGAGGGGCAGTACGCAGCATTGGGACAAAGCGGTTAGCTGAAATCTTTGAAAAGAACCCCTATATGGCGAAAATCTATCCCACCGAAAAAAGCCGGGAGGCTCTGGAAGTGTTTCAACTCTACAAAGGTCAGGGCGAATATTTCGACCTTGCCCAGCTTCCGCCCTATCGCCAGAGTTTTTCCTTCGGCGGTGAGCGTGTTCAGGAAAACGGCTATCGCATTATTCCTGAAAAATGTATCGGCTGCCAGGGCTGCCGGAGCGTTTGCCCGGTGAATTGTATCAGCGGTACAATCCCACGAAACATTGACACCGCCCACTGCCTGCATTGCGGAAACTGCCTTTCCATCTGTCCGGTAGGCGCTGTGGAACGGATCGGGGCAGCAAGCCAAGCCACAAAATAACAGCATTTCTGAGGGAGGACCCTTTATGAACCGTACCCAACAAATTCAATATTTAATCCATGTGCTTCTCAATGAGATGCCCTCCTACCAGGAGCAGGCAATGGCCTTCCCCCAGGATGAACTGTCCCAGCGGAGATTGCTCCGCAGTCTGATGAATGTGCGCCCGCCTATGCCTCTGGACCCGTCGTTCCTTGCGGTGCAGGACGGCTTGCTCTCAGCGGAACGGGAGGAAAAGGGCGTGGTGGAGGCCGACTCGATCCCGGATCGTCCCGGTCATCCCGGTATCGCCGTCTGGCAGGGGGACATCACCAGGCTGAAAGCAGACGCCATCGTGGACGCAGACAATGACCGGCTGCTGGGCTGTTTCGTTCCCTGCCACGGCTGCATCGACAACGCCATCCACTCGGCGGCAGGGCTTCAGCTCCGGGACGAGTGCAGCCGTCTCATGGAGCAGCAGGGCCGCCCGGAACCCACCGGGCAAGCGAAGCTGACCGGCGGCTACAATCTGCCCGCCCGATATGTGCTGCACACAGTAGGTCCCATCATCCACGGGCGCGTTACCCCGCGGGACCGGGAGCAGCTGGCCTCCTGCTATCGCTCCTGCTTGAAACTTGCATCGGAGCATGAGCTGCAAAGCGTGGCGTTTTGCTGTATCTCTACCGGAGAGTTTCACTTTCCCAATCAAGAAGCCGCCCGGATCGCCGTTCAGACGGTCAAAGAGTTTCTGCAAACACCGACGACGGTGAGAAAGGTGATTTTCAATGTTTTCAAGGATATTGACGCAAAAATCTATACTGACCTACTCTGAGCAAATCGGGAAGGTAAGGCGGGCGCTGCACGAGGCAGATGCCGTTGTGATCGGGGCAGGTGCCGGTTTATCGACCTCTGCGGGATTGACTTATTCCGGCCCCCGGTTCCAGGAACACTTCGGAGACTTCATTCAGAAATATAAAATCCAGGATATGTACTCCGGGGGATTTTATCCTTTTGAAACTCTGGAAGAACATTGGGCATGGTGGAGCCGCCAGATCATGATAAACCGATACGAGAAAGCCCCCAAGCCCGTTTATGACGAACTGCTGAAGCTGGTCCATGATAAGGATTACTTTGTCCTTACCACCAATGTAGACCATCAATTCCAGCTGGCCGGCTTTGATAAGGAGCGGCTGTTCTATACCCAGGGAGACTACGGCCTGTGGCAATGCTCAGAGCCATGCTGTCAAAAGACCTGGGACAACGAGGAAACCGTCCGGCGCATGGTGGCAGAGCAGCGAGATATGCGTGTCCCCACAGAACTTGTCCCTCATTGCCCGGTCTGCGGCAAGCCCATGACCATGAACCTGCGGTGCGACAACACCTTCGTACAGGACAAGGGGTGGTATGCCGCTTGTTCCCGCTACGAGGATTTCCTTCGGCGGCATGAGGGCGCAAATGTGGTTTATCTGGAATTGGGCGTGGGCGGCAACACGCCGGTCATCATCAAGTACCCGTTCTGGAAGATGACCTATCAGAACGCTAACGTATTTTATGTCTGCATCAATCTGTCTGAATCCTACTGCCCAAAAGAAATTCAGACGAGAGCTGTCTGCATAAACGGGGATGTTGGCACCGCATTGCAAGAGTTGTGCCTGTAAACGGAAAGCGCAAATCCAGCCCGGATCGCGGAGCTGTTAGAAACTTTCTTCAAATAATATTTAACATATTGGTGGGCAATGTGTGCATCATCTTTAAATAGAGGCAAATATTGGCAAGAGCTTTGACCGAGCCTGGCGGGACAAGGTGGTCCATATGCAGATCCCTCTGTTTGCTCCCACCACCCAGGGACAGTGGGGCCTGCGGTTTGACAGCTTTCTGGCCCAGGCCCTGGAACTGGGACCGCTCCGGAAGAATGAGCCGGAACTGCCGCCCGCATTGGCGGAGCGGCTCTACAGTCTCACGCCTAAGGGCGTTCCTTTGGAGATGGTAACAACGCTGGCAGCCTATTACCTCGCCAACAAGCTGGAGGACTCCGACTGGATGGTGCTTCCGGTGGTCAACTTTGACGCATACTTCGGCACCACCAGCTTCGGGCGGAAGTATCCCAAGCAGATCCCGGAGACCATCCTGGAACGCGTGGAGACCGGTTTCGGGCTGTGCCGGTATCGGTTGGGGAAAGCCATTGTGATCGAGTAGATAGAATCAGGCATCCATCTCCGTTTCTTCGTCCGGAGATGGATGCCTGTCCATTTTAAAGTGATTCAGTTCATATGCCAATTCCCATGCCAACTTGAACCCGCAAAGGAAACTGTCCACAGAGCGCTCTTCCGCAATCAGGCTCTGTGCGGCCATGATCCGTAGCACCAGTTTTCTCTCGGGCTTTTCTAACCGTTCAATGAGCTGCCGGTGACACGCTTCGATTTCCTGTTCGGCCTCTGACATGGGTAGAGATATATAAAATCTGTTGTAGAGCTGTTTCAGAGTGTCGTTCATGTGCCTTACCTCCTTTTAGCAAGACACAGTACCACAGGTCCGAGGAAATAGCCACTATTTTTTAATTGGCAAGAATATGTGGCCCATAAAAAGCTAAGTTTCTATATGGAGATTGCCTTAAAAATCAGAGAAGGTTGTATGATCCGCCGCGGCCGGAATATCCGGTCGCGGCGTTTCTGGGCAATTACTCCATGACTGCAACCGATACCTCAAACTCACCGTCCATGGTGGACAGAAGCTCCAGCCCGGATTCCACATGTCCCATGGGGACCAGACCGGAGGAGCTGCCGGCATCTCCGTAGAAAATGGCCAGATTGCCCCAGGGCTCGTACAAAGTCACATCACCCACCTGAGGATCATAATTTGTGGGAGCATCCGCTGTAGACAGGTCATGCGTCAGGTAACTGATCTTCTCAGAGCCTGCATAATCCTCAAAGGTGAGAGTGGTGGGCAGCACGGTGAGAAAATCACGGGTGGTGGCATTGTCCTCCAGGACAACGACCGCCTCGCCGCCCTCAAAGGTCAGACGGAGCTGGGTCTGGGTATCCTCGGTGTCTGCAGAGGCTTCGGGAAGATCCAGTCCCTCTACCCAGGAGGCTACGGTGTCCTGGGACGCGCTGCCGCTAAAGCGCTGGCCGGACAGCCAGTTGGCATTGGGCGCCAGGGACTGAAGATTGGTGGCGCTGGAGCCGATACCGCTGGAACCAGAGGTGCAGAAGGGCACGATGGTCACGCCGTCAAGGTCATAGCTTTCCAGGAAGGTGTAGATGATCTTGGGCGCCTGGCCCCACCAGATGGGGTAGCCCAGGAATACCACATCGTAGTCCTCCATATTTTCCACGCTGCCGGAAATAGCGGGCCGGGCATTGGGATCGTTTTGTTCCTGATTGGCTCGGCAATCGTTGTTGCTGTAGTTCAAATCCTCGCTGGTGTAGGGGTCTTCCGGGACGATCTCATAGAGGTCGGCATCCAGGATCGTCTGGATGTGCTGGGCAATGCTCTCTGTGTTACCAGTGGCGGAGAAATAGGCAACCAGAGTCTCGCCGTCTTCCGGTTCAGGCTCCGGTTCGGGTTCGGGGGTTACCGGAGTTTCGGCGTCCTGATGATAGCGGGTCAGAATGGTAGCCATCTGGGCGCGGGTAGCCTGGCCCTGAGGCTGGAAGAGATTTGCACCCACACCGCCCATATAGCCGTTCTCTCTGGCCCAGTCCACCGCGGTGTCTGCCCAGGAGGCAATGCTGCTCTCATCGGCAAAATCCGAACCGGCATTGGCGGAGGGACTGCCGGAGTACCGCCACAGCATGGTGGCCATCTGTTCCCGGGTGAGGGGGTCGTCTGTACCGAACAGGCCGTTGCCGTACCCGCTGACCACCCCATTCTGACTAGCCCACAGGACTGCGTCAGAGTACCAGGCGCCGGGCTGGGTGTCGGTGTAGCTGTCAGTGCCGGAGACAGCGGGGGTGCCGGCCAGACGGTACAGGATGGTCGCCATCATGGCGCGAGTGGTGGGGGTGTCGGGAGAAAAAGTAGTTCCGCTGGTTCCGGCCATCAGGCCATTGTCCCGGCAGTAAACCACAAACTCGGCGTACCAGGCGTCCGCCTCCACATCGGAGAAGCCGGTATCTTCAACCGCCGCATAGGCCGGAGCACAGAGGCTCAGCACCAATGCCAGGGACAGAAGCAAGGTCCAGAAGCGTTTCAGGTTTCTCATGTTAGATCTCCTTTCAAAAATCAGTCAGCAGACTCTACTGTGACTGTTGATTCAGTATCCAACTGCTCCAGCATTTCTGCTCCGGAAATGACCGTGCCAAGTGGCACGAGAGATTCGGAGTGTCGGAAATCCTGATAGAATAAGCATAGATTTCCCCAGGGAATGTAGTAGCAGAGATCGCCAACCTCCGGATCGCAGTTGTCCGGGGAACCATCTGTGGCCAGTTCATCATCCAGATAGGCGATCTTTTCTGTGCTGTTGTAATCTTCAAAGCTGAGTTCTAACGGCAGCAGATCGTAAAGGGCTTGAGCTCCTGGGTGGTCATCCAGCTCTACCAGGATCTCGCCGCTGTCCATCACAATGCGGATGGTTCGTTTGCCATCCATATTCTGTTGTTCCTCTCTCTCCTCTGTGTCCTGTTGAGATGGCGGAGTCCTTTCCATGGACTCTGTGGAGCCAGCGGCTTCTTGGGAAACAGAAACGGATGGAGCAGCCCCGCCCGAAGAACGCTCGGGCCCCGTGGAACAGGAGGAAAGCAGCAGAAGTATTGCCGCCAGGAAAAATGTCGCAAGGCGTTTCATGAGCTCTCCTCCTGTGTTCGTAGATTGATATGGCTTCTGCTTACGGCCCGTTTCCTTTTGAGCAGCCTGCTTCCATAGTGGGCCAGGAAGATCCACAACCCCATCATGGCCAGGTATTCCGCCAGGAACTGAAGGGGCGGCTGCTCGTAGTCGAAGAACACGAACATGGTGCGAAGAAAGAGATAATCGACCAATCGGTGTTTTAGAAAAGCATAGATGCCGTAAGCTGCCACAGCAGCAGCCATCAGCCGCAATATAAGGGTGCGCAGATGGGATGGAGCGGTCGTCCCTGCCGCCTTTCTGACCACGCCCAGGATCATGTTCCAGTGCAGTCCCAGGTGGAGGGACATCAGGATGAAACTCCAGTAGATGCAGACCATGTGAGCAAGCCTTGCCAGGGACATGCCGCCCTGGATGGGCAGGAAGGCAAACACATACTGGCTCATGACGATGCCGCTGACCATGCAGCCCAGAATGGCCAGAAATACCAGTACCACCAGGAGAGACTGCAGCACCCGATAGGGCGTATAGCGCCCCCGGCCCGACTGACGGATCCATGAGAGATTGAGGATGTGGTGGATGATGAACAGTACCAGCGCGGCGGCGCCGATCCACTCATGGTACTGCTGACCGGTAAGCATGAAGGACATCAGCCCCAGCAGGCATACCGTCATCAGCAGATCCACAATCATGCGCAGGATCAGTTTCCTGTTCCCCATAGGCTTATACCATAGGGGCTTCCCAGGAACCGCGGGTGTCAACGCCCGCATCCGCGGCCAGCTGCTCCAGCTGGACGACCTCATCGACGGTCAGGGTAATACCGGCGGCAGCGGCGGCCTCGGTCACATGGCGGGGCTTGGTCACACCGATCAGAGGAATGGCCCCCTTGGCGATGGCCCAGGCAATGGCGATCTGAGAGACAGAGGCACTGTATTTCTCGCCCATCTGTGCCATAGCCGCCGTCAATTTCTCCAGCTGAGGCAGAAGAGGGTTGTAGGTTTCCGCCCGCTGGCTGCCCTGAGGCAGAGGATGGGCGGTGTCATACTTGCCGGAGAGGGCTCCCTGTTCCAGCACCATGTAGGCAAAGAAGTCCATGCCCTGCTCCCGGCAGTAGTCCAGAATCCCGGCCCGCTCCGAGGAGCGGTACAGGAGGCTGTAGTGGTTCTGCACGGCGGAGAGCTTTACGCCTCCCTGGGCCAGGATCTCCTGTGCCCGCTTGATCTGCTCCAGATTGTGGTTGGACACACCCACCCGGCGGACCTTCCCGCTCTTCACCAGAGGAACAAGGAAGGGGGTCCAGCGTTCCACATCGGCGGGATTGTGGATCCAGTAGATGTCGATGTAGTCCGTGCCCAGCCGCTCCAGGCTGCTCCGGCACATCTCATCCACCGGATCATCGCTCTCGCCGGCGATTTGAGGGGTAAACTTGGTGGAGAGAATGATCTGCTCCCGGGGGCAGGTTCTGGCAAAGGCGCCCAGAATATCTTCGGAGGCACCCATGCCGTACACCACAGCAGTGTCCCACAGGTTGAGGCCCTGCTCCATGGCAGCGTCAAATACGGGTTTCAAATCCGTCTCGCTGAGGTGATTGCCAAAAACCTGGTCGCCTCCCACAGCGCCGGTTCCCCAAGACCAGGTACCTAAAGCCACAGCGGGCATCTGCTTATTGTGTTCCATTGTTTGTTTCTCCTTTCCAATCACTGTTTGTTCAGGTGCATGCACTTGCCCAGCACCTCGCCGGTCTTGAGGTACTCATAGGTGGGCATCTCAAAGAGCACCGGCTTGAGGGCGTGATAGTTGAGTTTGCCGTCCTCATTCAGCGCCGAATCATCGGCGTAGGTGGCGGCAATTTTGCAGATGAAGGACTCAAAGCCTCGGGTCTCATAGACATCCTCCACGGTGCAGGCCATAGACACAGGGGCGTCTGTGAGAATGGGCGCGCCGCCCTCACCGATGGAGTAGTCGAACACCTCGCTTTTATCCACCTTGCTGCCGCTGACACAGCCCACATAATCCGCCTTGGGCAGCAGAGCCTCATCCACAATGTTGATAGAGAGGGTGTTCATCTTCCGGATGCCGGTGTTGCTGTAATGGTTAGAGGCCATGCTGACCATGACCAGATCGTGGCCGATAATGCCCAGGTGGCCCACCAGGGTCCAGTTGGGTTTGCCGTCCACCATGGTGCCCACCACCACAAGAGGAGTGGGATAGAGGGCCAGAACATTTCCGATATTCTTTTTCATAATTGATTTCCTCCTTAAATTGTGGGAATCTGATTTTCTTCCAGCCAGGCCGCCACATCATCCGGCATCCCGGAACCGCCGGAATAGGAGATGGCCAGGCCTTCGCCCAGCACTGCCTCCGGCACCAGCTTGGTGATGGCCGTCAGGCTCTGGCCGAACCGGCCGCCGCCATGGCTGCAGAAGGGAACGATGGTCTTGCCGGTGAAGTCGTATTCCTCCAGGAAGGAGGCCACCGGCATGGGGATGGAGGCCCACCAGTTGGGGTAGCCCAGTAAAATGGTGTCGTACTGCTCCATATCCTCCACATGGGTGGACAGTTCCGGCCGGGCCTGGGCGTTTTGATCCTGCTGGGCCTGTTCCAGAACGGTGTTGTAGTCGGTAGAATAGGGCTCCACCATCTGGATCTCAAACAGATCTGCCCCGGTCTGGGCCTGAATTTCCTCCGCGATCCCCCGGGTATTGTCGCCCCAGGAGAAGTAGGCGATCAGCATAGTTCCACCTTGTGTGCCCGTACTCTCCAGATTGGAGCCGGTCACCGTGCCGCTGCCGGCTGCGGCGTTGCGCACCAGACGGAAGCCCACATTGAAGACCGCGCTGTCCTGAGGCAGCGTGGCCCGATAGGCCGAGCGGAGATTTTTGGCAAAGTCGTTCCAGCCTCCGCCCCGGTTTACCCGCAGCACGCCGCTGTCCGGGCCGGCGGGATCCGTTTGTACCTCGGCAGGATAGTCCCCGTAATAATCCCATACCCACTCGCCTACATTACCGTGCATATCATAGAAGCCCCAGGCATTGGGCTGGAAACTCCCTACGGCCACCGTGGTTTCCCGGTAGACGCCGGGCCGGGTTTCCAGATTGCTTTGGTTGAAGTAGTTGTCCTCAATGAGGTAGGGGTAATGGCCCCAGTAGTTGCACTCCTCCGCACTGATGGAGGTCTCCGTATTGAAGGGTGTCTCGGTCCCGGCCCGGCAGGCGTATTCCCACTCTGCTTCGGTAGGCAGGCGGTAGCCGTTGGCGCCGCGGTTCCAGGTGACCGTCTGTCCCTCTACGGTGTAGGCAGGATCCAGGCCCTCCAGCTCACTGCGGGCGTTGCAGTATGCGATGGCGTCCAGCCAGGAGACGGTCTCCACCGGCAGCTCCTCGCCGGAAAAAGCGCTGGGATTGGAGCCGGTCACATCCTGATATTCCGCCTGGGTCACCTCAAAGGCACTCATATAGAAGTCACTGACTGTGACGGTGTGCTGCGTCTCGTCATCACTGCGCCAGGCCTCACTGTCCGGACTGCCCATAGAGAAGGTGCCGCCCTCCACCAGAATAAAGTTTTCGGGGATCCGCGGCTGCTCCTCCTGGCCCTGCTGGCTGGAGGAGGGCGGAGGTGTTGGCTGCTGAGACTGTTCCGGCGGCGTCTGGGAGCCGCAGGATACCATTGTCCCTACCAGCAGCGCGGCCAGCAAAAGGGAAAGAATTCGTTTCATTGGTTGCCTCCTGTCTGTTTTCCAGTCATACCCCTGGCTTCACAAAGAGGATCTCGTCGGAAAAAGCCTCCATGGACTTTTGCCAGTCCTCCATGGGAATGTCTTGGATGGACACAGAAATGAACTTGGGGTCAATGCCCAACTCCCGGGTCAGAAACTCCTGGGTCTTCAGGGCGAGGACTCTCTTTGTCTCCAGATCCCGGCCCGGGATCATGGTGATGGCTACATGGGGCATGGTATATCCTCCTTAAAATTCCAGATTCAGTCCGGCCAGCCAGTCCTGCACAGCGGCTTGGGATTCATTCACCTCCGGGCGATAAACGCCGATGGGTTCCAGAATCGTGGTATCCTCAGGCAGCGCGGCGGTCAGATCCCGGATGGTGCTGGATAGGCCTCCTGTGCCGTGGGTAACAAAGGGTACCACAGTCTTGCCGGACCAATCGTATTCTTCCACAAAGGTCAGCACCGGCATGGGCAGGGTGTACCACCAGTTGGGGAACCCCAGAAAGACGATGTCGTAATCCTCCATGTTCTCCACATGGGTGGTCAGGGCAGGCCTGGCGTTGTCCGCCTTTTCCTCGGCGGCCCGGTCCAGACATTCGTCATAGTCGCTGGAATAGGGCTCCTCGACAACGATGGAGTGGAGGTCACCGCCCACTGCCTCCTGAATCCAAGCGGCCAGCTTGGCGGCGTTGCCGGGGGCGAGAACACTGGCGGAGGTAGCAGCGTCCACATCCACGCTGGATGGATCCTCTACCACGGTGTTGTCCGCCCAGGTGAAGTAGGCGATCAGGATATGGCTCCCCTCCGCTTCCTCCTGACCGGCAGGTTCCTGACTGCCGACCGGCTCGGATTGGTCAGGGCGGTTGGTCTCGGAAGGAGTCTGGGATGTCATGTTCTCATGGGACTCTGCCGGCGGTGCGCTGCTGGTATCTCCGTCGCCGCAGGCGGCCAGTGAGAAGAGAAGAAGCGCTGAGAGGACAAGGGACGCCCATCGTTTCATAAGCTCTCTTCTCCTTTCTGAAATCAAAGGTCAAGGCCCAGGCTGTCCACCCACTGGGCCACTTCATCCTGGCTGGCCCCGCTGCTGAACCGCTGGCCGTCCAGCCAGGTGGCCTCCGGAGCCAAGGCGTGAAGGTCATCCAGGCTGCCGCCGATGCCGCTGGAGCCGGAGGTGCAGAAGGGAACGATGGTGGCGTCGCCGAAGTCACAGCTCTCCAGGAAGGTGTACATCACCTTAGGGGCCTGTCCCCACCAGATGGGATAGCCCAGGAACACTACATCGTAGTCCTCCGGATTTTCCAGGGCGCCGGTGATAGCGGGCCGGGCGGCAGGATCATTCTGCTCCTGGTTGGCGCGGCAGCTGTCGTTGCTGTAATTGAGATCCTCGTCCGTGTACGGCACTTCCGGAACGATTTCATAGAGATCGGCATCCAGGACGCTCTGGAGGTGCTGGGCAATGCCTTCGGTGTTGCCGGTAGCGGAGAAGTAAGCCACCAGCACGCCGCCTTCCGGTGTTTCCTCGTCGGATTTGTCTGCCTCCGGCGTGGAGGAAGCGGGAGGGGTGGACTGGTTGGGAGCGGACGGCTCCTCAACTGAGGATGTTCCCTCCTGCTGCGTCTGGGACTGGTTGGGATTACTCTGGGTTCCTGCCTGACCGCAGGCCACCAGGCCAAGCAGCAGAGTCAAAGTGGTTAGAATCGTAATAAGTCGTTTCATCTTTTGGTACCTCCTGTCATGGTTTGTGTCTTGCGAATCTCGTGGCGCAGGTAATCCAGCCGCTGGAGCTGGCGCTCCTTAAAATGAATCTCATCCAGAGCAGCAATGCGCTTTTCCTCCAGCATGCGCAGCCGCTGGGCACCGGAGGGCTCGCCTTCCAGCAGAAGCCGCATATAGACCTCCACCTCGTCCGTGGTGAATCCAATGTCGTGGAGCGTCATAATAGTACTGAGCCGTTCCAGATCGGTGTCATCGTACTGCCACTGGCCCATCACTTTTTTTACCGCTCCGCACAGCCCCCAACTTTCATATTCCCGAAGAATATGCATGGGAATCTGATAACGCTCGCTTGCCTCCTGTATGGTCATAACAAAACCTCCGAAATGAAAAATGCAGGCGTCCTTACTCGGACACCTGCATTGTAAATCAGACTTTTCACTATGTCTAATACTTATTTTCCTTTTTAAAAAATGCCTATTAAACATTTTTGATGTGCTCGTGGAAGGCCTCCGCCGCCGGTGTCAGTACCTGATCCTTCTTCCAGACCAGGACGGTTCCTGTATCCATTGTGGGAGAAAGCGGTATGAATCTGAGATCATCAAAAGAAAAATTCAAATCAAAACTCAGCGCGGTTCCCACACCATAGCGTACCATGTTGGCCGCGTTGAGGATCAGGTTAAAACTGGCGGCAATCTGCAGCCGCTCCCATCGGTCACCGAACCAGTTTGCCAACTCCCGCTGAACACGCTCACGGCCGCTGATAATCAACGGAACCTGTTCCAGATCATCGGGTGTGACGGAATCCAGGCCGGCGAGCGGAGAGTCCAGGCGCACCAATACCCCCCAACGATCACGTTCTTTCATTCGGCAGAACGCATATCGCCCCACATCCACTGGTTCTGTCAAAAGCCCCATATCCAAAAGGCCCGTGTCCAACCGTTCCTTCACATCGTCGGCGTTGGCGCTGAAAATTCGGAAGGTGACCTTGGGATAGTTTTCCCGGAAAGAAACCATGGCGCGGGAGAGGAAAGACATACTTCGGGTCTCTCCTGCACCAATGGCGATTTCCCCCATCAGCTCTGTTTCACGCATGGTAAACTCCCGGGTCGTCTTCTCTGCCAGATCCACCAGCTCCTGGGCGCGGCGGCGCAGCAGCATGCCGTCTTCCGTCAGTTCAATGTGATAGCGGCTGCGGCGAAAAAGCTGTACCCCCAACTCCTCCTCCAGCTGCATCAACTGCCGTGAGAGGGTGGGCTGGGTCAGGTGAAGCAGAGCTGCTGCCTTAGTAATGTTTTCCTCCCTGGCCACCGCCAGGAAATATTTCAAAACACGAAGTTCCATGGTTCCGCCTCCTTGAGCCCATCGTATCATATCCACCCCCATCCGGCAATATAAAAATGCTTTACGAGAATATTTCTAAATAGGAAATGAGCATTTTACATTTTTAGACGCTGGATTTACAATGAGGCCAAAGGAGGTTTCATCTATGAATGCATTAGTTGCTTATTTTTCCGCCAGCGGTACCACTGCAAAGGCGGCAAAGGCCCTGGCAAAGGCCTCAGGGGCGGATCTCTATGAAATCAAGCCCGCTGTTCCCTATACCAGCACCGACCTCAACTGGATGGATAAGCGCTCTCGCAGCAGTGTGGAGATGAACGACAAGCACTCCCGTCCGGCCCTGGCCGATACGGATGCCCCCGTAGCTGGGTATGATGTGATTTTCCTGGGTTTCCCCATCTGGTGGTACACGGCTCCCACCATCATCAATACCTTCCTGGAGAGCTACGACTTTACCGGCAAGACCGTTGTCCTCTTTGCCACCTCCGGCGGCAGCGGACTGGGCAGGTCGGCGGCAGGGCTCCGGCCCAGCGCCCCCGGCGCCAGGATTGTGGATGGACGATTGCTCAACGGCCGGCTCTCGGAGAACGAACTGAAGTCCTGGATAGAAAAAATGAACTTGGGAGGCAACTGACATGAAGTATACAAAATTAGGGAATTCTGATCTCACCGTCTCTCGTATCTGCATGGGGTGCATGGGTTTCGGAGATGCCCAAAACGGTCAGCACTCCTGGACCATTGACGAGGCGCACTCCCGGGAGATCATCAAGCGGGGGCTGGAGTTGGGCGTCAACTTCTTCGACACCGCCATTGCCTACCAAAGCGGTACCAGCGAACAATATGTAGGTCGAGCCCTCCGGGATTTTGCCCAGCGGGACGAGGTGGTGGTAGCCACCAAGTTCCTCCCCCGCACCAACGAGGAGATTGAGGCCGGCATCAGCGGCCAGGAATACATTCGGCGAATGCTGGATAAGAGCCTTCAGAATCTGGGGATGGACCATGTGGATCTGTACATCTACCACATGTGGGATCATCAGACGCCCCTTTATGACATCATGGAGGGACTGAATAACGCCGTAAAGGCGGGCAAGGCTCGGTATGTCGGGATCTCAAACTGCTTTGCCTGGCAGCTCGCCAAGGCAAACGCCTTGGCGGAGAAAGAGGGCTTTGCCAAATTTGTCTCCGTCCAGGGTCACTACAACCTGATTTTCCGGGAGGAGGAACGGGAGATGGCTCCCTTCTGCCGGGAGGAGAACATCGCCATGACCCCTTACAGTGCGCTGGCCGGTGGGCGGCTTTCCAAGCATCCCGGGGAGACCTCCAAGCGGCTTCAGGAGGACAGCTATGCCCAACTCAAATACGGCGCGGCTCATGACCAAGATGCTCCCATTTTGGCCCGGGTGGCGGAGCTGGCGGACCGCCGGGGTGTGTCCATGACGGAGATCTCTCTGGCCTGGCTGCTGACTAAGGTCACCGCTCCGGTGGTGGGCGCGACCAAACTCCACCATATCGAGGGAGCTGCCAAAGCGGTGGATCTTGCCCTGACGGCGGAGGAGTGCGCCTACCTGGAGGAGCTCTACACGCCCCACTCCCTGGTGGGTGTCATGGCCCAGAACACAGCCGCTGCGGCAAAAAAGGATCATGTCTGGTCCACCGGGAACCAGAAGATCTGAAAGGAGGAGCGCAGATGAAAATTGTTTTGCTGCTGGGCAGTCCCAACCGTCAGGGTTCTTCCCGTATGCTGGCGGAGTCCTTTCGTCAGGGAGCGGAAGAAGCCGGACATAAAGTGGAGCTGATTGACGCAGCCCACGGCAACATCCATCCCTGCACCGGCTGTATCCACTGCGGCTATGAGGGGCCTTGTTCCCAGAAAGATGATGTGGATGCCATTCGCGCCAAAATCCTGGATGCGGATATGATGGTATTCGTGACGCCCCTCTATTATTACGGCATGTCCGCCCAACTCAAAGCGCTGGTGGATCGGTTCTGCGCCTTTAATAGCTCCATTCACCGCAAGCACATGAAATCCGCGCTGCTCACCGTGGCGTGGAACAGCGACGACTGGACTTTTGATGCGCTGGAAGCCCATTACAAAACGCTGGTCCGCTATTTGAATCTGGAGGACATGGGGATGGTACTGGGCTATGGCTGCGGAACGCCGTCCATGACAAAGCACTCCTCCTATCCCCAGAAAGCCTATGCGCTGGCGAAACAGCTGAGATGAAACCAGGGGCGTTATGCGCCAACTTACAATGGGTGAAGCAGTACATTGCTTCGCCCATTGTACTATCACATTTCAGGAGAAAGGAACCAGAATAATGGAAACAATATTGCTGAGAAACCAGGTGCCAATGCCCCTTCAGGGGTTTGGCGTTTTTCAAATCACAGATTCTGTGCTGTGTGAACAGGCAGTGACTCAGGCCCTCCGGACCGGATATCGCCTTATTGACACTGCGGCCTGTTACGGCAACGAGCGGGCTGTCGGGAAAGCCGTGGCGGAGAGCGGGATCCCCCGGGAAGACATCTTTCTGGTGTCCAAGGTCTGGATCCAGGACGCCGGCTACGAGCAGACCAAGCGGTCCTTTTCCAAGACCCTGGCCAATCTGGGAACCGACTATCTGGACCTCTACCTGATCCACATGCCCTATGGAGACTACCACGGCAGCTGGAGGGCCATGGAAGAACTCTATGAGGAAGGGCTGATTCGAGCGATTGGTGTGTGCAACTTCCTGCCGGATCGGCTGACCGACCTCATCCTGACCCACCGCATCGCCCCCATGGTGAATCAGATGGAGATTCACCCCTTCTGCCAGCAGGCGGAACTGCGCGCGCTGATGGCCCAGTACCAGATCCAGCCCATGGCCTGGGCCCCCTTTGCTGAAGGGCAGAATCAGATCTTCACCCATCCTCTTTTGACACAGATCGGCCAGGTCTACGGAAAGACACCGGCTCAGGTCATTTTGCGATGGCTCTTGCAGAATCAGATCGTGGCCATTCCCAAATCCGTACATGAGAATCGGATCAGGGAAAACTTTGCAATTGATGACTTTGTGCTGTCTCAGGAGGACATGGCACAAATCCAAAAGATGGATCTGGGGCACAGTTTGATTCTCAACATCACCAGTTTGGACGAGGTTCATCGTCTGCACGGTATCCGGTTTGAACAGTGACTGCCCCAGTCAGGGCGACATTAACACATTTTCTTATCAGATGGAGGAACGCACATGAGAAAGAGAAAATTACGGGAGTTGGAGGTTTCTGAAATCGGCATGGGGTGTATGGGCTTTTCCCACGGCTATGGGACCGCTCCGGATCGTAATTACAGCATAGATGCAATCCGCGATGCTTTCTCATATGGATGTACCTTCTTTGATACTGCAGAGACCTATGGGACGCAGCAGTTCTATCCAGGTCACAATGAACAGTTGGTGGGCGAGGCTGTGGAACCCTTCCGCAAGGAGATCGTTTTGGCAACCAAACTACATTTTCGCGGCGCTGCACCGAAGGACGGCAAAGAATTGGAAGTGGAAGTGAGGCGGCATCTGGAGCAGTCTCTTCATAATCTGCGAAGTGACTATGTGGATCTTTATTATCTGCACCGGGTCAATGAGGATGTTCCCTTGGAAGACATAGCCGGAGTGATGGGGAAACTCATTCAGCAAGGCATCATCCGAGCTTGGGGTCTTTCCCAAGTTTCAGTGGAAATGCTGCGCCGTGCGGATCAGGTCACTCCTGTTTCTGCCGTTCAGAATATCTACTCCATGGTGGAGCGCAGCTGTGAAGCAGATATTTTCCCCTACTGCATGGAGCATAGCATTGGTGTTGTCCCGTTCTCTCCCATTGCCAGCGGCCTTCTTTCCGGAAAAGTAACCAGGGACATCAAATTTGAAGGTGACGATGTGCGGAAATTTGTGCCCCAGCTCGCAAAAGAAAACCTGGAGGCCAACCAGCCGATTCTGGACGTGGTCCGCCAACATGCCGCCGTAAAAGGCGCAACCAACGCACAGATCGCTCTTGCGTGGATGCTGCACAAGTATCCCAATGTGATCCCGATTCCCGGTTCTAAAAACAAGGAGCGCATCCTGGAAAACCTGGGAGCCAGCGAGGTGAAACTGACAGAAGCAGAATTTTCTTCCCTTGAGCAGGCATTAAATGCATGCACGGTGTATGGACATCGTGGCCATGTTGAAACAGAACAGAATCCCAACTTTGCATTCAGTAAGCAGCATTGATATGATTTGGTACTATTCGGCCAGCAGGATCCTATATTTACCACAGATCAGTGCGAAAAGCACTGAAATATTTTCCTCCAGCAAACGCATTATCATCCATTTTTGCAGACCATACACCGCAGTCCGTGGGCAGAAAACTTACCACTTTGAGAGAGCCGAATGTTTCCCTACCCAACAAAAAATTAGGGCCTGTGGTGCTTCACAAGCCCTAATTTCTCCCATACACGGTATTAAGCCCCATAGGATCACATTGTGTACCTATGGGGCTTAACCCTCGGGCCCTCCCGTTTTCTTTTGAGACGGTTGTGTTTGCAATCCCACGCTGGCACTGGTATACTGAAAGCCTGAAGAAGACCCAACAGAGAATCTTTGGAAGAGGTGAGGCTATGCATCCGTTGGAAAAGCAATTTCACATCGCCTGCGCCCCCGGTGACGTGGGCCGTTACTGCATCCTGCCCGGTGACCCGGGCCGCTGCCCCTCCATTGCCGCCCTCTTTGACGGCGCGGTGAAGGTGGCCCAGAACCGGGAATTCGTCACCTATACCGGCACCCTCCTGGGGGAGAAGGTGTCCGTCTGCTCCACCGGCATCGGCGGTCCCTCCGCCTCCATCGCCATGGAGGAGCTCCACAACTGCGGCGCCGACACCTTCATCCGGGTGGGCACCTGCGGCGGCATCGACCTGGATGTGAAGTCCGGGGACATCGTGGTGGCCACCGGTGCCATCCGCTATGAGCACACCAGTCTGGAGTACGCTCCCGTGGAGTTTCCCGCTGTGGCGGATCTGGACATCACCCTGGCCCTGCGGGAGGCCGCCCGGGAGATGGGCAAGAGGGTCCACACCGGTGTGGTCCAGTGTAAGGACAGCTTTTACGGCCAGCACCAGCCGGAGAAATCCCCCGTGAGCTATGAACTGCTCCAGCGCTGGGAGGCTTGGAAGAAGCTGGGGGTCAAGGCCAGCGAGATGGAGTCCGCGGCGCTGTTCGTGGTGGCGGCGGCTCTGGGGGTCCGGTGCGGCTCCTGCTTCCATGTGATCTGGAATCAGGAGCGGGAGAAGGCCGGACTGGACCAGGATATGAGCGAGGACACCTCCGCCGCCGTGCGGGTGGGGGTGGAAGCCCTCAAGCGCTTGATCCTGGCGGACCGAAAGGAGGCCCGGCAGTGAGACGTGCAGACCGTGCTGTGACGGACCCGGAGCAGGTGCGTCAGCTGTTGGAGGAGTGCCGGGTCTGCCGTCTGGGACTGTGGGACGGCCAGGAGGTGTACATCGTGCCCATGAACTACGGGTATACCTTCGAGGACGGCCGGATGACCCTGTATTTCCACTGCGCCCAAGAGGGCAGGCGGAAGGAGATCCTGGAAAAGAACCCCGCCGTGAGCTTTGAGCTGGACCAGTTCGGAGGGTATACCGGCCAGGGGGATCTGCCCTGCGTCTACGGCTGCCGGTACGCCAGCGTCATGGGCACCGGCACCGCCCGCTTCCTGGAGACGGTGCCGGAGAAGATCCGGGGACTGGAGATCTTCATGCGCCATGTGGCCGGGAGGGACTTTTCCTTTACAGAGGAGATGACCAAGCGGGTCGGCGTGCTGATGGTCACGGCGGATACCTACAGCTGCAAGGAGCTCAAAGAGGAAGGCTGATATAAAAAGGGACGTCCGGAGGACGTCCCTTTTTTATATCACAGGATGGGGCGAAAAGGCCTCAGCGTGCCTCCCAGTTCCGGACCCAGTCCTCAAACGCGGCAATGGGCAGGGGCGGGGAGTAGATATAGCCCTGGACCAGGTCGCAGTGCACGGCCCGGAGAAATTCCAGCTGCTGGGATGTCTCGATGCCCTCGGCCACGGTGTGGGCACCGATCTGCCGGGCCAGGTTGGTGACGGCGGAGACCACATCCCGGGTCCGCTCCTTCTGCACATGGAGGAAAAAGTGCCGGTCCAGCTTTAGCACGTCCACGTCGAACTCCATCAGCAGCCCCAGGGAGGAGTAGCCGGCGCCGAAATCGTCCAGAGAGAAGCGGAAGCCCATGCGGTGTATGGCCTCGATCTGCTCCCGTACATAGGCGATGCCCCGGTCGTCGAAGAGGATGGACTCCGTCAGCTCCAGCTCGATGAGATGGGTGGGCACCTGCCACCGTTGGGCGATCTCCCGGAACTCCTCCAGGAAGTCCGGCCGCTTGAAGTGCTGGCGGGAGAGGTTGACGGAGATGGGCAGAGGCGGGCGCCCCTCCTCCAGCCAGCGGCGTATGGTCTTGCACACCTGTTCAAAGACATACAGGTCCAGCCGACAGATCTTCTGGCTGCGCTCAAAGAGGGGGATAAAGTCGGAGGGGGGGATAACGCCCTGCTGCGGGTGGTTCCAGCGCACCAGGGCCTCGGCACCGCCCACGCGGTTGCTTTCCAGCCAGACCTTGGGCTGGAAGAGCACCTGAAAGTCGCCGTTTTCCAGGGAGCGGTCAAAGAGGGCGCTGAGGTCCCGCTCCCGCTGGAGCTGCTGGGTCAGGGCGGCGTCATAAAAGACGCAGGCGCCCTCGTCGTCGGTAGAGGCACGGCAGGCGGTCTTGACCCGGTCCTGGATCACCGTGATCTCCAGCTCCGGGTCGTCCACCAGATAGGCGCCACGCTGGAAGGCCAGGCGATAGGGGACCCGTCCGTCCTCGTCAAAGGAGTTGATGGCCTCCACCAGCTCCTGCAGGCGCTGCCGGACCACCTGGGGGTCGCTCTGCCGCAGGCAGAGGAAGAAGTTGTCGGCGTCAGCCCGGGCGGCGGCCTCCTGCTCCTGCAGATGGGCCTGCAAAACGCGCATCACGCGGCACAGCGTCCGGTTGCCCTCGCCGCTGCCGAAGTTTTCGTTGATGAGCTTGAAGTTGTGGATGTTCAAAAGGGCCACGGAATAGCTGTTTGCAGGGGCGGCCCGAAGCAGCTCCTCCGCCCGCAGCTGGAAGGCGGCGTTGTTCATGCCCCCGGTGACGCTGTCCCGGAGGGCCACCTGGGCCAGCTGGCGATAGTGGCGGCGATAGAGCCGGATGAGATAGAGCAGGATCACCAGGAAGAGAATGACGATGGCACCCAGAATCAGGAAGGACTGGGCAATGTACTGATCCGTCTCCTGGGAGATCAGGTCCGCAGGCACCAGAGTCAAAAGGACCCAGTCATAGCTGCTCAAAGGCACATAGGACAGCACCAGGCGGCTTTCGTCTGAGGAGGTAAAGAAGAATACGCCGCTGCGGGAGGCCCGGATGTCCCTGCGCATTTTTTCAATGTCTCTGGCTGCCTGACTGTCGGACTCCTTCAAAAAGATGTCGTCAAGCTGCAGGAAGGGCTCCACCTCCGAAGGGGAGATCACCACATCACCAATGGTGTCGATGATGCAGGTCAAACAGCGGTTGGAAAAGCTTCCGGTCTGGATCAGGGCCTGCATATTGGCCTTATCCCGGACACCGCCCAGGACGCCCACCACCTGTCCGTCTTTCCAGATGGGAATGGAGTAGAGCACGCTCTCCTGAAGCAGAAAAGAGACGCTGTTCTCCCCCTGCAGGGCGGTTTTGACCCCTCTGAGCTGCTGCATCTCCTCTGCCGTCAGGGGGAAGTTATCGGTCCGGCATATCCGGCCCTGGGTGCCCAGCACCGCCAGGGAGGTGAAGCCCAGCAGATTCGCCTTGCGAGTCAGAAAGGACTGGATGGTTTGGGAGGCGTTGTCGTCAGGTGACAGGGCAATCAGGCTGTCAGCCAGGGATTCCAGGTCCAGAATATTCTTTTCCAGCCGAAAGTCGATGTCGCTGGCCAGTTGATGGGAGACGTCGGAGACATAGGAACGGGTGCTGGCATTGATGGCGGTGCGCAGTTTGGAGGCGTTCCAGGTGGCGGCGGCGCAGACAGCCAGGATCACCAGGAAAAGAAGGAAGAAGCCTGTAATATCGCCCTTTTGCAGCCGGGCCCGACCGCCGATCCCCGGTGCCGGAGCCTGTCTTTGTCTCATACTGTCCCTCCGTTCTCAAGGAAAGGATTCCACTTCCTATCTGTGGATATTCGGTCGGGTGCAGAGGGGGGTGTGGCCGCTACGTTTTGGCAGTGGCTGTGCCCCTGTCAGTATCCCTATTATAATGAAGAAAATGAGAACTTGCAATGTGTTTTGGAAAAGACTGGCGAAAACAGAAGGTCCCGTCCGCTGTTTCAGCGGGCGGGACCTTTGTGGAAAAAGCGGGTTCAAAAGTGCATGTACTGGAGATAGAGCTCCTGGAACACCGGGTCCGTGGCCAGTTCCAGCGTTTGGGCGCCTTGGGCCAGCCTCTGGCACTCCTCCCGGAAGGAGCGGCGGCAGAGCACCATGGCGGCCCCGGACAGAGCGGCATTGCCCAGCACCAAGGCCTGGGGTGCCAGCACAGGAGGAATCAGGCCGATGGCGGCAGCGCTGTCCAGGGAAAGGTAGCTGCCAAAGCCACCGGCAATGGCCAGGGTGGACACCTCCTCCGGCCTTAGGCCGGCGTGGGAGAGCAGCGCCTCCATGCCGGCCCGGATGGCGCCCTTGGCCAGCTGCACCTGGCGCACGTCCTTTTGGGTGAAGGCGACCTGAGCCGTGAGGGGGTAGGCGCTGCCCTGCTGCAGCAGGCCGGTGGAGTCCAGCTGCCCCAGCTGCAAAAGACCTGCCAGCACGTCTGCCACGCCGCTACCGCAGATGCCGGCCGCTGGGACATCTCCGATGGTGTGGAGCCCCAGCGCACCGTCTTGTACCCAGGCGTGGTCGATGGCGCCGGCGGCGCCCTGCATTCCGCAGGACAGGCTGGCGCCCTCAAAGGCGGGGCCGGCGGCGGTGGAGCAGCACAGCAGCTTCCCCTGGTGCCACAGGGCGATTTCGCCGTTGGTGCCGATGTCCGCCAGCAGGGCGGTGTCCGGGCTCTGACAGATGCCGCTGGAGAGCAGGGCCGTGGTGATGTCGGCGCCTACAAAGGCGGAGATACACCGGGGCAGATAGATCTCCGCCTCCGGCGCACAGGGCAGATCCAGGTCCCGGGCGGCCAGGTTGCGGCCGAAGCACTCCTTCGCCGCAAAGGGTGCCGTAGCCAGGGGAGAGGGGTCCTCTCCGGTGAGCAGGTGGAGCATAGCGGTGTTGCCGGTGATGACCAGTCCGTCGATCTCCTGGCAGTTGCGTCTGGCGCTCTCGCACATTCGGCGCAGAAGCCCCCGGATGGCCTGCCGGACGGACCCGGCCAGAATGGGCCCGTCCCCCGCCATGGCCCGACCCATCCGGGAGATGACGTCGGCGCCGAAGGAGCGCTGGGGGTTGGGGGCTGCGGCGGTGGCCAGAAGATTCCCGCTGGGATCGTAGAGCTGGGCGGCCAGGGTGGTGGTGCCCAGATCCACCGCCGCGCCCAGGGTGGAGAAAGCCGGTTCCGGTGCAAAGGACCGGACAGCGCCCTGGGCGCAGATCTGGCTCACCGCCCGGCTGGTGCCGGGACGGACCTCCGCGTCTCCCAGCACCTGGGTGCAGCA
>ERZ791871.1225-NODE-1225-length-23734-cov-8.258964_pt1 | contig 23734 bp, 10 predicted proteins | sample MGYA00510280_ERZ791871 | MGnify/ENA primary metagenome ERZ791871 (study PRJEB30046, sample SAMN00792111) | human gut metagenome | study: EMG produced TPA metagenomics assembly of the A metagenome-wide association study of gut microbiota in type 2...
ACGCGCCTGTTGCAACGGTATCTTTTGGTAGACCGTGACCGGCCTGTTCCCGAAAACCTTCTGAAGGGGACAGTCGTGCAGGTTCCGGCACAGAATGTCGTGGTCTATACATCCGTGCATGCGGCTATTATCGACCAGTTGGGCGAGACAGGGCGGATCATAGGCGTTTGCGAGCCTCGCTATATGGACACCCCTGCCATCCGGGAAGGGCTGAAAGCCGGACGGATTGCCGATATGGGAGAGGCGACCGCCCCTAATGTGGAGATGATGATCGACAAAGGGGCCGAGCTTGTGATCGTTTCCCCTTTCCAGAATAGTGGCTACGGGCCGGTCGAGAAGTTGGGAATCCCCATTATCGAGGGAGCCGATTATATGGAATCGCTGCCGTTGGGACGTACCGAATGGATTCGTTTCTACGGGATGCTGTTCGGTAAGGAAGCGTTGGCCGATTCCATTTTCAGGCAAACGGAAAAGAGTTATCTCGATCTGAAACAGCTGGTCACGGCCGATATGCCTCACCCGACCGTTATCTCCGAAAAGAAGTTCGGCGCTTCCTGGTTTATGCCGGCGGGAGATAGCTATATCGCCAATATGTATGCCGATGCCGGAGCCGATTATGTTTTCAAGGAACTCCCCGGAGCCGGAAGTACGCCTTTGGCTTTCGAGACGGTACTCGACCGGGCTATCCATGCCGATATGTGGCTGATTAAGTATAACCAGTCCGAAGACATGACCTACGGTGACCTGCGTGCCGAATACGCGCCGTACGAGAACTTCGATGCCTTTAAGAACCGCCGGATTTATTCCTGCAATACGGGACTTGTCCCTTATTATGAGGAATTTCCTTTGCATCCCGATTACCTGCTGAAAGACCTGATCTGGGTGTTCCATCCGGAATTGCTGCCCGGCTACAGTCCGCGTTACTATCGGAAGATGCAGGACTAACCGGCAACGAAAGTTTGTGGAGAATAATCTATATGTTTGTTGCATAGTGGATTGTGTAGGTGAAGGATTTTTTTTCATTATCGATGACAGTACGAAGATAAGGCCCCGCTACAGGCAGGAATACCGTTTCGGGAAGATCGGCGAAGATCGGTGCAGAAACAGGTAGGAAGAGGTAGGAAATAGATGTCATTATATTTTGAATATCAGCATTTATTGCTTATCTTTATAGGGCAATGAAACGATGGGGATGAGGAGGAGGAATGAATTCGACGTCAGGCGTTACGGGTAGCAGGTATAGATGGCCCTTTACGGTCCGGATTCGATGTCGGCATCAGCTGATAACGGTTGTCCAGTTGGATGGGGGGCAAACCCGGAGCTGCAGGTGAGGATGATCGTGCAATATCAAGGTGAGCCTTGAAACAAGGGACTTCTGTGTACGAAACAAGGGACTTTGACGTGTCAAACCAAGAAGTTCGGGAGGTAAAAGACCGGACTTCCGGATGCGAAAGAAGGGATTTTTCTCGTTCCTGTCGTGTCTTTTTCTATGCCGGTTTAAAAGGGCACAAGGAAATGAGTATATATATATATTATTAATATATTTATTCTAAGATGTAGGATTGAAACGCAATGAACGAAAAACCTCTGTAATCTGCTTGCAATGAATGGTTTATATTGAGACATTGACTGCACCGTTTGTTTGCCTTGGTGAAATCGGAGTGGCGGTAATTGTTAAAACACAGGTACAGTTAAGGTCCATCAGGTATTCGTTTTTTGTAATGAAGTCGTTGATAAAAGAAGTATGTGTCAGACCATATTCCACAATTAATGATTACATTTGTGCGTATAGATTGTGATTGAGTCTGAATAAGATAGTTCAATATGGAACCTTCCTTGTCGTTTTGATTCTTGTCGTGGCATGCAATCAAGACAAAAGGAAGGAAGTAGCGGTGCAAAGTGTCACCAACAAATGAATAATGAAATATAATTTCAATTTGCAATGAAAAAAAGAATAACGATTGGGACGCTTACCCTCTTATCTCTCATGGGAATGTTCGGCTGTAAGCAGCAGGAAACGGTCGAGGCACTTATGACTCTTGATGTAAAAGCCGATTATCCGGAAAAGGAATGGGTTGTTCAAGACTTTTTGGATGTGGAATACATCCCGTTGGAAACGAACGACGAGTTTATCACCCAAGGCAGTGTCAAGGCGATAGGAAAGCGGTTCGTGCTGGTGACGAATCTGCTCAACGATGGCAATATCTTCGTTTTTGACAGAAAAACAGGCAAGGCGGTCAGGAAAATCAATCGGAAGGGACAGGGAGCCGAGGAGTATGCTTTTATCAACGGGATCATCCTGGATGAGGAAAAAGACGAGATGTTTGTCAATAGTGCTTCGAACAAGAAGATATTCGTCTATGACTTGCAAGGAAATTTCAAGCGGAGTTTCCAGCATGCCGAGGGCGCGCAGTATCTGGATGTGTTCGATTATGACGCCGACAATCTGATCTGCTACGATATGTCTGCTTCTTATAAGGACGGGCAGAAAAGGGATAAGGAGTTTTACCATGCACTCATATCGAAGCAGGACGGAAGTGTCACCCGGGCAATTCCGCTTCCTTTTGACATAATCAAGGCTCCGTTTGTTCAAAAGGGGGATATGGTTGCTGTCGCTTCCGTTCGCTCTATCACGCCTGACCAGGGAAACTGGCTGCTTGCCGATACCTCTTCCGATACGGTGTATCGCTATATTCCCGGAAAAGACAAATTAATCCCGTTCATCGTAAAAAAGCCGGCGGAAAATCCGGATATGTTCCTTACGATGGGGGTGAACACTGGTCGTTATTGTTTCATGCAAACCATTGGAAAAGAGTTTAATTTTGAAAAAGGAAGGGGTTTCCCGACTACGGATTTGATGTACGACAGCCGTGAAAAGGTTGTATTCAAACCGATAGTGCTCAATGCTGATTATACGACCCGGAAAAGGGTGGACTTGATATCCCGTCTCGGAAACGAGGAAGTGGCCGCCTATGAGATTCTTTCTGCCGACCGGCTGGTCGAGGCCTACGGGAAAGGTGAGTTGAAAGGCGGGTTGAAAGAGATTGCGGCCGGTTTGGACGAAGAGTCGAATCCCGTGTTGATGTTGGTCAAGCATAAGAGATAGAACCGGAAGGAAATAAAATCCCCCCGTACTCTTACAAGCGAGCCGGGGGATTTTCAGTTTGGCATTTTTATTATAGGGAGTTGTTTTAAGTTATCATGCCCAACCGTTCAACATTCCGTAGAAATACATGGGTTTCAGGAAATAAACCTTCAACAGCCATGCGGCCCATTGCTCTTTCGATGTGTCCAGCAACGTGAACGGGAACGAGTTTTGCGCCTCTTTCTTATAGTTGAACTCACACAAGAGAACATGCCCGTAGTCCGTCACGATCGGGCAGGCGGCATATCCGTCGTATTTCTCTGCCGGTTCTTTGCCTTCCATCAGCGAGATCAGGTTCTTGGCTGCGATCGGCACTTGCTTGCGGATTGCAGCGGATGTTTTGCTGGTCGGGATTCCGGCTACGTCTCCTAGGGAAACGATATTCGGATATGTTTTGTGTACCAGTGTCTCTTTGTCTACCATAACCCAGGCATCGGCAGCCAGTTTACCTTCCGTCCAGCCCAGTCCGGCTTCTCTTACAAAATCGGGGGCCGACATCGGCGGTGTGAAATGCAGGAAATCATAATTTTCTACAAACGGAGTGTAGACTTTCTGATCGCCCACTGTTTCGATCTTCTCGAAATGAACCTGCTTGGCAGCCGTATCCACACCTTTCACTCGTACATTCAGGTTGATAGGAATGTTACGCTCTTTGTAGATTTCCAACAAGCGGGGAGTGAAAAACGGGACATCATACAGCTCTTTGGATGCTGTGTAAAAATTCAGATCCACCGTTTCGCGTGTACCCTGTTTGCGGGTATAGTGTTCTGTCAACAAACAGATTTTCTTGGGAGCACCTCCGCATTTGTGCTTGGTATAAGTATCAGTGTAGATTCCACGTCCACCCGTCTTGGAGAATTCCTGTATGGCTTTCCAAGTCTTTTGTGCACCTTCGAAATCATAGATGCTGTGGGCGTTCCCTTGTCCAAGTGTCGCTTGCGTGATACCTTCTACCTTTTCCCAGTTGATTTGGATTCCGGGAGTCAGGACCAGGAAGTCGTAGGCGATCTTTCCGTTATTTTTGGTCGTTACCTGATTCCATACGGGATCGACGGCAGCAACAGAATCTTTAATCCATTTGATGTCACTGGGTATGCAGTCCTCCTGCTTTCTCCAGACGTCATCCGGTTGATATACACCCGATGCGATTAAGGTGAACCCCGGCTGATAAAACTGACGGTCACTGGGATCGATCAAAGTGATATCCGGCTTGTCCAGCCAACTCTTTAAACGGGCAGCCATACTGATACCGGCAGCACCTCCGCCGATAATTACAATTTTACCTTTGGCTTTGCTTGAAAATGCTTTTGCCTTTTGGGTACTTGCAGCAGTCAGTAAACCGGCCATTGCCATCAGTTTGAAAAAGTGGCGGCGGTCGATACCTTTCTTCTCGAACGCCTTTAATTGATCTTCCAGTTCGTGTTTCATCATGTATGAAAATTAGATTTTGATCGCAAAGAAAGGATAATCCGCAGGAGCGTACAAAGAAAGGACTACTACATGGCTTGCGCAAGTGCTTTGAGTGGAAAGAAATACTACAACATTACTTTCTCATGTCTTTTTATGATGCATTTAATTATCTGATATGTAATAGTATATAAGATGTGAAAATCTGAGAAAATATTTTCAGAAATTCATTAGGAAATCGACGAGATTCGTATCTCCTTCCAGCTCCAAACGCTTCCTTAGACGGTATCGGCGCAGCTCTATTGCCCGTACGGATACGTTCATGAGGGATGCTATTTCCTTTGTGGAGAGATTCATGCGGAGCAAGCAACAGATGCGGAGATCGCCTGTCGTGAGATCGCTGTATCGCTGTCTGAGGCGGTCCATGAAATTTTGGTGCGTGCTGTTGAAATAGCTTTCGAACAGTACCCAGTCCGCTTGGTTGTTCAAAGTCTCTTCCATCAGCGTCTTCATGCGGATGTAGAGTTTGTTCGGATAACGTTCGCCTAGCGTTTCTTTTTGTTTTTCCAGTTCTTCCAACAGGCTTTGGATGGCCTGGTTGCGTTTGACGAGGGCTGTTGTCTGAAGTGTCAGTTCGTTGTTCTTGTTTTGCAGTTCGGCTTCGAGCATCCGGTTTTTTATGACCTGCATCTGCTGTTGCTCGGCTTGCCGTTCGGCTTCGGCTTTTTCCTGTTCTTCCTTATGTAGGTTCTTCAGGTTGTAGCGGAGCACGGCCTGTACGAGAAACCAGACGAGTGTGATATAGACCAGCCATGCCCATACGGTATTATACCAGGGAGGGCGGACTTCGATGGGCAGTGTGAGTTCGGGATAGGGACCCTTGATGACGTATTTGCGGACTTTCAATTCATACCTCCCTTCCGGCAATTGCAGGAAAGTGATTTTCCCGTCGTGTTGCCAGGCTGACCAGTCTGAAGATACGCCTTCGATCTTGTAGCTGATCTGGTGGTTGGAGGTGAATATCGTGGTGCCTGCCCAGACATTGAACTCCTGGAAGTTGTGCGGGAGAGAAATGCGTTGCGTGTTGATCGGCAAGTGATGGATACCGGAAGCATCGACGTATTCGAGTCCCGAAACTTTCAGGGGAGTGCTGCCCAGGCTATTGCCGATCAGTTCCCGGATATTGACCAATAAAGTCCCTTGCATGGCAGAGACCAAGACCAGGGAGTCGTTCAAAGGGATGATCCGTTTGCCTCTCGTCACGAGGTTCATATTGTAATTGTCGAAGAGCAGGCGGCATTTCAATGTTCCGATGCCGTCCGCTACGTGAAACAGTCCGGCTTCGTTTTCGATGGAAAGCCAGTAGAGGTTGTCACCGGCCGGATAAACATGTTCGGCATCGGCAAATACGCCCACTGCTTCCGTGTCCCTAAATAATTTCTTAACGGTCGGAGCGGGGTCTTTTTCGATCCTAAAGCAAGGTTGCGCTTCGGCTTTGCTTACGGCGATGAAAGGGCTTGTGGCTCCCAATGAGCGCTTGAAATAGCCGAGGTTGGTTTGGATATACAACTCTTCGCCATCTAGTCCGGCATTCACCAGTTTGCCGATCTCGCTTCTTTTTCCTAACAAAGTGATCGGAGGATCGAAAGAGATTTGTGATAATCCGTTGTCGAGCGCCACCCAGATTTGCCGGTTGTCCTGTACGCAGATAAAGCGGACGATATTGTCTTGTAGTTGGTTCTGTAAAGACAGGTGTTGCAGGATCGTACCGTCGGAGTCTGTGATATATAATCCTTGTGTGAGGGTTCCGATGAAAAAGAGCGTTCCGTTGGTAGCGAAGGCACTCGGCTGTGCATCCTGTATTTCTTTCGGTAAAGTAAAAGGTATTTCAACAGGGGGTGGAGTGAAGCGGATTTCTGGCGGGACCGTGTCCAGCGGGTGGTAGCGGAGGATTCCGTCTTTGTCGTATGTCCAGCTTCCCAACATCGTCTCGTTGCGGGTGTAGATCGTGTCGTTGTAGTTCGTTACGCCGGTCACCTCTTCCTGTCCCGGCAGCGAATATAGTTTCCATGTGTTGCCGTCGAAAGCAAGCAGGCCGGAATTGTTGGCGACATACAGCATACCGTCGGGTGTCAGCGAAAAGCCCCAGTTCTGGCAGCTCGCTTTATAATCGTCGACCGTATAGTTTTTTACAAATACATAAGGAATGGCTACTGACGCGCGCATGGCATGTGCCGTGAACAGAAAAGAAATGAGAATGGTCAGCAGTCTGTACATAAGTCTAAATGAATATAGGCACGGAAGTCCAATACTTCCGTGCCTGAATGAGGTTACAAATATAATGAAATTCCTATTTACTTGTATTCCTGCCAGCTCTTAATCTGGATGTCTTTTTCGTCCATATTACAGAAAGCGCTGATGAAGGCACTTGCCAAGCGGGCGTTGGTGATCAATGGAATGTTGTGATCGATCGCTGCACGACGGATCTTATAGCCATTGGTCAGCTCGCGCTTGCTGTGGTCTTTCGGAATGTTGACAACCAGTTCGAACACGTGCTTGCTGAACATATCCATGATGTTCAGGTCGCCCTGTTCGTCCGGCCAGCAAACTGCTGTCGCAGAGATGCCGTTTTCATTCAAGAATTTAGCCGTTCCAGCCGTTCCGTAGATGTTGTAACCTTTGGCTGCCAGCATATGGCACGGTTCCAGCAGTTCAGCCTTGCTCTTGGCGGCACCGGAAGAAACCAGTACGTTCTTCTGCGGGATTCTATTTCCGACAGCGATCATGGCAGAAAGCAATGCTTCGTTGAAGTCGTCGCCGATGCAGCCTACTTCACCTGTAGAGCTCATATCTACGCCCAGTACAGGGTCGGCCTTATGCAGACGGGCGAATGAGAACTGCGAAGCCTTCACACCGATCCAGTCGATGTCGAATGCACTCTTGTCCGGTTTGGTGTAAGGAGCGTCAAGCATGATGCGGGTTGCCGTTTCGATAAAGTTGCGTTTCAGGACTTTTGATACGAACGGGAAACTGCGGGATGCACGCAGGTTACATTCGATAACCTTCACATCGTTGTTCTTGGCTAGGAACTGGATGTTGAACGGTCCGCTGATGTTCAACTCTTTGGCGATCATTTTGCTGACCTTCTTGATACGGCGGGCTGTTTCGAAGTAGATCTTCTGTGCCGGGAATACCAATGTCGCGTCACCGGAATGGACACCGGCAAACTCGATATGTTCGGAGATGGCGTACTCGACCACTTCGCCATTCATGGCTACCGCGTCGAATTCTATCTCTTTCGCCCCTTGCAGGAATTCGGAAACAACTACCGGATATTCTTTGGAAACCTTGGCTGCCAAGTTTAGGAATTCGATCATCTGCTCCTTACTGTGGCATACGTTCATGGCTGCGCCGGAAAGCACGTAAGACGGACGGATCAGGATTGGGAAACCGACCTTTGCGATAAAGGCGTCGATCTCTTCCATGCTGGTCAACTCGGCCCAACGTGGCTGGTCGATACCTAACGTATCCAGCATTGCGGAGAATTTGTGACGGTTTTCGGCACGGTCGATCGACAGTGGTGAAGTACCCAATACAGGTACGTTCTGGCGGTACAGTTTCATGGCCAGGTTGTTCGGTATCTGTCCACCTACGGAGACGATTACGCCCTTCGGCAGTTCTAAGTCCATGACATCGAGTACGCGTTCGAACGAAAGCTCGTCGAAGTACAGACGGTCGCACATGTCATAATCGGTGGAAACCGTTTCCGGGTTATAGTTGATCATGATGGATTTATAGCCTAACTTGCGGGCTGTCTGTGCGGCATTCACCGAACACCAGTCGAACTCAACGGAAGAACCGATGCGGTAAGCGCCCGATCCCAGAATCACGACGCTCTTGTCGTTCGGATAGTAAGAGATATCGTGCTGGCTGCCGTCGTATGTCATATACAGGTAGTTCGTCAGTTCGGGATGTTCCGATGCGATCGTATTGATGCGTTTTACACTCGGCAGGATACCTAATTTCTTACGCAGGTTGCGCACGCGGATATTTTCCTTTTCCATGTTGCCTTCCGGGTTTTCAACATAACGAGCAATCTGGAAGTCGGAGAATCCCAGGCGTTTTGCTTCCTTCAGCACATCTTCAGGCAGGTCTTCGATCTTATCGTAAGCAGACAATACTTTCGTATAGTCTACGATGTTTTTCAGTTTTTCCAGGAACCACGGAGTGATCTTGGACAGTTCGTGGATGCGGTCTACCGTGTAGCCTTTTTCAAGCGCTTTGGCCACGGCGAAGATACGGAGGTCGGTCGGGTTGGCCAGCGCGTCGTCCAGGTTATCGAATTCCACGTCGTTGTTGCCGACGAAACCGTGCATGCCCTGTCCGATCATACGCAGACCTTTCTGCATGATTTCCTCGAAGCTCTTGCCGATCGACATAATCTCGCCGACAGATTTCATGCTCGAACCGATCTGGCGGCTTACACCGACAAACTTAGTCAAGTCCCAACGCGGGATCTTTACAATCATGTAATCTACTTCTGGTGCTTTGTAAGCGGAGTTGGGAGTTCCCATCTCACCGATTTCGTCAAGGCTGTAACCTAATGCCAGCTTGGCAGCCACGAATGCCAGCGGATAACCGCTCGCTTTGGATGCAAGTGCGGAAGAACGGCTTAGGCGGGCGTTTACTTCGATCACACGGTAATCGCAAGTATCGGAGTTGAATGCGTACTGGATGTTACATTCGCCGACGATACCTAAATGGCGGATCGTCTTGATTGAAAGTTCTTTCAATAGGTCCAGTTCTTTGTCTGTCAGTGAACAGGTAGGAGCGACAACGATACTTTCGCCCGTATGTACGCCTAACGGGTCTACATTTTCCATGCTTACAACCGTAAAGCAGTGGTCATTCTTATCGCGGATTACTTCAAATTCAATTTCCTTCCAGCCTTTCAACGATTCTTCCACCAACACCTGGGGAGAATAGGCGAAAGCGCTTTCTGCCAGCGTACGCAGTTCTGCCTCGTCTTTGCAGATACCACTGCCCATACCGCCCAATGCGTATGCGGAACGGATCATGACCGGGAAGCCGATCTCGTAGGCTGCCTTCACGGCATCTTCCAGGTTTCCGACAGCGTGGCTAACCGGAGTTTTTACTGCTATCTCGTCAAGTTTCTTTACAAACAGGTCGCGGTCTTCCGTGTACATGATCGCTTCGACCGAAGTTCCCAGTACCTTTACACCATATTTGGCCAGTGTTCCGCTGGTATACAGTTCGGTTCCGCAGTTCAGGGCAGTCTGTCCGCCAAAAGCCAGCAGGATACCGTCCGGTTGTTCTTTTTTGATCACTTCTTCAACAAAGTAAGGAGTGATCGGCAGGAAATACACCTTGTCGGCTACCCCTTCTGATGTTTGAATGGTTGCAATGTTCGGATTGAGCAATACGGTGCTGATTCCTTCTTCTTTCAGCGCCTTCAGTGCTTGTGAACCAGAGTAGTCAAATTCTCCGGCTTGTCCGATCTTCAGGGCACCCGAGCCCAGAACAATCACCTTTTTGATACCACTTTTCGACATAGTAATTTGGGTTGTTTAATTTATTGATTTTATAGAATGTTATAATTGCCTTACGAGATCACAAGGTGCAAAAAAAATGCGTTAGTAAAAATAACTAACGCATCCTATATAACCAAATGATAATCCTTTAAAATAAAAAAATGAGCTTCATTGTCCGACATATAACCGGAAAAGTACGCTGGATTATCCTTATGTGCTTTCTGTGTCATGAAACTCTATCTTCAAAATTTCGGCAAAGATAAGGCTTATATTTCAAACATGCAAGAGATGTTGGTGCCCTCTTTCTGAAAAATACTTTTCAAGTTGACCGAAATGTCCGGAAGATAATTTTATTTTCCTATCTTTATCCCCATCAATCATTCAAATAATTCTGATATTATGAATAAGACACTTTATCTCATTTTTATTTGTCTCCTTTTATGTGCCGGCACCCGTCTTGTTGCCCAGACTTTTGATTATAACCGAGTGAGTGGCCATCCCCGCTTATTGATGAAGCAGGGTGAGGAGCAGCAGATACGAGAAAGCCTGAAAGATAACCTCGAAATGCAGCGCGTCTATAAGCAGATTGTCGGAGAAGCCGACCGGCTGTTGGTCTGTCCGACGTTAACATATAAGAAAGAGGGACGTCGTCTGTTGGCCGTTTCCCGTGAGGCTTTGAAACGTATTTTTGACCTTTCGTTTGTATACCGGATGACCGGCGAAGATAAATACCGCTTGCGTGCCGAGCAGGAGATGGTGTCCGTCTGCTCTTTCGGCGACTGGAACCCGTCTCATTTCTTGGATGTCGGCGAGATGACGATGGCGGTTGCGATCGGTTATGACTGGCTGTTCGATAAGCTGTCTCCGGAAACAAGGAGAGTGGTACGTGAATCGATTCTTCAGAAAGGTTTTGCTCCGTCGAACGACAAACAATATAACTGGTTCCTGAAAGCAGAAAACAACTGGAACCAGGTTTGCAATACCGGGCTGGTATATGGAGCCCTTGCCCTTTTGGATTCGGACAGCAAAGAAGCGGCTGCTGTTATTGAACGGGCTATGTCGTCTGTTCCTCTGTCGATGAAAGTGTACGCGCCTGACGGCAACTATCCGGAAGGGTATAATTATTGGGGATATGGGACGAGTTTCAATGTGATGCTAATCGCCGCTTTGGAATCGGCTCTCGGTTCGGATGGAGGACTGAGTGCGGTGGAGGGCTTTATGTCTTCGGCCCGGTTCATGCAGTATATGGCGGGAACGACCGGTCTTGCCTTCAATTTCAGTGATGCACGCGAAACGACTCAATCTTTTCCGGCCATGTTCTGGTATGCATCCAAATTAGGCGATCCTTCCTTGCTCTGGAACGAAAAAATATTCCTGACACGCGAGGATACGCATTTTACTGCGGAAGAAGAGCGTTTCCTGCCGATTATCCTGATCTATGGTTCCCGCTTCGATATGAAGGAAGTGACGCCTCCTGTCTCGAAAATCTGGACCGGACATGGAAAAGTGCCTGTAGCTCTGATCCGTACCGGATGGGATAAGGGAGAAGGTTTTTATGTCGGGATAAAAGGAGGAACGGCTTCGGCCAACCATGCTCATATGGATGCCGGATCATTTGTGTTCGAAGCTCAGGGAGTTCGTTGGGCACAGGATTTGGGTATGCAGGAGTATTATTCTCTGGAAAAGGAAGGCGTACGACTGTGGAACGGTGATCAGGACGGGCAACGTTGGGATGTCTTCCGCTATAATAACTTTGTGCATAATACGTTGACGGTAAACGGAGAAAAGCACCAGGTAAAAGGAGCGGTTCCGATTCTCGCTACTTATACGAAAGATGCACGGTTGGGAGCCAGCTTGGATATGACTTCTTTGTTCGGTAGTAATCTGAAGAAAGCGACACGCGAGGTTGTGCTTGTGAAGGAACGGTATTTGCAGGTAACGGATCAGGTGCAGGCTGCCGGCCAACCAGCTTCTGTCCGGTGGACGATGGTCACCTCCGCCACTCCTAAGCTGCTCGATTCCCACACGATAGAATTGACGAAAGAAGGTAAGAAATTACATGTGATTATCGACAGTCCTTCGGCTGCCGCCTTCTCTGTGGTCGATAATGTTCCGTCGCATAGCTACGATGCTCCGAATCCCGGTTCTGTCCGGATTGTTTTTGATGTTGATGTGAAAGCCGGTCGGAAGGAAACATTGAAAGTGCGTCTGGTTCCGGTTGTGGAATAATACATGAATGTACCGATATGCCGGGGTACGACAATACCGTTGAATGGGCATATCGGTATGCTTCAATTCCTATTTGTTATTTGCCGAAATTCCAGTTCCTGATGATTTGCAGTATTTCCTCTTTCATTTCCTTCGTTATGTTGTTTTGTGTACTGGGCTGGAAGGCGAGAAACCTCTTGGCTGCTTTATGGAATTTGTCCGGATGTAAAAAAGAGGGGTTTGTATACAATTTGGCGAGTAGGAAGTAGGTATATCCCTGTTCCGGTAAAATCCTGCTGATTTCCAGCAGGTAACTTTCCGCTTTCTGGTATTGCTTGATCGCCTTTTCGTTTTTTGCAATTGCATAGTATAGTTCGGGGGCTGCACTTAGTTTTAATGCCCTGTCCAACCATTTGATGGCAATATCGTGCTGTCCGGTCTTATAGAAACATTCTGCTCCCTCATATAGAAAATCTGTCCGGTGGTATAACTGGACAAACAGACCGGCATACCGGCTGGCTGCTTGTTCGTACTCCTGATTATGATATAATTCCTGAAGCGTCTTCCATTCCCTATAGGTATAGTAGGTATCTTTCTGTCCGTAGAAAAGAATGCAGGTAAGAATGGCGGCGATGGCACTGATATACGGGATACTCCTCTGTGCTCGCTGCTTGTTATGCTTCGGATTGGTCACACATATGGCGGTCAGGAATAAGAGCAGAACCCAGTAGGTCGGGAGTTGGAGCGGATAGGAATAAAGGGCGAAGATTCCGAGTGCCAGAATTCCGCCGGATGCCCCAATCTGTCTGTGTCTGATCCCATAATAAAGGGAAAATGCGAGCCAGAAGATAAAGAACAGCAACCCCGTAATACCTAACTCAAGTCCTATTTGCAGATATTCGTTGTATGCATACTGGGGACAGGTTGCGGTTTGTTTTTCTTTGGAAGAAGCGGTATCGGTTTCGAAATAGGCAGATTGTTCCTTTGCGTATGTAGCTGGAAAGCCGCCTATACCTATGCCGGTTACCGGATGTTCCATGATAGCCTGGGTCGTGATATTCCAGATCAAAAGCCGGCGATCTCCGGCCTGGGCTTTTTGGATATTCCCGACCAAAATGACTGCCGTGATCGCAACAAACAGGATAATCGAAGAGATGGCAAACAGCTGGATGTGGTTCTGTATGGCTTCTTTCGTCTGTTTCCATCCGATCAGCCTCATCCAGCAAACCCAGATTCCGGAAAGGAGGGCTGCAAGCCATACGGGTTGGTCTGTTTTGAATATTAAGGTGGTGATAATCAAAGTAGATCCGAGAATGGAGAAATAGAACAGGAAAGTACGGGATTTCCACAAAGCGATCTTGTCGCAATTCTTAAAACGGAGTAATGTGTTCAGACAGACTGGAAAAATGACTGCGATATAGCCATAGAAAGGCTCTGGTTTCAGCGATGTTTCAAGCAGCCTGAAGACAGGATGGGTGATGGGAGCAGGATTGATGGTATGGCTGATCCCCCAGATGGCCGGAACGATTCCGGTAAATATGATGATCGTAATGAAAAACGGTCGTAATTCCTGATGCGCCTGTAAAGCACCTCTGAGCATAAACCAGAGAGCAACCAGCTGAGCGATGAAAAGGAAACGTTCCGGCTGAAGATTCTCGTCTTTGTCGTAAGAAACCAATACGATACCGAACAGAAGTAATAATAAGGCATCCGGTAATGAAAAGATAAAACGGCTTTTCTTTGTTGTGAATTCCATAAGTAGAACCCCACCGGCTAACAATAGAGATGTGAAATGAAACCAGCAAATTTTTCCGGACAGCGTGCCGTCTGCTAATTCCGGATTCATGGCGAAGATTATACACAATAGTAACATTCCACTCGTTGCGAGTAAAAGTAATCTTAGATAACTAAAAAAATTATTCATAATTATATTTATTAAAATGTGAAAAAACTCTGCTTTCTGTGGGTTGAGAGGCAGAGACCTTCTCACAACTTATCTGTCAGGCATTGCCAAATGGATGGCAAAGAAATGGACCGATACAAGTATACCCTATTTAAACAGAAAGAGAAGCCAGTGTGTTTTCCTTTTGAGAGGAAAGATTTGAACAGGTCTAAAGAGGTCGTAAAAGTATATTTTGCTTTATTGGAGGGTGAATGTTAGAGTTGACATTTTGTTGACAATATGCAAACGGCTGGCATACAAAATATTTTGATGATAAACGGTAATCCTTATTTGAAAGGGGAAAGTTAAGGTTAGGGTTGTTTTTTTAATGTGAAAAGAGGTAAATAGAGGAAGATTCCTAATATAGACATGGCAAGCCCGCCGATGGTGCCGGCGGCCAGCGGGAACCAAAACGCTTCCTTATCCGGACCTAACATGAATGGGATGAAGCCTAAGATGGTCGAAACGACTGTGAGGAAAATGGGCGTGATCTTAGCATTCCAGGCTTTCAGATATGCCTTGTAGGGCGACATCAACGGTTTGCGTTGCCGGATTTGGTTGTATTCATTCAAAATGTAGATGCTTGCGTTAACGGTTATGCCGCACAATAGGACGAAGGAGGCAAATCCTCCTTGGTCGAAATTCAATTTGAACCAATAGAACGTGAGGAATACGCCAATGTAAGAGATCGGTATTACAAAGATAACGGCCAACGGCTGTTTCAGCGAATTGAACAGGATACTGGTGGTAAAGAAGATAATGACGATGATCAGCAATAACAGAAGATATTGTTTATTGTCCTTTTTGTCCCAATACCAGTAAGCGCTTTCCGACTTGGCGGTATAACCCATCGGCAGTATGGCATTGATTTCCTTCAGGTCGCGTTCCTGTATCTTATTTCCTTGATTGGAAGCCCCGATATATTCGTATTGCAGACAGAGGCGGTATTGTTGGTTTACTTTGCAAACCTTCTGCGGCATCTGTCCTTTTTCGACACTTGCAAGTTCTGCTAACTTGTAGGGCTTGCCGTCAATAGTTTGTGGAACATACTGCATGCTCCACACATCGTATTCCTGTGACTGGCGGGAGGAGAGTTTCAGTTTCTCTGTCTCTTCGTTGACGACGATCGTCCCGGTATAAATGTCCTTTCCGAAAACGGGATTGATGGAGGCGAACAGGTCGATCGGCTGTATGTCCTCCTGGGTCAGCCGGGCTTTGTTGAGGTTGAAGTAGAACTCCTGGTAATCGTCTTTCCACCACGAGAACTCTGAATTGATCAGCACTTCCTTGATGCGGCGGTGGGTGAGCAACTTGGCTTTCAGCTGTTCGGCCCATTCGTACAGCTCGTCGTAGTTGTAACCATACATCACGATACGGAAAGAACCGGCTCCTTCGCGCACATCGTTACTGAATCCCTGGTCCTGCAAACCGTAGACTTGCCAGCTTCCCCCCCCCAATTCAAGAGCTTTGCTGATGATTTTGCTTTTCAATGTGTACGGGAAACCGCTCCGTTCACTCTCTTTCGTAAAATAGATGCGGATACCGGCCTGGCGTGCGCTGTAGACGTTTGTTTGGAACTGTCGTATTTCTTTGAAGGTGCTGAGATAGGCTTCCATCCGGCTCATCAAGGTATTCATTTGTGGCAAGGTCGTCCCGTTCGGGAGCGATGCGCTGACAGACAGGACCGTTTCTTCGTTGCGGGTGAAGTAACTTCCTTCATAAACTTTTTGTACGAACAGGCGTAGGGTCCCGCCCAACGCCTTATCGACGATGGGTTTGATCTTCTCCTTGTACGTCTCGTTGGAGGCGAATTTATTATATGTATCGATTAGCAGGGTGTCTGTTGCCGTGTAGACCTTCTTTTTGTCTTTCGTGTCGTATTCGATTTTTTCCGGTAACAGGAAAACCGGGATGCCGAATGCTAACAGTAAAATGAAACATGCCAATTTCTTCCATCCGCAAAGGAAATCGATCTGACATTGATAGTACCGGTTGTAGTAGACAGGGAAACGTTTGAGAAAGCGGTTCGTTCTTTTTCTGATCCGGCTTTTCCATGTATACTCGGTCTCTTCTCCGGATATGTTCTTTTTCCCGCTTTTTTTCCATTCCAAATTCATCTTATCGATTAGGGCGGGAACCAGGAAAAGCGCGATCAATAGGGAAACTCCTAAATTGATGATGACGACAGCCGCAAAATCCTGCAGATTGAGGCGTATCTTTTCATCTAAGAAAAAGATAATGACCAGTGCACCTATCGTTGTCAAAGTGGCTGCCAATATGGATAGGATTGCCTTTCGGTTATGTCGGTTCCGGATATGTTCCGTCATGACGATCGTGTTGTCGATCACCAGGCTGAGTGAGATTGTGACGCCTGCCAACGAATAAAGCTGCATTTCCAGTCCTGACAGATAATAAAGGATGACAGCAATACTGAGGTTGATCGAAAGGCTGATGATGATCAGTAACAGATATTTTATCTCGCGTGTGATCAGCAAGACAAACATCAGTAGGATCAGGACGGTGAGCCCCGTACGGACATAAATCTTGTTCAGTTCGTCCTGAATGAATTCGGTCGCGTCATAGCTGGTATGTATTTCATAACCGGGTGGAAGCAAGGTACGGATATATTCCATTTCGGCTCTTACCCGTTTGGCAAGTTCCAGCTGGTTCGCCGTCTCCTCGGCGCGGATGGACAGATAAATGGAATTCAAGCCGTTGATACGGTAATAACTCTGTGGAGCCTCTTCCTGACGGGTGACTTTTAGCAGTTGGTCCAGGCGGATCAGCTTGCCGTCTTTGTTCTGGACGGTTATAAGCGATGGGTTGAATCCATCTGTTTCGTTTTCAGGAACCAAAGCGAGACGTATCCACTGGCTACTTTGTCCTCCTTTGCACGAAGTCGCCAACTGGGTTTCCACGTTTCCGGTTCCTAAGAATTCTTTTTGATAATACTGGCTGATCGCTTTCTGTATATCCGGGATGCTGATACCTAACGTTGCCAGCTGACGGCTATCATATTCCAGTCGCCATTCCATCGGGGTGGCACCGCTGACATCGATGCGGTAGATGCCGGGAATCCCGCTTAGGCGAGGTTTTATCTGGTCTTCGGCAAAGCGTTGTATGAATATGGGTGTGGCTGCCGCATTCAGTGTGTAGCTCATGAAAGGCCGTACTTCCTTGTCGTCCGGCCGGCTCATTTCCAGGACCGGATAGCTCAGTCCGTCCGGTAGGCTGGGCCATGTCTGTCGGATGATGGTAGACGCTTCGAAACGGGCGGCATCGATATTGGTATGCTTGTCCAGCTCGAGCGTGACATATCCCCATCCGTTGCCGGAAGTGGAATTGATCTCCTTGATCCCCTTGATGCGTGCCAACATCGCTTCGAGCCGCGAGGTCACTTCCATCTCTATCACGCGTGCCGAATTGCCCGGCATGTTATAGCTGATAGTCAACTGTGGCAGCGTGCGTGACGGCGACAGCTTGATCGGCAGCAGCGGTATAAAGGCAATCCCCGCCAGCGCCACGCAAAGGAAGGTGACGATGATGGTGAAAGAGGATATTTTAGGAGATGCACTCATTATTCATTTTTTGTTACAATCCGTATTTATATTCGAACTCGTTCGAAAGGGAAACTCCCGTTTCGAAATCGTGCAACGTCAGTTTTCGGATCTTATAATAGCTCAGCCAGTAGTTCTGTAAAGCCGAAATATAGTTCCGCTGCGCTTCCTGTTGGCGGTTCAGCGACAGAGTAAGACTGTTGATATCCGCTTTTCCGATCATGAAGCGTTGCTTGGTTTCGCTGTAGGCTGTTTCTGCCAGGTCTACCGCTTCTTCGGCACTCCCAATCAGGGCTTGCTGGATATTGAAGTCGCCGACTGTCATAATCACGTCTTCTTCTACTGTCAATTCTTTTTGTTTGGCGGATGTTTCGGTGACAAGCAGGTTGTTCTTGGCAATATTATGCTTCCCTTTTCGTACGCCCCAGTCTACCAACGGGATCGAAACAGACAAAGAGACGATTTCCTGCTGTTGCAGATTTTTGTAGGCGTCCTGTATGTTCTTGGACACTTGGTTGAATCCGACGCTGGCATTGATCTGGGCGTTGAACATCGCTTCTTTCTTGGTTTTGTCTACCTGCTGCTGGGCTTCTAATATTTGCTGGCGCAACTCCAGAAAGGTCGGGTTATTTGCACGTGCCAATTCGAGTGCTTTGTCGACCGAGATTTCCATATTGCGCGGGCGGCTTGGGAGGCGCAGGCGTATTTCTGTATTCTTGTCGAAGTTCAAGTAAGAGGCGAGGCTGAACATGGCACGTTTCAGGGCGATTTCCGCATTTTTCAACGTGTTGCGTGCGTTTACGGCATCCAATTTCAGTGTCAGCAAATCCGCTTGGCTGATAGAAGCTATCTTATGCCGTTCCTGCCCTGTCCGGTACAGTGTGTCGGTCGTGGCGACATTTTCCTTGGCCAGATCATATTCCACCTGTGCCATTGCCAGAGCGAAGAAATAGGTCGTTGCTTGCTCGCTCATTTGCTCTACATTATATAATAGTTCTTTCTTGACCTTCTCGTATTTCAACGGTTCGATTTTCCGTTCCCATTTAAAAGCGTTATACCCCAATAAGTCTTGCTGGTAGCCGAGGCGGATCGGAACCGATGAGAACTGGTTATAAGTTTGGTCGCCGAAATAGCGCATATAATCCAAGTCTGTATCCAAATAGAATGTACCGCCTAAGAGGTCGAAATTCTGTTCGATCTCCAATTGCCCGCCCGCATAAAACGATTGTTGTTTTCTATATACGTCGATATCAGCCTCCGAGTCATATCGTTGGGTAAAATAACGGCGGTATTGTGCCGGCGTCAGATTTAGGGTAAGGCTTGGCAGACGGCCGGCCTTGTAAGTCCGGTATTCCCAGTAGCCGGCCAGATACATATTCTTGTATCGGAAAGCGTCCAGCGAACTGTCGGCCGCCAGTGTGATAGTTCGTTCCAGCGTCAGTGTGAGCTGCGCTTTTCCTCCGAACACGCATGCAAGCATCAACAACGTGATGACATATCTATAAATGAATTTCCTGTCCATAACTTCCAATTTTCAATTTTCAACATTCAAATTACCAACCTCATGTTTGCGATAAATGAACCAGTATATCAGTGGTATGACAAAAAGGCTGACTGCCGTACCGATCAGCATGGCCGAGATCATGGCGATGGAGAGCGGCTTTTGCAGTTCGCTGCCCATATCGAATGTGAAAAGCAGCGGAACCATTCCGAATATTGTCGTTAATGATGTCATGATGATAGGGCGCAGGCGCCGCCGTCCGGCTTCATGTATGGCTTCCATAAGAGGAACCCCTTCTTTGCGGAGTTCGTTGATAGCATCCAGTTTCAGGATGGAGTCGTTGATGATGATACCGCAGGTCACGACGATACCGATGGCACTCATCAGGTTCATGGTATGGCCGCATATCCAGAGCACCAGCAAGGAGGCTGCCACATCGATCGGAATTTCAAGCAGCACGATGAGCGGCTGCAGGAAACTTTCGAACTGGGCTGCCAGGATGAAATACATCAGTAGGATCGAAATGAACAAAATCACGACCAGCTCGTTCAGCATCTGCCGGTTGGAAAAGAAACTTCCTGAAAAATCGATATCCCAGTCAGTATCGATTTCTTTTTTTACATTTTCCATCAACTGTTCGGCATTGTCTATATCATAGAAACTGAATGGAATGTATTCTCCGTTCTTTCCTGCCGTGATCGTTTTCAAGTCCTCTCCCGGAGTGACACGCACCAGCGATTGCAGCGGGATATATCGTACGTTGCCTTCCGTATCAGGAACAGTGTTTACCAATGTTTTCTGCAAGACCTCATTTACCGTTTGTTCCTCTCCGGCCAATGCGATTGGCAGATATTGTTGGTAGGAGCGGAGCGTTGCTACTTCATTCTCTTTGAATGCCGTTTTCAGCAACCGGTACACTTCGTTGTAGTCGACGTTATAAAGCAGAAGTTTCTGTCTGTCTATTGTGATATTTAATTGGTTGTCGAAGGTGATACCGACAGGAGTATGTCCTGTTTTCGCCTCGATTTGCTGTTCTATTTTATTCAAGACGGAGGCTTCCGGTGCTTCAGATTTATTGCGGGTGTGCAATTCGGCGACAATGTCGGCTTCACCTGTCACAAACAGCTTTTCAAATACTGTTTCGGGAGGCGAGAAGGATATCACTGCCATCGGGTAATGCGTTTTGATCCATTTTTCCACCGATTTTTGCAAAGGAGAGATTCCGGTTGGTTTCTCCGTCTTAAAATATAACTCGCTTTCAGAAACCGACATCTCGCGATCCCGGTTCAACAGGAATTGCTGCTGCCCGACATAGGCCGTGTGTTCTTGTACCTGATTGTCGATAGAGGCGAATAACTGGCTGACACGGCTCTGGTTTTCATCGATATGGATGTTTTCGTTCCATTCCACATGAGCGATCAGTTCGTTCTGGTCTATCTCCGGCATACGGCTTTTCGGTATTTCGTAGAACAGAAAGGCGCAAAGCGGGAGCGTAATGGCAATGAAAATCAGGCTTGCCGTTTTGTGACGGAACACAAAATCCACTCCGGTATCATAGAAGCGGTCCAATGTATGCTCTTTTACCAGATTGTTGATTCGCATATTGAAATCCTTATGTTTGATGTCCGGAATACTGTATACCAGTTTGTAGAGTACCGGCAGCAGCATGATTCCCGTGAAATAGGAAACCATCAGACCGACGGTGACGGCAAAGGCTTGGTCGAAGAAGATCGCTCCTGCTATTCCGCTCATGAACACAAGCGGAACGAAGACGGCAATTGTCGTAAAAGTGGAACTCAGCATCGGAGTAATTACTTCGGTCGTCCCTTTATTGCAAGCCTCTTCCAGCGAGTCTCCTCGTGTCCTGTATTGGGTAATGTTTTCCGTTACGATGATCGAACTGTCGATCATCATACCCAAAGCCAGGATCAACCCGGAGATGGAGATGATATTCAGCGACATCTTGCAGAGGTAGAAAAAAAGGAAACTGATGATCAGGCTCACCACCATACTTAACCCGATCACTGCCGGGCTCTTGATATCCCCTAAGAAAAGGATGGCGACGATACAGATGAAAAGGAAACCCAACGACAGGTTTTGTTTCAGGTTCGAGATGGTATAATCCAGCAATTCCGTCTGGTTGCGGCTGACACTGAAATCGATATCCGGATAGACGGAAGCAAAGTAATCCGTCACTTCTGCCAATGCCTCTTTCATGTTATCCATATTTTCATCCGCCTGCTTGATTACAGCCAGCGTTACCGCCCGTTTCCCGTTGGAAAGGGAAGCTCCGGTCTCTTTCTCCGGCACGACGGAGATGCGTGCCAAATCTTTCAGTTGAAAAATATGGTTATTTTTCCTGATATAAATATTCTCGACATCTTCCGGTGTGCGCAGCAGTGTCGAGAACTTGATATTGTACTCGTAATAGCCGTCACGTACGGTCATGTTACCCGGTTCTATATTGTTAGATGTCAGTGCGGCCTCCAGATCGTCAAGTGTGATCTCCGACATTTTCAGCAACTTCATGTCCGGAACAATCTGTAACTGCCGTTTCAGAATTCCGGTCACATCTACCATTGCCACTTCGGGCAACTGTTCGATACGACGTTTGATCACCGTTTCGGCAAACTGGCAAAGGTCGAGGAACGATCCTTCGTTTATTTCACTGTAAGCGCTGTCGCTTTTCAATGTCAGATTCAAGCAGAATACGGGAATATCAGTGGCACTGGCTTTGATTACCCGTGGACGTTCTACTTCACGTGGCAGGTAGTTCATAGCTGCGTCTATCTTTTCGTTGACTTCGATAAAAGCCAGATCCGTATTTGTTCCGAAATCGAAGTTTAGGCGTATGATGGCAGCACCGTCGCGTGTTTCACTGTGGATGTCGCGTAAACTGGCAACCTGCATTAATTGCTGGCGGATGGTTTTTACTACTGTGTTTTCCAATTCGCGTGCCGAAGTGTTCTGGCCGGATACCTGTACGGTGATCTCCGGAATTGCAATATCAGGCAGCAACGACACCGGAATGGTGAAGTAAGTAACCAGTCCCACGATAAAGCAAGCCGTAAAAGCCATCAATACCGCGATAGGGCGTTGTAGTAGAAACTTTATCATGTATTAGAACTATGATTTATGATTTATAAATTATGATTTCTGAATTGTCAATTGTCCATTTTCAATTGTCAATTACTTTGACCGGTGCTTCGTGAGCCAGGTTAATGTTACCGCTTGTAATCACGATATCCCCTTCTTTCAGTCCGTCAATGATCGTATAGCTGTCGGCATTTTCCAAACCTGTATGTACATAGTTCCAGTATGCTTTGTCTTCCGTTAATGTGAATACAACCTGTTTGCCGGAACGGAGTACGACAGCGCTTTTGGGAACGACCAACTGTTTACCCAGCGAACGATGGATACTTACTCGTACATTCATCCCTTCGAACAACTTACCTTTATCGTTTACGGCAGCTTTCACCTGTACCATCCCGTCTTTGTCTACCAGCGGGTTTATTTCGGATATACGGCCGTCAGCCGTGACATCGGACAAGGCAAAAGGAGCTACCTCTACACGATCGCCTGTTTTGATAAGCGGCAGTTCGCTTTCCAAAACTGTGAAAGCGGCTTCCAATGTGCGGGTATCGATAATGGAACAGAAAACATCGGAGGTAGAAGCCGTATTGAACTGTTTGGCGAACAGGTTAGCGACGACACCGTCGAAAGGGGCGGTCAGGACTGCGTTTCGTTGTTCGTATTTGGCAAGCTGCCAAGAGATCAGTGCCTGGTCATACCCGCTTTTTACCTTGACTAACTGCATGGTTGCGGGCGGTACTTTTGTAGAATCTTCCAGTTTGTAGCCCTGTCCGATCAGTACGTCTTGCAGTTCCAGTTTGGCGCGTTCGAGTGCATCTTTGGCTTGCGCTGTCTTGTTGGCAAGGCGGAAGGTTGAGAGTTCTGCGAGCTTTTGCCCTTTCGTCACGCGATCGCCGTTCTTCACATATATCTTGGCGATCGGTTCTGCCGATTCGAATTTTAGGTCGACAAAGTTTCGGGCTGACAGTTTGCCGTTACTGATCAGTTCGTGGTTGAAATCAGTAGTATTCAACTTCATCACCGTCACCTCGTTTGTCTCATCCGGCAGAACGGTTTCTACGCTTTCTTCGGAACCTTTCTCTTTCTTTTCACCGGAGCAAGCCATCATCCCGGCCAGAATCAGTATAGCAAACAATTTGTAGTATTTCATATTTTATTGTTTTTATCAAAGTTGTTTCGCAAATATACAAACATATTTTAGTTACGAGCCTTTCGTAATTACTTTTTTTCTATTATCTTTTTTACTTCTTCCCGCATTTCCCGGATTGCCGTACTTTCCACCTTCGGCTTTTTGGCCAGCACGACACTGGCGGCAGCCCGCAATTTATC
>ERZ791871.1246-NODE-1246-length-23343-cov-3.980376_pt1 | contig 23343 bp, 19 predicted proteins | sample MGYA00510280_ERZ791871 | MGnify/ENA primary metagenome ERZ791871 (study PRJEB30046, sample SAMN00792111) | human gut metagenome | study: EMG produced TPA metagenomics assembly of the A metagenome-wide association study of gut microbiota in type 2...
AACTGACAAAAAATCTTCTCACAAAATCAAGCACAAAAAGATTCCGAGAGTACATCGGATAATTACGGAGGGAATTATGTACAAGGTAAAACTTACAGAATTTGTAAACAAGATGAATTTAAAAAGCCTGTTACCAGATATTGATACAGACAGCATTATGATTGAGCAGTCTGCGGTAAACCGTCTTGCATTGCAGCTTGCCGGATTTTTTGAACACTTTGATTCAGAAAGAATTCAGGTAATCGGTAATGTTGAGGCAGCATATATGAAGCAGCTTGCACCGGAATCTATCCCACCTCTTTGTGAGAAGATTTTCAGCTTTAATATTCCATGCCTTGTATTTTGCCGTGGATTAGAGCCGTCACTAGAGATGCTTGATACAGCAGAAAAGAACGGTGTTCCAATCTTTACAACAGAGATGACAACTTCAGATTTTATTGCGAACTCTGTACGCTGGCTGAGCGAGGAACTTGCTCCACGTATTTCCATTCATGGTGTTTTGGTTGACGTATACGGCGAAGGTGTTTTGATCATGGGTGAGAGTGGAATCGGAAAGAGCGAGGCGGCTCTTGAACTGATTCACCGTGGACACCGTCTCGTCTCCGATGATGTTGTTGAAATACGTAAAATCAGTGACGACACCCTTCTGGGAACATCTCCAGATATTACAAGACATTTTATCGAACTTCGTGGTATCGGTATTGTTGATGTAAAGACATTGTTCGGTGTGGAAAGTGTAATGTATAACCAGACAATTGACATGGTTATCCGTTTAGAAGACTGGAACAGAGAAGCAAACTACGACAGACTTGGCCTTGATGAAGAATATATTGAGTTCCTCGGCAATAAGGTTGTCTGCTACTCTATCCCAATTCGTCCGGGTCGTAACCTTGCGGTTATCGTAGAGTCCGCAGCGATTAACTATCGTGCGAAAAAAATGGGATATAATGCAGCACAGGAACTTTATAACCGTGTAACGGGAAGTCTTTCTACGAATAAAGAAGAACAGAAAGAACAGTAATTAAGATTTGCAAAAGAGCTAAAGTGTGTTTGGAAAATCTGAAAGCAATCTAATCCTCTGATTTATGGTATATCAGATGTGAGATGACTCCCATATCGCAGCAAGAATGCCGGGGTAATCTTGAATTTGCAGAAAGTATTTTTCGGATACATGCTGATTATGAACGGGTAATTTTTTGCTTAGGAATTTTTAACAAGAATCATATATGAAACTTTTTTGCACAACAAATGTTCTGGGAGATAACAAAAATATTAGCTTTTTTTGGCACTTTATCTAAAGGGAGCGAGAAAGCTCCCTTTTATTTTGTGTTTTTTCCACATTGTACTTCCCCACGTTTTAGAGTATCATATAGTATGTATCTAAATATAGGATGCAACTATATAGTTGTTTTAAGTGTTTTAGATAGGAGATATTATGAATAAGGAATTCCTTCAGAATTTGAGAGAGCAGATTAAAGCAGGAACAGTAACAAAGCAGGAACCGATGAATAAGCACACAAGTTTTGCCATTGGAGGCCCGGCAGATGTTTTTGTTCAGCCGGCAACAAGGGAAGAAATCAGAAGTGCGGTTTATTGTGCAAAAGAAGCGGGGATTCCTTTTTTTGTTATGGGTAATGGAAGTAACCTGCTGGTATCGGACGAAGGTTTTCGAGGAATGATTATCCAGATAGGTAAGAACTTCCAGGAAATTTCTGTGAAGGATACAGTAATTGAAGTGCAAGCGGGTGCTTTGCTTAGCAGAACGGCCAGAGCTGCATGGAATGCCGGACTCACCGGTTTTGAGTTTGCGGCAGGAATCCCTGGCTCCGTAGGTGGAGCAGTTGCCATGAATGCAGGAGCATATGGCGGTGAAGTGAAAGATGTCCTTCTTGATGCGGAAGTATTGACGCAGGAGGGAGAATTTCTTACTTTAACGGGAGAGGAATTAGATTTGTCTTACCGTCATAGCTGTATTTTTGAGAAAAACTACGTTGTTTTGTCTGCGCGTTTTTCATTTGAAAAAGGTGAGTCTGATAAGATTAAGGCACGAATGGATGAGCTGGCCAAAGCCAGAAGAGAGAAACAGCCTTTAGAGTTTCCAAGTGCGGGAAGTACTTTTAAGAGACCGGAAGGTTATTTCGCAGGAAAGTTAATTCAGGATGCCGGATTAAAAGGCTATACCGTAGGCGGTGCACAGGTATCCGAGAAGCATAGCGGATTTGTGGTTAACCGTGGCGGGGCGACAGCAGAAGAGGTAGCTTTTTTAATAAAACAGGTACAGAAAAAAGTAATGAAACAGTTTAATGTTATGATGCAGCCGGAAGTCCGCTTTGTCGGATTTGCGGATACAGAGGTGAGAGAGTGAGATTTGTAATAGTTTCCGGCATGTCTGGTGCAGGAAAGAGTACCGCATTAAAGGTTCTTGAGGACTTTGGTTTCTTTTGTGTGGACAATCTGCCAGTTGCATTGCTTCCGAATTTCGGAGAGATTGCTTCTGACAGACAGACTGAAGTAGACAAAGTGGCGGTAGGAGTTGATATCCGTAACGGAGAACAGCTCACCAGATTAAACAGTCAGTTAGATGTCTTGTGTGAACTTGGAATAGAATATGAGATTCTGTTTTTAGATGCAGAAGATGAGACTCTTGTCAAGCGATATAAAGAGACAAGAAGAACTCATCCGCTCGCAAAGGAGGACCGCATAGAAACGGGGATTTCCAGAGAGCGTGAGATGATTTCTTTTATCCGGGACAGGGCAGATTATATTATTGATACAACGACTCTTCTTACCAGAGAATTACGACAGGAAGTGGAGAAAATTTTTGTCGGGAATGAGGAATATGGTAATTTTATTATCACAGTACTCTCCTTCGGATTCAAATATGGAATCCCTTCAGATGCTGATTTGGTATTTGATGTGCGTTTTCTTCCGAATCCTTATTATGAGCAGGCATTGCGTCCGCTCACAGGTAATGACCGTTCCATTCAGGAATATGTCATGAAGAATGGAGACGGCCGAAAGTTTCTTGATAAACTGGAAGATTTAATGCAGTTTCTTATCCCACGTTATTTAGACGAGGGAAAGAACAGCCTTGTTATTGGCATCGGCTGTACCGGTGGCAAGCATCGTTCTGTTACGATAACGAACGGGCTTTATGCAAGACTGAAAAAGCTTCCATATACCGTTCGTATGGAACACCGGGATATTGAGAAAGATGCCCGGATAAAAGGAAAGTAATCAAGTAATTGATGTAAGGAGATAGAATATGTCATTTTCTTCTGAAGTAAAAGAAGAACTTTCTCATGTGGACGGTCACGAAAATCACTGTATGATTGCGGAACTTGCCGCAATTATTGGACTTTGCGGAAAAATCAAATGTGAAGATGGAAGATATTCTCTCATTCTTCACACGGAAAATGTATCAGTAGCCAGAAGATTTTATTCTCTGATTAAAGACGTTTTTCATTTTCAGCCGCAAGTTTCTACAACACAGCATGAATTTTTAAAAAAGAATCGCTTTTATATGATTTCCATAGAGGAATCTGGACAGACGTTAAAAATTTTAAAGACAGCACAGCTTATAAATAATCTTGGACAGATGGATGAAGAATTTTCTGTGAAAGATAATCCGGTATTGCAGCGTACCTGCTGCCGCAGAGCATTTTTGCGCGGAGCATTTCTTTCTGCCGGTTCTATCACAGACCCGGAGAAGAATTATCATTTTGAAATTGCCTGCATATCAAGTGAGAAAGCAGCGCAGATAAAAGAATTGTTTGAATTTTTTGGATTAGAGGCGAAGATTGTACTGCGAAAGAAATATTATGTAGTTTACTTAAAAGAAGGTGCTATGATTTCGGACACATTGAATATAATGGAAGCACATATTGCTCTCATGAAGTTTGAGAATGTACGCATTTTAAAAGATGTGCGTAACTCAGTAAACAGGAGAGTAAACTGCGAAGCAGCGAACATAAATAAGACCGTATCTGCAGCGAGAAAACAAATTGAAGATATTGAATATATAAAAAATACAGTTGGTTTAGAGCGATTATCCGAGAACCTTCGGGACATTGCCTATGCCAGGTTAGAGGAACCGGATGCAACATTAAAGGAACTTGGCGAAAAACTTAGTTCTCCAGTAGGAAAGTCCGGTGTGAATCACAGATTAAGAAAACTGAGTCAAATTGCTCAGGATATTAGGGAAAAAGGGCATCTGTAATATTTTTTCAGTATTTGCTTTGGCAAAGCTGAAAATACTAAGATAAATTTATTTCATTTATAGCAAAACAGGAGGTTAACATGATTTCAAGAGAGATGGAGATTAAAATCCCTTCAGGATTAGACCCAAGCACCATTGCGTTATTCATTCAGATTGCAAGCCAGTACGACAGCAGTGTATATGTGGAGGTGAAAAACAAAAAGGTGAATGCCAAGAGCATTATGGGAATGATGACTTTAGGTGTTCCAGCAGGCGGAAAGATTAATGTAATTGCAAAAGGCGATGATGAAACAGAAGCAATTGAGCATATAGGTAAGTATTTGAATAATGATTTAGCTCATTAAAAGAGACGGATTCCAAAATAAAATGATTTGCGGTCTTTCGCTTTAGAAAGACGGGCGAATCCTTGCAAAGAAATAATCCCCAGATGTGACTTTAGCCGTTGCGGTTTGAATGTTCGCTTGAATGCTCGCATCCAAACCTTGCTCCGAGGCCACATATGGGGATTATTTCTTTGCAAAGATTCTGACTTTGCCAGACCGAAAAGAGAAAATCATTTTTGTCGGGAGATTTGAGATTTTAAGTGGAAGGTAAAGAATTCGAAACAAACAGAACCCCCGAAGCCTGGCATATGTAAAAATGCGCCTTAGAGCAAACTCTTAATGCGGTTGAGCATTAAGAGTGCAGTGATAGAGTGCATTTTTACATATGCCAGGCTTCGGGGGTTCGTCTGTTTAGCCACCAACCTCACTATTGCAGAGGCCGCAGGCCGTAATACCCGTAGATTAGCCTTTCATCAAATGAAATCAGAGTCCATTTCCCATCCTTAATTCCGAATACGATTTTTCCCGTAGTTTTTCTCGTTGGGCCGTTTTTCTTTGTTTCTTTGTACCAGTTTTTCAAGTTCTCAGATATATCAATTTTCTCGATGGCTGTCTGGCTGCTTCCTCCTAAGAGGGAGGAGATAGAGTTCTTTATGGAAGTCCATAAAGAGGAGTTTCCATCGGTAATCTGGGATTTGATTTCATCATAGATGGTTTCTGGCAGGCTGTAGAAGTCGATATTTTTTGTAGTGACGGTTACAGTGCAGGAGTTATAGGTTGCGGAGACATCGGTAATTTTGTAAGATGCCTGATCGACCATCTCATCACATAGAGTAGTTACGTCAATACTGTCAACATCTACGAGTGAGCCGAGTTCGCTATCACCGATGTATGTTTTTAATTGTTGTTTTACGAGTTCTCTTACGTTTGGTTCGGACTTCAGTGGTTCCGGTAAATCGGAAGGAGCCACGTCGGAGAAGTCCATATTTTTGGCGTAAGTGAAAATCTGCCTGGTTGCTTCCCGGCAGCCTTGTTTTACGCGGGAAATGTAATAAAAGTATCCTCCGATTCCGCCTGCGATAAGGCAGCAGATAAGAATAGCTACAACGATCGGTACAAAGCTTTTTCTCTTAGGGGCAGGTTGATTTATGTCATTACCTGATGATACCTGATTGTAAACTGCATTGCTTAAAGGGGTGTGACATTTTTTACATATCTTTTCGTTCTCATCATAATATGTGCCACAGTTTGGACAATTCATGAGCAGCCCTCCTTTTTATAATAAAATTTTGAATCGTTCAGAAACATGCAAATTTAGTTGCTTTTTGTTCTGATTAGTTATTATAGAAATTATTTTTTCTTCTTTTTTCATAAAATAATCTGAAAAACATAGTTAGTATGCCTTCTTTTACATTTAAAAGTATAGGGGCTTTTTTTGTGTGTGTCAAGATAAGAGGTTTTTCGATTTTTCCCTGTATGGATAGACAAAAATTGCCGAAAAAGTTACAATAATAGCAAGTGATGATTATCAAAATCAAGTACAAAAAGATTCCGAGAGCAGATTATTGAATATAGGAGGGACAGATGTGAGAGGGAAGAAAGCAATTTTATGTATAGGCTATATTATTGTTGCAACGATTTGCATTGTAAGTATTGCGCTTTTATTTTTCAGCAGGAATAAGAATGAGAGTGAAAAATCGAAAAGAACAATCGGTGCTTTGTATATGACAATGAATAACCCGTATTTTGAAGTGATTAATGAGGAGATTAAAGCGGTTGTGGAAAGTAAGGGCGATGTGCTTGAAACAAGGGATTCGGGCATGGATGCGAAAGTGCAGGCAAAGCAGGTGGAGAAATTTATTGAAGAAAAAGTGGACTGTATTCTGATTAACGCTGTGGACTGGAAAAAAATAGGCTCTTCATTAAAAAAAGCAAAAAAAGCAGGGATTCCGGTGATTGCTGTGGATACGTTGATTTATAACCGGAGTTTTGTAGATGGTACGGTTGTTTCAAATAATTATCAGGCAGGAGAACAGTGTGCGAAAGATTTAATGAAACGGAGAAAAAAAGGGAAGATTCTTTTTTTAGTTCAGTCGGAAAATAAATCGGCAATCGACCGAATTAAAGGATTTAAGGAAACACTTGAGAAGGCTGGATGGAAGTATGAGAATGTAGGAGAACTTGAATGTCAGGGGCAGCTTGAACTTTCTCAGCCGCTGGTGGAAAAAGTTTTAAATAAAACGAAAGATATTGATGTGGTAATGGCATTAAATGATCCAAGTGCAATGGGGGCGATGGCTGCGTTAGATGCGGAGCATATGTTATCAGATGTTCTTGTATATGGGGCGGATGGTTCGCCGGAGGCTAAAACGATGATCTATGAAAACAAGATGGCGGCAACTTCAGCACAGTCACCAAGAACTACCGGAAAGAAAACTGTGGAAATGCTTTACAAAATTCTTGATGGAAAGAAAACTGAAAAGCAGTGCATTGTTCCTGTTTCCCTTATTACAAAAGACAATATAAATGATTATAGCCTGTCAGGATGGCAGTAAGAGGAAGGAGGAATATCAATGGAAAAAAGAAAGGACGCGGCAGGATATCAGCACCAGTGTTTTACGATGATGGTATTGCTTAATGTGATTATTGTTCTCTTTCTTACTTTTACCATCGTATTGACACAGTACAGGGTGGCGGCGGCTCAGGAAGCACAAAAATTTATTGGAACGCTTAAGGTGATGCCGGAAAGACCGGAACAAAGAATCATTATGGTAGTATTTTCTCTCTTTTTTTTATGTGGGATTATTTATTACAAGAGAAAAAATGAGGCCGAGGGCAAAGAGAAGGTTTTACTGTGGAATGTGTTCGAGATTATCTTTCTTATTTTTGTATTGAAAGAGTTAGATATGTCTTATAATGGAGTGATTTTTCTTGTAGTAGCGGATATGCTCACCTATGTCGAGGACAGGAAAAATAAATTGATATTTTTATTTATTGCATTTTTATGTTACATGGTATGCAGTTACAATCTTGTTACGATGTTTATTCCATTAAATTCTTTTGAGACGTGGGCTGCATTTTATGACTGGAATACAGAAAGGATTTTTCTCAGTGTAAAGACGATTTGTGAGATTACAAATATGGTCTTGTTTCTAATATACATTGTTATTCTTATGATGAAGGACCGAAGAGAGAGAGAACGAATCAAGCTTTTAAATGAACAGTTGCAAAAAGCAAATGAACAGCTTCATGAGTTCGCTCAGGAAAAAGAATTAATGGGAGAGACGAAAGAGAGAAATCGCCTGGCAAGAGAAATCCATGATACGCTAGGACATATTTTAACAGGAATATCAGTTGGGATTGATGCGGTACTGGTACTTATGGACATTGCACCAGATAAAGCGAAAGAACAGCTGGAAGGAATCGGCGATACTGCAAGACGTGGGCTTCAGGATGTCCGCCGTTCGGTAAGAAAGTTAAAGCCGGATGCATTAGAGCGAATGTCACTGAACAATGCGATTCATCAGATGATAGAGGATATGTCAAAGGTCACGAACACGAAAATTTACTTTGTTTCTTATATGGAAGAACTTGAATTTGAGGCAGATGAGGAGGAAGTCATTTACCGTATTATACAGGAGAGCACGACCAACGCTATTCGCCACGGAAAGGCAACAGAAATCTGGATTCGTATTAGCGAAAAAGATGAGGAGCTGATGATTATCATCAGTGATAATGGCTGCGGTTGTGAGTCAATAAAAGAAGGCTTTGGTTTAAAACATATAAGAGAAAGGGTAGAGCTTCTAAATGGTGAGGTTAACTATCAAGGAATGATCGGGTTTACGATTATTGCGAAGATACCGATTCGAAATAAGCTGACTGGAAAAAAGGATAGAGATGAGTTAAATAATCTCGCAGACAACAATGACAAAGCGAAGGACAGTCAGTGAAAATAGGAAAGAGGGCATTTTGAAATATATCAAGAAAATGTCGGCAAGATAAAAATAGAACTAAAATGAGATATTATTAAATATATCGAAAATAATAAATATAATAAAAATAAGAGGAATAGACAATGATCAAAGTATTAATAGCAGATGACCAGGAATTGATTCGGGAAAGTCTGAAAATTGTTCTTGGGGCAAATGAAGATATGGAAGTAACAGGAATAGCGGAAAACGGAGAGCAGGTACTTTCCGAAATAAAAAAGGAAAAGCCGAATGTTATATTGATGGACATTCGTATGCCAGGTATTGACGGTGTAGAATGTACTCGTCTGGTCAAGGAAAAATATCCAGATATTTATATTATCGTTCTCACAACTTTTGATGATGATGAATATATTTTTGGAGCGTTAAAGTATGGAGCAAGTGGCTATCTCTTAAAAGGAATTTCCATGAAGAATCTTGCGGAGGCAATTCGGACAGTTGTGAGTGGAAAGGCAATGATTAATCCAGAAATTACGGATAAGGTTGTAAAATTATTTAATCATATGGCACAGAGCAGCTATGCGATTCAGGTGGATAATGAACTTACAGAGGAATTGACAAAAACAGAATGGAGAGTCATTCAGAAAATAGGATGTGGAATGTCAAATAAAGAGATTGCATCGGAACTTGCACTTTCTGAAGGAACTGTCCGTAACTACTTAAGTTCCGTTCTCAGTAAGTTAGAACTCAGGGATAGAACGCAGCTTGCAATCTGGGCGGTGCAAACAGGAGCGGTAAATAGATATATTGGAGAATAAGGTAATTGATATAGTCGGATAAATAAATGAATTTGAATATCGGAGGAGACAATAATGGGAGATATAAAGTTAAAAAAAGGGACAGGAATCCTTTTTGTAATGGCAGTTCTTTTTATAAGCAGCCTGCTCTATCTACATTATGGAGACCAGAATACGCTCCGGGTAGGAATTTTTTATGGAAGCAATTGGGAGGTCCCCGGGACAGTGCATTATGAGATTCTTGATCAGGCGATTAAGAAGTTTGAATCGAAATATCCAAATGTAAAGGTAGAATATGAAAAGGGCATTCTTTCAAATGATTATTCAGAGTGGCTTTCAGAACAGATTTTAAAGGGAACGGAACCAGATGTGTATCTGGTATTGGATGAGGATTTTAATACTTTAGCATCGCTTGGTGCTTTGAAAAATTTAGATATGTTAGTTGGCGGTGATAAAGAATTTGGTTCCAATGTGTTTTATTCTTCTGTTTATAAAGCCGGACAATATGAAGGAAGCCAGTATGCACTTCCGATGGAATGTAATCCGACCCTGATGTTTGTAAATAAGACGCTTTTACAAAAAGAGGGAATTAAAGTCCCGGATAATGACTGGACGTGGGATGATTTTTATGACATCTGTAAAACAATAGTGAAAGATTCTGATGGAGATGGACAGATGGATCAATTTGGATGTTATGACTATACATGGCTACAGGCAGTATATTCGAACGGAATAACACCATTTAATCAGAGCGGGACATCCTCAAATTTTCTTGATGAAAAGTTTTCGCAGTCGCTTGAATTTGTAAAGCGCCTTGAAGCAACAAATCGGAATTATCAGGTCACATCTAATGATTTCGATTTGGGAAAAGTGGCATTTCGTCCATTTACATTTTCTGACTATAGAACTTACATGCCATATCCGTGGAGAATCAAAAAATATTCTGGCTTTGAGTGGACATGTATCCGTATGCCAGCAGGGCCTTCCGGGGATAACCGTTCGGAGATGAGTGCACTTATGGCAGGAATGAGTTCAAGGACAGAGAAAAAGCAATGTGCATGGGATTTTGTGAAATTACTTACAACAGATACAGATATTCAAAAACTTGTATACGAAGATACCTCAGCAGCTTCTGTATTAAAATCTGTAAATACTTCACAGGATACAATGAATCTGCTGAATAAAGATACACCGGGAGACAGCATAATAGATATGTCCCTTCTTGATACAGCAATTGATGCCGGAGTAATTCCAAATCGTTTTGAACAGTATGAAGAAGCTTATGAGAAAACAGACAGTCTTATTAAAAGTTATGTAGATGAGGAGGGTGACAGCAGCACATTTTTATTCCAAATGAAGAATCAAATCGACAAAATTCTAAAAAAGTGACAAATGTCATATAAGAATATGACAAATTCAAATTAATATCAATGACATTCGTTAGATGTATAAAAGGTATTGTTTTGTTATACTTTAATCACAAACAAAGCAAGTCAAAACTACAAAATGTATTTCTGGAATCTCTCCTATAGAAATCAGGTATAAAAGATTCCGTAAGTACATTGAAAAAGGGAACTTAAAGGAGGGAACGAAAGTAATGATTTATACGGTAACTTTTAATCCGGCATTAGATTATGTAGTATTTCTTGATAATCTGAAATTAGGAGATGTCAATCGTTCTACAAGAGAATCTATTTTTTACGGTGGAAAGGGAATTAACGTATCTACGATTTTGAATACTCTCGGCCTTGAAACAACAGCTCTTGGTTTTGTTGCAGGATTTACAGGAAAGGCAATTGAGGATGGACTGGCAGCACAGGGAATCCACACAGATTTCATTCATCTGCCAGAGGGCAATTCCAGAATCAATGTAAAAGTAAAACATGGCGATGAGACAGAGATTAACGGACAGGGACCAGTAATTACAGAAGAAGCAATCAATGAACTTTTTGCAAAGCTTGATACTCTTACAAAAGAAGATATTCTTGTATTGGCAGGAAGTATTCCAAACACATTGCCGGAAGACATTTATGAAAAAATCCTTGCAAGTCTCGAATCCAAAGGAATCCGTATAGTTGTAGATGCGACAAAAGATTTACTTCTTAATGTTTTAAAATATCATCCGTTCTTAATTAAGCCAAATAACCATGAACTTGGGGAAATGTTCGGAATAGTATGTAAAACAGATGAGGACATCGTACATTACGCAAAGAAGCTTCAGGAAAAGGGAGCAGTAAATGTATTGATTTCCATGGCTGGAGACGGAGCCATTCTTATCACAGAAGATGGTCAGAACATTAAGATGGGAACACCGAAGGGCAAAGTAGTAAATTCCGTTGGTGCCGGAGATTCTATGGTGGCAGGATTTATCACAGGATATATCCGCGGTGGTAATTATGAAGAAGCATTAAAGAGCGGTACAGCCGCAGGTAGTGCCACAGCATTTTCCGAGGGACTTGCATCTCTGGAAATGTATGAAAAGATGCTGAAACAGATTACCGAATAAAGTTTAAAAATGCTGAATCAAATCAGCGAATGTGCTTTGAATTTATTAAAAAGTTCCTGTTATCATTTTATATTCAAAAAGTTGAATGTGATAGAAACTAAAATGAAACAGGAATTTGAGATAAAACAAAAAATATTTTAAATTTTTTAGAGAGGAAAAAATTATGAGAATTGTCGATTTGTTAAAGAAAGAGGCAGTTGTTCTTAACGCAGAAGTAAGCACAAAAGAACAGATGCTTGATTTACTCGTTGACCTTCATAAAGAAGTTGGCAACATCAAAGACAAAGCTGCTTTTAAAGCAGGAATCATGAAAAGAGAATCCGAAGGACCTACTGCAATTGCAGAGGGAATCTGTATTCCACATTCAAAAAATGAAGCAGTTATCAACCCAGGTATTGCAGCAATCACAGTACCATCTGGAGTTGACTGTGAAGCACTTGACGGAGAGCCATCCAATCTTTTCTTTATGATTGCAGCTCCTGCAGAAGGTTCTGATGTTCATTTGGAAGCATTATCCAGATTATCTACTATTTTAATGGATCCTGCTTTCCGTGAAAAGTTATTATCTGCCAAAGAAGTTGATGCATTTTTAGCAGCAATTGATGAAAAGGAAACAGAAAAATACGGAGAAGAAGACAAGGCAGCGCAGACAGCTGAAGCTCCTGCAAAGAAAGCCGGATACCAGGTTCTTGCAGTAACCGCATGTCCAACAGGTATCGCACATACTTATATGGCAGCCGAAGCACTTGAAGAAAAAGGTAAGGAATTAGGAATTTCTATTAAAGTAGAAACTAATGGTTCCGGTGGAGCGAAAAATGTTCTTACTCAGGAAGAAATTGATGCCTGCGACGGAATCATCATTGCAGCAGATAAAAATGTAGAAATGGCTCGTTTCGATGGCAAGCCAGTTATCAAAGTAAAAGTTTCCGATGGTATTCATAAATCTCAGGAATTAATCGAGAGAGCAGTAAAAGGTGACGGACCGATTTATCATCATGAAGGCGGTAAGGCAGCAAGCACTGCTTCCGAAGGAGATGAAAGCTTTGGACGTCAGATTTATAAACATCTGATGAACGGTGTTTCTAATATGCTTCCATTCGTTATCGGTGGTGGTATCCTTATTGCGATTGCCTTTTTGTTAGATGATTATTCTATCGACCCATCTAACTTTGGTATGAACACACCAATGGCAGCGTTCTTTAAGACAGCCGGTGGTGTAGCATTTAACTTCATGCTTCCAATTCTTGCAGGATTCATTGCGATGAGTATTGCTGATCGCCCTGGTTTAATGGTTGGTTTTGCCGGTGGTGCAATCGCAAGTGCCGGAACAACATTTGCTTCTTGTTTTAATTCAGACATCACGGTAATTTCCGGTGGTTTCCTTGGAGCATTATTTGCAGGTTTTCTGGCAGGTTATCTGGTATTAGCTTTAGAAAAGATTACTGAGAAAATGCCAAGTTCCATGGATGGACTCAGACCAATGTTAATTTATCCAGTTGCAGGTCTTTTATTAATCAGTGTGATTATGTTTGCAATTAACCCATTCTTCTCCTGGTTAAACCAGTTACTTGCTGACGCATTAAACTCCTTATCCGGAGCAAACAGTATTTTACTTGGATTAATTATTGGTGGTATGATGTCCATTGACATGGGTGGTCCATTCAACAAAGCAGCATATGTATTTGGTACAGCTTCTTTAGCATACCAGACAGACGCAGGTTACATGATCATGGCAGCCGTTATGGTAGGTGGAATGGTTCCTCCAATCGCTATTGCCATTGCTTCATGGGTATTTAAAAACAAATTCACAGATAACGATAGAAAAACAGCACCAGTTAACGCAATCATGGGACTTTGCTTCATCTCTGAAGCAGCCATTCCATACGCAGCAGGAGATCCCCTCCACGTTATTCCTTCTTGTGTAATCGGTTCAGCAGTAGCCGGAGCGTTATCTATGGCATTCAAATGTACACTGATGGCACCTCATGGTGGAATCTTCGTATTCCCAGTAGTAGGAAATCCATTAATGTATATCATTGCTTTAGCAATCGGTTCCATCGTTGGAGCAGTTATGCTTGGTCTTTTAAGAAAGCCAGTAGAAAGCAAGTAGTCACGATTGTTCGAATAATGATAAAACAATAATAAACAAACGAACAATAAACGTATAATAAGTGACAGGCAAATGTCTAATAACATGTAAACATATTGCCGTTGGTCATTGACTGGTACCTTAGAGAATATCTATCATGAAGATACCGGCCAAAGATTAAAAAAACAATTTCTTATATTTAGTTGCTATAAATGAAGAAGAAATCTCAGAAACAGTGGAAAGTTACTGTTTCTGGGATTTCTTCTTTTTTGACATTTATTGACTTTCTTATCTAAAAAAATTATAATGTAAATAACTATTAAAAATCGTATAAGTCATATAAAAATATTTTCCCGGCAAGAATGCCAGGACATTCTTGAATTAAGTGTTTTAAATATGATTTGTATTCCAGGTAACAATACATTTATATATTTGATTATGAATGTCAGAAAGCATTTTTGAATATACTATATATGAATGTTTGTTTTCGAAAAAAGTAACTGAAAAGAGGAGGGAATGACATGAGATATGAAATCAGCGAAGTCGTAAAAAAAGACCAGGTTATGGAATTGGTTTTTGGTAACTGCAGTAAGCCGAGAGATTTACTGGGACGACATTTTATCTTACAAGGACAGGTTATCTCTGCCTATCATCCAGATGCGGTAAAGATGGAAGTTGTTTCAGAGGATGGTGAGCATTATCCTATGGATACTGTAGAAAGACAGCCAGTATTTTCACTGTTTCTTCCTCATAAAAGACCATTCTCTTATCAGATACATATGACGTTTCATGATGGAAATACTTATATAAGTAGTGATCCGTACAGTTATGAAGGGCTGATTACGGAAGAAGAAGAAAAATTATTCTCAAAAGGAAACTGGACAGAAGTTTATCATAAGATGGGCTGTCATAAAGTAAAACTTGGAAATACAGAAGGAATGTATTTTGCAGTATGGGCACCAGGAGCAAGGCGTGTCAGCGTAGTTGGTGATTTTAATTATTGGAATGGGATGTTATATCCGATGCACAAAATGGAGAACTCCGACATTTTTGAACTGTTTATTCCAGGACTTTCCTGTGGACAGTTTTATAAATTTGAAATAAAAAATGTACAGGGTGACATAATACAGATGGTTGACCCATATGCCGTAATGAATGAGGAAAAGGAAAACGGCGCGTCAAGAATGTTTGATCTTGGGCGATTTCGCTGGGAGGATTCGAGATGGCTTTCCAAACGATATCATGGAAATGTTTTTAAGACACCGATGTCTGTGTGTGAAGTACGGATTAGTGAATTAGATTCCCCGGATGAGAAAGTACAGGAAATTGTGCAGGATATGGGGCATACACATATTTTACTCCGAGGCACACCGGAGAGAGCGAAACTCGGAGTGGAAAGAGGATTTTTTGAGCCGGCATTTTACGGGAACACACCGGATACAATGCGATTTTTTGTGAACCGTTCACATAAAAGAAATATTGGAGTTATGTTAGAAATATCACCAGAATATTTAACAAGAGCAGTACATCTTTTTGAGAAAAAACATCCGCAGGCAGTCAACTATCTTCTTGCTAATATCTTGTTCTGGATAAAAGAATATCATATCGATGGATTTGTATTTCGGGGATTGAGTGAGAATTCTTCTGATTTTCTTGAGAAAGCAAAAGAAGTAATAAAAAAAGAAGACAACAGTGTACTGTTCATTGGGGAAGAAATAAAAGGAAAACAGACAAGAGACTTCTTTGACTTTGAATGGAATATGGAATTAAAAGCAGGAGTGGAAGAATATCTTGGAACAGATTTTGAGAAGAGACAGGGAAAATATTTCTGTCTTTCACAACCATTGATGAAGGGAGATTTCTCTAATACACTGCTTTTACTTAATAAAGAGAAAAATAATCTTTTTGATGAATCTCTCATTGACAAGAAGCCTTCATGTGATTATGATAAGTTAACAGGAGTCAGGATGTCTTATGGCTATCTGATGGGAGTACCCGGAAGAAAGGCATGGGATCTTCATTCACATGAAAATATTTCTTCGCAGGAATATGTGAAGTCCCTGATTCGGATTTATCAGGAATATCCTGCCCTTTATGAGTATGATCCACTGAGAGCTTCTTTTGAGTGGATTAACGGGATGGATGCGGAGTCCTCTGTATTAAGATTTATGAGAAAGTCACCGTCAGGCAGAGATAATCTGCTATTTATATGTAACTTTGGCACAGAAGAGAAAGAGAACTGCCAGGTAGGTGTTCCGAAAGCTGGAAAGTATACAATGATTTCGAATAGCGATGCTGTGGAATTTGGCGGCGAAGGCAGAGACGAGCATCAGGAAGTTCAGGCGGTTTCTGAATGTTGGGATTTGAGACCATACTCCATTAAAATATCTGTGCCGCCACTGGCGACATTGATTTTTAAGTTTTAAAGGGTTTTATATATATTTATAATATTAGATATGAAATAGTGGTATGTGTTTGAAAGTGTTTTTTTATAAAGCGAGATGTGCAGATTGTTTTTTGTTTTTTCGATATGTACTAGAGCATTTTTCAAACACGCTATAGGAAGAGAAAGGAGTGTTTAATAATGAAAGAAGATTGTATATTCTGTAAGATTGCAAAAGGAGAGATTCATTCTGCTACGGTTTATGAAGACAGCCATTTCACAGTAATTCTTGATGTGAATCCGGCAACAAAGGGACATTGTCTCATTATCCCTAAGGAACATTTTGACAATATTTATGATTTAGATGGAGAGACAGCTGGCAAGTTATTTGCATTGGCTACATGTATCGCAAGAGCAATGAGAGATGCGTTAAAGTGTGACGGGCTGAACCTTGTTCAGAATAATGGAGAGATTGCAGGACAGACTGTAAATCATTTCCACTTACATCTGATTCCTCGTTATGAGGGAGATGGACTGAATCTTAACTGGCCACAGCAGGAGATTTCTGCGGAGCAGTTAGAAGAAATCAGACAGTCAATTAAGAAATCTATCTAATTATTCATTAATTGCTTATGGTAAAATTCTGGAAATTTGCATTTTGTAAGTATTGATGGTTTTCCGGAATGTTGTTTACAAAGGTGATTCAAAGTATCTGCTTTATAAATATCAGATAGTTTGGATGAAAAAATAATTAGGGATATTTATAGTAATTTTTACAATAATTTCAGTAATAGAAAGGACAGAGTATGGGTAAATTAGATTTTAAGCCGGGTAATATGTTATACCCTCTTCCGGCGGTTATGGTATCGGTGAGAGATAAAGAGGGAAATGATAATATTATAACAGTGGCCTGGACAGGAACGGTATGTACCAATCCACCCATGCTCTACATTTCTGTTCGCCCAGAGAGACATTCCTATAAAGCGTTACATGAAACAGGGGAATTTGTTGTAAACCTCACTACGGAAAAGATTGCAAAAGCAACCGATTTCTGTGGTGTCCGTTCCGGAAGGGATATGGACAAGTTTGAACAGACTGGTCTGATTAAAGGGGAAGCAAAGAAAATTAATGCTCCTGTCATTGAAGATAGTCCGGTAAATATCGAGTGCCGTGTCAGAGAGGAAGTGCCACTTGGTTCTCACACGATGTTTATAGCAGATGTTGTTCATGTGACAGTAGACGATTCCTATATGGATGAGAGAGGAACGTTTCATTTAGAGAAGGCAGCACCAATTGTATATTCTCACGGGACATATTTTGGACTGGGAGAATCTTTGGGGACATTTGGATATTCTGTTCGTAAGAAGAAAAAAAAGAGAAAAAATAGATAAATTAAAACATTTATTTTGTAATAATTTCTGATTTACAATAAATCAGGGAATATGATATAATAAAATGATTCTAGGTTTAATTTGAATTATGAAGAAAAGTACATATTTGTTTGAGATATAAAATATCATGACAGGAATTTTTGAAACAGGATTACAGGTAGTTTATAACTATTCAGATAAAAATAACTATATAAGAGAAGGCATCGGGAATACGTCTTTGTAAACGGATTATGAATAGTTACGATAATTTTATTTTTATTTTGAATTCATTTTTGTGTAGAGAGTAATCTTTGGAATAGAAATTCCATTTTTTTGGTTGATATTTTATTATCTGATTTTTTGAAATGAAAATATTTTGATTAAAAATCTGTTATTTGGATTTTTATGTTTAAAATGAAAATAATTTGAATAGAATTTGTTATTTGGAATTTTGTACAAAATAGAAGTTTATTATTTGAATTTGGAAATTCAATAGAAATATTATAAATTGGATTTGATTTGTTTAAATTCCTATATTTGTATAAAAATATTTTAGTTAGAAATTTATTACTTGAATTTTTTTACATAGAAGTTTTTACTTAGAATTTATTTAGTTTTACTTAAGTTTGAAAATTAGAGTTAAGAATAATAACGTTTAGAATAGATTATAGAGGTGCGAAATGGAACAGTATATTATTAAAGGTGGTAATCCGTTAGTTGGTGAAGTTGTAATTGGTGGAGCAAAGAATGCAGCATTAGGAATTCTGGCAGCTATTATGACTGATGGAGAATGTTTAATTGATAATATGCCGAATGTTAGAGATACCAATGTTCTTTTACAGGCAATGGAAGGCATTGGAGCAACGATTGACCGTAAGGGAGATAATGAAGTTGTAATCAGTGGAAAGAATATCGATTCTACTGGAGACTTAATTGTAGATAATGAATATATTAGAAAAATCAGAGCTTCCTATTATTTAATTGGGGCTTTACTTGGTAAGTATAGAAAAGCACAGGTTGTTCTTCCGGGAGGATGTGATATCGGAAGCCGTCCAATCGACCAGCACATTAAGGGATTCCGTGCACTTGGTGCGGAAGTTAAGATTGAACATGGCATGATTATTGCACAGGCAGAACAGCTTGTTGGAAGCCGCATTTACTTAGATGTGGTTTCTGTTGGTGCAACAATTAATATTATGATGGCAGCATCACTCGCACAGGGTAATACTGTAATTGAGAATGCTGCAAAAGAGCCGCATATCGTGGATGTTGCGAACTTCTTAAACAGCATGGGAGCCAATATTCGCGGTGCTGGAACTGATGTTATCCGTATCAAAGGTGTAGAGAAGTTCCACGATACAGAATATTCTGTAATTCCAGACCAGATTGAGGCTGGAACTTTCATGATGGCAGCGGCAGCTACCAGAGGAGATGTTCTGATTAAGAACGTAATTCCTAAACATTTAGAGACAATTTCTGCGAAGTTAATAGAGATTGGAGCAGAGATTGAAGAGTCTGATGATGCAGTAAGAGTTGTGGCAGCGCAGCGTCTGCGTCACACACAGATCAAGACACTTCCATATCCGGGATTTCCTACAGATATGCAGCCACAGATGGCAATTACACTGGGGCTTTCTACAGGTACAAGTACGATTACAGAAAGCATTTTTGAGAATCGTTTTCGCTATGTAGAAGAGCTTCGTCGTATGGGAGCCAATATTAAGATGGTAGAAGGCAACACTGCGATTATTCACGGTGTTGAGAAGTATACAGGTGCATCAGTAGCAGCACCAGACCTTCGTGCAGGAGCAGCTCTTGTTATCGCAGGACTTGCAGCCGATGGATATACAACGGTAACTCAGATTGGTTATATTCAGAGAGGATATGAGAGATTCGATGAGAAGCTCCGTGCTCTTGGGGGATTGATTGAGAAGGTTGATTCCGAGAAAGAAACCAATAAATTTATTTATAAAACAGGTACTGTAAATTAAGAATTGGAGATGAAAAGTATAATGGAAAGAAGATTATTTACATCAGAATCTGTAACAGAAGGACATCCGGATAAGATGTGTGACCAGGTTTCTGATGCTATACTTGATGCATTAATGGAAAAAGACCCTATGAGCCGTGTTGCCTGCGAGACAGCAATGACAACAGGCCTTGTACTTGTTATGGGAGAAGTAACAACAAGTGCATATGTGGACATTCAGAAGCTTGTCCGTGATACAATCAAAGAGATTGGATATACAAGGGGTAAATATGGTTTTGACGCAGATACATGCGGTGTTATGGTTGCTTTAGATGAGCAGTCTCCCGATATTGCTATGGGTGTTGATAAAGCACTTGAAGCAAGAGAGAACAAGATGAGCGATGAAGAATTAGAAGCAATCGGAGCTGGAGACCAGGGTATGATGTTCGGTTACGCCAGCAACGAGACAGAAGAGTATATGCCATATCCTATCGCATTAGCTCACAAGTTATCCAGACAGCTCACAAAGGTTCGTAAAGACGGAACTCTGTCTTACTTAAGACCAGACGGAAAGACACAGGTTACTGTAGAATATGACGAGAATGGTAAACCAGACCGTCTCGATGCGGTTGTTCTTTCTACACAGCATGATCCTGAAGTCACACAGGAACAGATTCATGAAGATATTAAGAAATACGTTTTTGATGCAATTCTTCCACAAGATATGGTTGACGAGAATACAAAGTTCTTCATTAACCCTACAGGAAGATTCGTAATCGGTGGACCACACGGAGACAGTGGATTAACAGGAAGAAAGATTATCGTAGATACTTATGGTGGATATGCACGTCACGGCGGCGGAGCATTCTCAGGCAAGGACTGCACAAAGGTAGACCGTTCTGCTGCTTACGCTGCAAGATATGTAGCTAAGAACATCGTAGCAGCCGGACTCGCAGATAAATGTGAGATTCAGTTATCCTACGCAATCGGTGTAGCACAGCCTACATCTATCATGGTAGATACTTTCGGAACAGGGAAGATTGCAGAAGATAAACTCGTAGATATGGTTCGCGAGAACTTTGATTTAAGACCAGCAGGAATCATTAAGATGCTTGATTTAAGAAGGCCAATCTATAAGCAGACAGCAGCTTATGGTCATTTTGGAAGAAATGATCTTGATCTCCCATGGGAGAAGCTTGATAAAGCAGAGACTCTTAAGAAGTATCTGTAAGATGCTGATCTGCTAAGCGAAGGCAAAGGAGATAGGCTCTTTTTGAGGGCTGACTTTGGCTGCTGGAGGGAAATCAGAAGTTTGAGAGATACATGGTTAGCTGCACTACTTTAAGGCAAGTGGGAGAGTTATTTTTCGACGGATTGTAGGGATTAGATGGAACATTAGCTGTAAGAAACTTTTGCCGGATTGCTCAAAGAAATTAAAAAAAGAAGGGGTTGTTCTAAGCTTGAATTTTGTGACTTTGTGCTGTGAAATTCTGACTGTAACCTTGCGAGCTCGTTTTCGAGCAAGGTTGTTTTATCAGGCAGAATGGAACGTTTAGCACAACGGAACAAAATCAAGCTTAGAATAACCCCTTCTTTTCTAAATCCTTCTGGCAAGCCGGTCACACTTTCTCCACTACAGTGACGTCTGTTTACCCGCAAATCCAAAATTGCATGTTAAAAAATAATCAATTTTTTCAAAAAATCTATTTACGAATGTCTTTGAAAATGATATAGTGTGGTAGTAATTTTATGGATGGTATTCAAAGCGAAACCATACCCCCATGTAACTGGCAGATATTGAGCTTATATCTTTAGGAATAAGACTCGGAGTATCACCGTGCGAAAGGCAGGGTGATGAATTATGAGAACAGGAATTATAGGTGCAGGGAAAGTTGGGTGTTCCCTTGGTAAGTATTTCAGATTAAATAATCTGAAAGTAACAGGATATTACGATGTGAATGAGAATCTTGCGAAAGAGGCGGCGACTTTTACAGAGACGACCTTTATAGAAGATTTGGAGACAATTGTAAAGATAAGTGATACTCTGTTTCTTACTGTTCCTGATGATTTGATTACCACAGTGTGGAATCAGATGAAAGATATGTCCCTTGAGGGAAAGTTTATATGTCATTGCAGTGGTGCTTTATCAGCCGGAGATGCATTTCCCGGAATTGATAAGTGTGGTGCTTTCGGATATTCTGTCCATCCGCTCTTTGCAGTCAGCGATAAATACAATTCTTACAAAGAGCTATCACATGCGTATTTTGTAATAGAAGGCGATGAGAAGCATCGGGAAGAAATCGCCGGGATTTTTAATAATCTTGGAAATGAGGTGCGTTATATAGCAGCAAAGGATAAAGTGAAATATCATTGTGCTGCCGCCGTATGCAGTAATCATGTGGTTGCACTGATACAGGAAAGTCTTGATCTGATGCAGGAGTGTGGGTTTGATGAAGAGAGTGCGCTTAAGGCATTAGCTCCAATTATGCTTGGAAATATGCAACATATTGCAGAGCGTGGAACTGTAAATAGTCTCACTGGTCCGGTGGAAAGAGCCGATGTAAAGACCGTGGAAAAGCATTTGAACTGTCTGGATGAGAAACAGCAAATGCTTTATCGTCTTTTGTCAGAAGTTCTTATTTCCATAGGAGAAAAGAAAAATCCGGGCAGAGATTATGGAAGGCTAAAACACATTCTCGGAAATGAGTAAGACTGTCTGACCACAAATCATTTCGTGATTTTATCAGATGATGATTTGATGAAGCGAAGATTTTGTGTGAGGGTTGCATGACAACAACATAAGGGACAGCGAATCAGGAGGTATATAATGAAGAACACGGTAACAACTTTTCAGGCAATGAAAGATAAAGGTGAAAAGATTTCCATGCTGACAGCATACGATTATTCCACAGCAAAGTTAGAAGATGCTGCAGGAATTAACGGAATCTTAGTTGGAGATTCCCTCGGAAATGTTGTTTTAGGATATGATACTACAATCCCAGTAACAGTAGAAGATATGATTCATCATGGAGCTGCTGTTGCAAGAGGAGCAAAGAATTCTTTAGTAGTAGTAGATATGCCTTTCCTTTCTTATCAGACTTCTGTTTATGATGCAGTTGTAAATGCCGGAAAGATTATGAAAGAGACACAGTGTGACTGTGTGAAGTTAGAGGGTGGAAAAAGTGTGTGTCCACAGATTAAGGCAATCACTGATGCTTCTATTCCAGTAATGGCACATCTTGGACTCACTCCACAGTCCGTCAATGCATTTGGTGGATTTAAAGTACAGGGTAAAACTGTAGAGGCAGCACAGCAGCTTATTGAAGACGCAAAGGCAGTAGAAGAAGCAGGAGCATTTGCTGTTGTTTTAGAATGTGTTCCAGCCAAACTTGCCTGCAAGGTAACAGAGGCGTTACATATTCCTACGATTGGAATCGGAGCAGGAGAGGGCTGCGATGGACAGATTCTTGTCTATGCAGATATGCTCTCTATGTTTTCTGATTTTACACCGAAGTTTGTACGAAGCTTTGCAAATGTAGGGGAGATTATGTCACAGGCATTCAAAGATTATGATGCCGCAGTAAAGGACAGCTCCTTCCCGGCACAGGAACATACATTTAAGATTGCTGACGAAGTGTTAGATAAGCTTTATTAATGCTGGATTAATAAATCTAATATTTTCGATTTGAAAATTGTTTTAGTATGGGATGCTAGAGCGTGTTTGAAAAATCATTCCAGCAATCTGCACACCCCAATTT
>ERZ791871.1247-NODE-1247-length-23341-cov-3.923473_pt1 | contig 23341 bp, 27 predicted proteins | sample MGYA00510280_ERZ791871 | MGnify/ENA primary metagenome ERZ791871 (study PRJEB30046, sample SAMN00792111) | human gut metagenome | study: EMG produced TPA metagenomics assembly of the A metagenome-wide association study of gut microbiota in type 2...
CGCCGTCTGAACCGGTATCTTCATCCTTATCCCTTTCTTCAATTAACATTGTTAATGCCTTTTGCAGTTTGTCAGGTTCTTATGCGCAAATAATAAGGCTTTTGCATTTAAAGAACTTGTTATTCACATCCAAAGAACAAGCTTTAACTCTGTGTTAAAACAAAGCTTTTGAGGATAGAAATCTTACTTTTTAAAGATATTGATTTTCAGATGGTTTATTCTAAAATTCGCTTCTTCACCTCATGGATGGACTCTTCGGGGGAAAGCCGGGATACTTGCTTTTTTGTCAACTATAAACGAGGGCTTACACTTCCGAAACTTGAATTAGATCTATAAGTAGAAGAAAACTTACCACCAATTTTGAAAAAGAACCATACAAAGTTGCACGGTAGTATCAGGAAAAACACTTACAATAGCGTCAGAAAATCCCTTTAGACCATCTACGCAAGCAATCAGAATATCTTTCCACGGTTCTGGAGATCAGTAAGCACAGACAACCAGAAATTAGCGCCTTCACTAAGAGCGATACCTTGAACATCTATGCCTAAGACATTATAAAAGCATGGCTGACAGCCTGACCACAATCATCCATCACCTTATAACGGATAGTATCCATGAAAACGATGGGATAAACAGGATCAAGGCCCCGGGATTTCCAAGCCTTGATTTCGGAAAGAACGCGATCCGTAATAAAACTTATGGTATCAGCGGAAACTTCACGCTCTTCGGGAGTAAGATGTGCATCCATCTCTCCTGCTAAGGCAGCGTTGAGAATACTTTCCCAAAGAAGTGCAAAAGCACCATCTTTACCTAACAAGGACTTACCGGATTTAAGCTGCTCAAGAGCCTTGTTTTTAATACTTTCAAAATAAAATTCTTCGTTCAGAAAAACCGTGTTAACAAAATTTATATTTTTCTTTGCTAACACAGTTTAAATTCCATTCTTAGTCCTTTTGCAAAAATTACATAGAATTTCAATTAATCAGCTTTATCCCAATATTTCCCATATATGATCGTGATGGAGATTAGTAATAATACTTTTATGAGACCAACTAAAAATACTTTCTTGATTATACTTTCGCATAAGCGATATAGCTGGCGTAGTTGGGGTACTGCTCAAATGAAAAGAGAATTCTGGCTCTCCACAATAAACTCCAATAAAAACGTCAGAACCTAATTGTGTTTTAAACTCATTTATAGCTTCTACTACTTTCTTATCATCATCCATATTCACTGTAGCAATATTTTCTTTAGGGCGTACAAATGACACTTGATATCCAGATGAAAAAGTAACAAAGTCCCTACTTGGTATAATAGGTGTATCTAAATTATTAAACTTATAAGTTCCATCTTTTAGACCTTTACATCTATTCAAAAAATCAGCATATCTTCCCATTTTTATACATATTAATAATTTCCTACTCTATTCCAGGCTTTTCGGAATCCGCCTATAATTAACTATCTCTGTAAACTTATACAGTTAAAATTCCCCTTCTCCATACCGCTTCATCCTCAATCAAACTAATTACCAGTTGGCAATTCTGTATTCGGGCACGGTAGGGATTTTCTTTACCTCCATTGAAGACATTACTTTGATTTTATTCCAATCGAAACCAACCTTGTTAAAATCTTCAGCTGACTTAATATGACTTTTCACACCATTCGTATAAAGATATACCGAATCAGAATCGTTAGCTTTTATCAAACAAGCATCCAAAGAAAGTGGATCACCTAAAGGAATAGCGTTTACTTCGCTTGGACTCTTTATCTTAATTTTATCCCAAGAAGGAAATAAAGTAAAATAAACATCCGGATTCGGAATGTGATGACGATTACCGAATAGAACTAAATAAACTTCAGCGGCATTATTAGCTTTAAGAAGCATACCCTCCGGGTAATTCGAAGAGATATCAACATCCAACTTAGGACGAAGCCCATTCATCAAAGGCAAAAGTTCGGCACTCCATTTCCGCCCATCCCAGCCAATGTAATGTACCACCTTATCTGTATGGGCACGTGAATAGTCACCATTGGGGGCATGAACAAAATGATCACCCTCCACCTTCATCTGCCAGTTATCACCACTATCCGATATATAATTCAAGATAGAATCAGTATGACACTTGTTCTTATCACCATTTTCATAATGATAGAACTGACCATCCCTATACTCCGCAGTCCAGCGCCCTCTGGTATTCCAAGTGAGATAATCCAAATACAAAGAAGGGGCTTTTGTCTCCTGAGGATTCTCAAGAGAAGTAAATACAAACCATTTTTCTCCCATAATACTAAGTTTTAGTAATTAAATATTTTTAATTTTTCCTACTCTATTCCAGGCTTTTCGGAACCCGCCCATAATTAAAGCTTACGATACAAAGATATGGAAGAAGAGAACCGGAAACAATTATAAATTTTAGACAGGTTAATTGATCTTTCAGGAACGAAAAAATATCCCTTAAATAAAAAGGCTCTTAGCTTGCCGTATGTTTTATTGATGGAGAGTTTACAATAAAGCGGATACAAATTGAGTCCAATGCCGTCTGGTTAATACCGACGAATCTCAAATACTCTTTAATCAGGGTAACAAAAGAAAATGAATTTACCACCTCCGTCATATCAGATGAAAGATGACATTCAAAAACATGATAGATCCGTCTTTTCATCGAATAGTTATACATCTTCCGGTATCGTCCAATGACACATTAGAAATTATACATTATGATTGCCCGAACAGAATTTTCACAATTCCATATCAACGGAAACAATAAAACTAACCTTCTGGAAACGGGGGAGATTTCTCTTAAATGAGAAAGCCCCGATTCCTAAGAACCAGGGCCATAAAAGTAGAAATTAAGTTGAAAAGCTAACTATTCCTTCACAATCTCACCTTTTTCATTCAAAAGAACAGTGATATCTTCTGTAGATTGATCTTCCTTGGTTACAGTCACAATCACTTTATATACCTTACCGTCTTCTCTTTCCGAAACGAAAGCCTCCTTTATAGAAGCACCTTCATAATCTTTGGCCAATGCATTGATGACAGGAGTAGGAAGTTCCTTTGCGGCAACTTTTGTAAATTCGTCCTGAGGAGTTTGCAAAGTTTGTTCTACTGCTAAAGTGTCACCCGATACACCGGCAAATGCTACTGAAGTGCCTAATCCCATAATCATTGCTAATGCTACTAATACCTTTTTCATAATCGTAATTTTTTAGTGTGAATAATTAAAACTAACTCTTATGCCAAATAAAAGGCAAAGGACATGCCAGAATACTAACAGGCCACAAATCAACTATAAAACAGCAAGTTACATTCAATATAATAAAAAAAGATTGGGAAATAAATGGGGAATAGACACACACTTTGGGGAATAAATACACAATAAGCTCCGAATCTTCCGATCCGGAGCCTTACACGATTATAAGAGAAACAACGAGAAGAATCGCGTAGTTTTCCGTTTACACAATATTTGGAGATAGCCACTTTGGGTGCCAGAGGTACCGATTTACTATTCAAGTAACATATTTCCATACTACCTCGGATATTTCTTCCTGCCCTATCATCGCTTTTCAGAACCCGCCCATAACATTTAAAGCACATCAACTAAAGTACCGGACAAATAAAGAACTCCTTGGTTTTGCTGCTTTGTGCAAGTATATAACATGCTTGATTCTCTTTGAACGAAGTAACCGTATCATAAAACGAATCGAGATTTCCATTATTTAAATCTTTGTCTGTTCTTCTATCTGTAGAAAGTTCCCACATAAACCAACGTCTATCTTTCTCGCTGTGGAAATATGCAATAGGTTTGCCCAAATGCACAAACGCAGTCACACTTGGGTAATAGCATGCCCAATTGCCACATCTCAATTCTGATTGACCGTTCCATTTTGTAGATAGCTCAGAAACAAACCATCGATTGTCTTGTGCACTATGCGCAAACAAATAACTACGTCCATTTTCGACAAAAGGTATCAAGACCTTGTAAAAACGTGCCCAACGCCCTTCTTTAATCCTGTTCTTTCCATCCCAATTAGTGGACAACTCAGTCATAAACCAACTCTTATCCGAACTGCTATGAGCAAAAATATAATTTTTACCGTTTTCATTAAAGGGGATCATAACATCATAGTCTTTGCCGAATCCCTGGCCATTTTTTATTTCTTTCTGTCCATCCCATTTAGTAGATAACTCAGAAATAAACCACCGATTTCCTCTGTTACTATAACAGAATATGTAATTTTTTCCATTCTCAACAAACGGAACCTGAGAATTATAATACCAATGCCATTTATCATCGATAAAAACCTGACCTTCTCCCTCTGACGTCAGAGATGACAACTTAATCTTATTTCCATCAGCACTATGAGAAAAAAGAAAATTCTGACCATTCTCCTCAAATCTCACCATTGGTGAAAAGAAATAACTCCAATTTCCTCTCTTCATACCTTTCACATTAAGCAGGTTGCCCGCTTTTCCGTTACCCGCAATATTTCCTATATTGAAACCTGCTGTGTCCATCTTTTCATTCATAACCCTAAAAATATTGTTCTACTCTATCAAAGGCTTTTCGAAACCCGCCTATACGTTTTAACTATTTCTGCAAGCTTACGATACAAAAATATGGGATAAAAAGGGCGGGAACAATTATGAATTTCTGATGAGCATATTGGCCTTCCGAAAACCGGGAGATTTCTTTTAAATCGAAGAAAAAAAAACAAAATAGCATCAGTCAGATGGATACCGGAAAGGTAATATTACCAATATCATCTAACATATTTGTGGTATTTTTCATATAAATTTTAAAAAAAAGCAATGAAATGTGTTTGTTTTCCGGCATAGAATAATAGTTTTGTAAAATATAGAAGTACCTATTTTAATCAAAACCTGAATATATATGAAGAAATTTAAAGTTTATAGAGATAATCAGATGTAGGCGAATTCTTTCCACAAGAAGAATTCGCCAAGTGATATTTCAATCATAAGATACCTGAATATGATTGAGCATGCTATGGATCTGAGTAGCATAAAATCCCATTGATGATACAGTTCCGTTGCACGTTTCTCGTGACAGCATTAATACACAGTCGATACCTGTTCGTATTATACCTAATTTAATCCACCATAATTTACTTATTCGAACCACAACATCCGTTTGGTTCTTTGTTTAATTTAAACATTAATTTTATGAAAAAACAAGTAGCAATTTTCATTCTGTTAGGAATTATAACAATTCCTTCATCTGTAAAAGCACAGAAATTAAAAGTTAGTTTGGATGTCGGTATCTCCAAGAGTATTTTAAGTAGCGACGTTTCCAATCTGGTCAATACACGTTACAATACCCAAACAGGGGTTGCAACCGGTGTAAATCTTGAATATAACTTCTTTAAAGACTTTATTGTGGGAACAGGTCTGGGATTCATACAAAGAAACTATGAATATAAAAAGACGGATAATATTACGGGAACGCATACACTGTATAAAAACAACTTTATGAATGTACCGCTGAATGTAGGGTTATATATTTTCAATAACCCTTATAAAGAGAATGGTGTATGGCTCAAAATTCAAGGCGGTGTTTACTATGAATACTTTACAAGAATGCACCGGAAAGGAGAATACCCGATCTTTGCACAATTACAGAAAGACGGTTCCTATATCAGAGCTCAAGTGAATGAAACGTATGATTTCAAGCGAAATGAAAATAACTTGAAAAGAAACCTGTTCGGGATAGAGGGCACAGGAGAAATCGGTTATTCTTTTAAGAAGATCGATGTTTTTGCTTCATACACCTATCAGTATGGTCTAACCGACATATACAAAGCAAAAACTTCTTCGAATCGTAAATCGAGAAGAATCTCAAACATAATATCATTGGGCATCGCCTATAAATTCTAAAACTATAGATTATGAAAACTAAAAAATATAATTGGACATTACGTCACTTCTTTCTTTTATTTCTTGTGCTCTTTATTTCTGGAAGTTGCGTTGAAGACGTTACAGAATCAACCAAAGAACCAACACGGTATACAGCAAGTGATATAAAATCATATTCTGACCTGTTCGATGTGTTTTGGAATACAATGAACCAGAAATACAATTATTTTTACGAGCAGAGTAGTTTGAACTGGGAAGCGATATATAAAGAATATACTCCAAAGTTCAAAGAATTAAAAACGTTTAACAGGGATAAACAGTATACCAAAGCTGAAATATCAGATGATTGTAACAAAGCAATAGAATACTTTACAGAAATCATTGATCCTATCATAGACCAACATTTCTATGTAAAAATAGCACTTCCCGTGTCACATAGTTATTTCAAAAGCACCATTTTTTATGGTGGAATGAAGAGTAAAGACAAGATATATGCTTATCCTTTTGATCTAAAGTATGAATATATGAAGTCTAAGATACAACCTGACACAGGAGTATTCGGACATAAAAATGATATGTTAGGTGGCTTCTTATCAGACAATCCCGACATATACTATTTCGGTTTTAAGTCGTTTACAATAAGTAATGATTATATAGTTTCTTTTGGTGATGAATACTTGGTTATAGATGATAAAAGCCCGTATTATTTAACAGGAAAAGAGATAAGAGATACCATTGAAGCGAAAATAAAAGACCCTGCTGTAAAAAGTGTCCTGATTGAGAAGTCTATAGAATATATAGATAAGTTTAACTCTTTTATGATGTCCGAGATCGCGCAAGATGCAATAAAAAAAATAGAGAACTTTAAGCAATCTGAAACTATAGACGAGAGTTTTGTCGACGCATTACTCAAAGCCAAAAAGAATGCACCCAATATAAATTTAGAGCTATTACAGCTAAGCGGCCTGGAAGAGTTTAAACTAAATCCGAATTATACCAAGTGGTTTAAACAACGCTCGACCGAGCATTTACAATTAGCATGTGAGTATACAGTTTTTCTCTCGGATATAGATAATGTTATCAACAATCAATATAAGATAGATTTCTATAAGAATTTCCTGGTACCCCTCAAAAACGGGGATATAAAAAAGATAATACTGGATCTTAGAGGAAACGGTGGCGGTATGGTTCTTGATGCAAGAACATTTACAGATCGCTTTATCACCAAAGACGCCATCTTTGGCTACCAGAGGTTCAAAGAAGACAATAATCCATTCAGTTATACCCCATGGACACCCTGCATGACAAAGCCAACAGACATTGGGATAAAAAAAGAAATACCGGTAGTTATTCTCTTAGACAAGAACAGTGCAAGTATGTCTGAAATCAGTACCCTAATGCTAAAAAGCCAGGGGAAACATGTCACTGTCGTAGGACATTATAGTGCCGGTGCAACTGCCGGATTAGGAGATTCGGATCAGTTTAACGGAGGGCTGAGAGGTAAAGTCGGTGATTACTTAGAGTTTTATATGCCTTTACTTGCAATGCAGGATGCAACTCATACTGTAATAGAAGGAATCGGAATTAAACCGGACTTCCTAATGGAACCACTAACCGAAGAAGAAATTTATGAAATGGCCCTTTCACCTTATACCCATATTGATCGCACGTTAAAACAGGCTGTAGAAATATTAACCAACAATTAACAGCCCTTTTACGATTAAGACCGGAGAGAGCCGGGAATCGACTAAAAATTAATTGCCGCATTGATGTTCCGGTCATGATGTGCCCTGTATTCAGTGTACAATCATTGACGGGATATCAAGCGGCATCCCTCCCGGCATAGCAAATTTGAGAATGTAAATCGAATCCAGTTGATTTCATCCTTCTCTTTTTAAACTATATTTGTGACCCAATAATAAAAAAATGAATATATGCTTATATTAAGAACTATTTTAGTCTTCATACTTGCCGGCATTTGTGAAATTGGTGGCGGATATCTGGTATGGTTATCGGTTAAAGAGGGTAAGTCGGTATGGAGATCCATCTTTGATCCAAACCAAACATAAATTCAATTTATTTGTTAATTATATAATCATAATAACGAAAACAGATATGACGCAACTAATCAAGAAATTCTCGGTAATTATTATTTTATTCCTCCTGCCCTTCTCTATCTATGCCCAAACAGAAAGCCATCAGCTAAGTACACACATACTTGATATTAGTAAAGGAGAACCGGCACAAGGAGTTGACATCACCCTCTATAAATTAAATCCTTCCACCCCAAGCCAATGGAAACAGATTGCAATCGGCAAGACTGATGTAAATGGAAGAATCTCCAATTTTTTACCAAGCATAGAGGATAATACAGGTATATATATGCTTAAATTTTATACAGAGCCTTATTTCCTGAAACAAGGCTTAAAATCAATCTATCCGTTTGTCGAAGTTATATTTAGAATTGAAGGCAAAAAGCATTATCATATTCCCATTACTATGTCAGCCAACGGGTATTCTACATACAGAGGGAATTAATATATTCCTTATTACAATTTATAAAGTAAGGCAGCCTTATGAGGCTGCCTTACTCGTTATCTTTCATTTCTGTTCTTCTACATTATACATTACTCTTTGTATTCACTAATACTCTTTCTCAGCACGAAGTTGCCAGAAAGCGATGGCAGACGCAGCAGCCACATTGAGCGAATCGACCCCATGTGACATAGGGATGCGAACGACATAGTCCGCTTCGGCAATCCTCTCATGCGAGAGCCCGTCTCCCTCGGTACCCATCACAATAGCCAACTTGGGTTCGGTTGTCAGCACAGGATCATCGATGGAAATAGAATTATCCGTAAGCGCCATGGCAACCGTACGGAAGCCCCACCGAGCCAGATCACTGAGAGGACCATCCAGCCAAGTCCATGGTACAAGGAAGACCGCCCCCATAGACACCCGGATCGCACGTCGGTTTAATGGACTACAAGAGTTGCGCGTAAGCAATACCGCATCTATTCCGAGAGCGGCCGCCGAACGGAAGATGGCACCGATATTGGTAGTATCCACCACCCCGTCTATGATCACGATGCGCCTGGCTCTCCGGCATACTTCCTCCATACTTCGCGGAACCGGAAGACGCATGGCACAAAGTACACCACGTGTCAAAACGTATCCGGTCAGCGTAGCAAGCAGTTCTCTGTCACCTGTATAGACGGGTATATCACCACAGCGTTCAATGATATTCGCAGCATCCCCCGTGATATGTTTTTGCTCACACAAAATCGCTAAAGGTTCATAGCCTACATCCAAAGCCACTTTAATGACTTTGGGACTTTCCGCTATAAACAACCCCTTTTCTGGCTCGAGGCGATTACGCAACTGAGCTTCGGTAAGGGTACTGAATATCTCTACTCCGGGATGGGACAAGGATGATATTTCGATAATAGGCATATTGTTATCCTTTATAACATTTGATTAAAGCATTCATATTTCACAGGCTTTATTCCGTTTTTAATCCCTTCTTATCCAGATAGGCTTTAAATTTATGAAGATATTCGTCCGATGGTCCGTCAAAGAAAGAGACACCGGACGCGCCATTATCAAACGCCTCATCCAATGCTTTCTCAAAATCATTTTTTATATCAGGAAACATCAATCCTGCATACACTTTCGCACGTCCGTCAACCGTCTTCACACTCTCTTGAACCGAACGTCCGATCCACTCCGGTCCTTCGTAATAAAAGCCGTTATAGATCATCGGGAAATAAGCATCCAGTGTCCAATTTCCCCAATCCTGACGTACCATCTTCTTGGCCATAGAAGGTCCCGGGAATACTGCGGCAGAAATTGCTTTTCCGTCAGCTTTCACCGCTTCAGTAATCCGGTCTACAACACGGGTAATGGCATCCAAACGAAAATTGATCCATGACTGATCTTCCATCGGATACTTCAATTCCAACGGATCACGTCCCGTCTGCGCCTTAAACTTGGCACGACAAACCTCACAATAGCAATAATCATATTCAGGATGTTCACTCGTCTGCTCTATGCCATAATTTTTCCACAAACTGACAGGCAGAACCACATCCGGAAAACGAACATAATCCAGATGTACCCCATCTACATAAGGCAAATGAGCTATTTTCACATAATCATCCGCCAGGTATTGCGCCACTCCTTCATGGTTAGGACAGAGAAAACGGTAATAATCCACATAAGCAGGTTTATCATGCGTAGATTCCCCTTTGCGGTTCACCGCAAACCAATCGGGATGCACGTTCAGCAGTTCCGCACGATTCATTGTCCATTTCCAGAAATGGGCCTCAAGACCGGCTTCTTTACACATGCGATATAGATTTTCATCATACCCTTCAAACATCACCCCACTGATTCCGCACTCCTTAAGCAAAGCAAACCACTGACGGTAATCTGCTTCACTTTTATTCTTATTTATACGTGTCCATACCCAGTTCTTCACCTGACGCGGAGCAATCTTCTCTGTCCAGAAACGTCCTTCATTATTAATAACGTAACGCTTGTTTTCACCCGGAACAGTAATAGCTATCTGGTATGTATTCCGGGTAGCCTCAACTGAGATTTGCGCACCCTGCGGGAGTCCTTTCAACTCCGCGTCCGTCAGGAAAAAATCTTTTTCCGTACGTAAATAGTTTTTCTCTTTTGCATATCTCTCCTGCTGTGCATAGAACATAGCCCAAAGCAGTTTATACACAGCAGTATTATACGGTAGCGCAACAGTACGTTCGGGCGCTCCTACTGCCTCGTCAGCGAAAAACAAATATCCCCAACGATCCGGCATGTGCATATCCACCTTTCCCGTAGGTGTCCAAACCCAATTTTCTTCAGGCCCCCCGGCTTTCAACCACTGTACCCGTGAGAAGTTAATTCGCCAGCAATTGCCTGCTTTCAACGGGTTGTTAAAATTCATAGTCAATGCCTTATGAGGAATAGCCATCTCCACACTCCAATATTTATCTTTGTCTTTCGATTTATTCAACGTACCTTCACGATGAATAGCCAACTTTAATCCCGGACAATCCCATTGCACCATAAAGTTGCCTCCCGACCGATAAGGCTTGTCCAGCATCAAATCGAATATAACACCCCGGGCATTGGTCTCTATTTCAAAATAGTTGTGTCCATCCCAATCAGGATCTATAAAAACCTCAAAATCATTATCATAGTAAATAATGGTATCCCGCTGAGTAAGACGTGCCTTGATGTCGTCTTCCTGTAAAATTGCCCCGACATACAAATATTCATCATCCCACAACATCTTAGCTGTAGTTTCATATTTGGGCGTGGGGAATCCTTCGCCACTGATATCTACAAACGGAGCTGTCGATTTTGCCTTCTGCCATGAAACTTCATCCAGTTTACCATCTATTTTCAGTTTACCGTCCACACGATAACACACGTATGAACGAGGTTCCGTCAGGAAACGATCGTATTTCTGAAAAATGCTCTGTGCCCCGGACGGCAAACTAAAAAGAGAAAAAAAGAGAAACAGCTTCACTGCCAGGCAATCTAAATGTATTTGCTTCATTATTGATTAGTTTTAGTTACAGCTTCAAAGATATGAATTATTCTGAAACCCGTAAATAATACCACCCATAATTATAACTTCCATAAAGTAGATATGACTTTTTTATTTACTTTTTTGATAAATCCGACAAAACGGGCAGTGAACAAATGCCGCCATTAATTCACTGCCCGTATAATCCATGACTTATCGTTGTCCGCCTTATTTCAGACCTGGAATTTTAGATAAATTCTTAGTCATTTCTTCTAATTTTGAATTAACTACGTTCCAGTCATTTACTAACACAGTAAGTATTGATTCTGAGAATTCTCCTATGCAGCAAGCTCTGCCGGAAGTTCCCTCACAATTACACCACATAGCTCTGATCGTAATATCTTCTTCCAACGAAGTGACATCAACCATTGCCTGTAAAGTAATGGGAACACGTTGTCCATCCATTGCCACAGAATACAATCCCCGTGCTACAATTTTATTATTAACTTTAATAGCAAACCATGCTCCGTCACCGGATTTCTCACACCAAGTATCCAAAACGGTAAGCGTAATAAGCAACTGATTCCCCTTACAAGCTTTAATAGAAATTGGGGCCATTTCCTTTATTTCCTGAAAACAAGAGTCATCATTATTATTGTAGTAATGACCTTGAATTTTAGCAACAGAACCATTGTTTCTCTTTTTAGACGACATACATACTTTCATATTATAATACCCTTAAGCTTTTCCTACTCTATTCAAGGCTTTTCGGAATCCGCCTATAAAACACGGCAAAATCACTGAAAAGGATTCAACACAATGTTTAAGCCAGAATATTCATAAGGAGGTTTTCCCACTGATTCAGGATCGTAATACATATTTTCTCCACTCGCGACTTTTATATCGCCAATAGCAATCCAATGCATTCCTCCTTCCACCAATGCCAGAGAGTTCATGATAGAAAAATTAGTAACATTTTCAACAACTGGTATTCCCGAAGAGACTATCAGAGATATCTCTTCCCCTATCAAATCATCAACATTAAATTGTTCTAAACCTATATTATTTATTACGGATACCAGATTCTCTTTCAACTTTGACTCATTATAACAGACTCTCGGATTCAATCCCATATTTTTTGCATACATAGAGACCGAGGAAGGCAGAGAGTATGTACCTTCAATATTCCGATCATGCAAATATCGAGTCATCCTATCAATAAAACATTTCCTGTTATTATTGAGAGTTGCACGCTGTATGGCCTGAATCTGATCATAAATACTTTTACCATACGGTTTATCCGGAGTCAGTGACGAATCGAACAAATTAATCATGGCCGCCAAAGCATACCCGCCGCAATAAGCATTTTCTAACCGATCCTGATAATTTATATATCGAATTCCCATATTTAACCCCAATATGTATTCAATTCATCATCTATTGAAAGCGCTTCTACCATTCTTTGGTTCTTCCCATCAACTTCCCAACGGCACCACGCCATAACATATAACTTATTATCGCTATTCTTTTGTCCAATAATAAAAGAAAATAATTCGTTATCTTCAGTAATAATCCCACATATATTGGTTTCTATTTTAACAATGTATCCTAACTTTTTGCAAGCATTTTGATAATCATCCCCCCATTTTGGCAGATTAATGATCAAAGATGGCTTAAAAGAAATATTATCAGGAATTAACTTATTAACCTTTGCAATACATTCACCGTTAACTATATCGTCTCCATTCGCGATATGACAAATAATTTGTTTATTGACCGGCAAACCATATACTGTTTTATTTAACCAAAACGAACTCATTAGACAACCAGTGAATTGAGAACTCATAGCACACTGTCCCATTTTATCTAAAGTCACATATGAAATATTACCAGGTACATAGCATAACGGCACAATTTCTTGAGGCCAAACAGTATTTATACAACTTCTCACGACACTCTCTTTATTCATGAACGTTTCTTTTTCACTACCACTACCACACTTACCTAATACAACAAACCAATCAGGTAGCGCCGTAATCATACCTTCTGTCAAAAAATTCCCTACTAATTTACCATTGATTCTCGCCATAAAACTCTTTTTTTGTTCTTACTCTTTCTATCAGGCTTTTCAGAATCCGCCTATAAATCTCCTGTCTCTTGTAAGCTTACAGTACAAAAGTATGAAAGAGAAAAGGCGGAAACAATTATTAATTTCAAACCATTCTATTTACCTCTCAAATACAGAATCATTTCTCCTGAACAAAAAAATAGCCCCGGTTCTTTCGAACCGAGGCTTAACATAAATTCAGTTGTGTGCTTTCTTCAAAGATTGGGAAACTATCTATTCAGTATATTCCCTCTTTCATTCAAGAACACTGCCTGTTCATGAAAATCGCTCGATAATATAATCACTTTGTAGAGTTTGCCTTCCGAACGACTATAGGCTATAAAAGCCTCTTTAATCAGTGCTCCCTCACAGGATAACTCATCAATCACTGCCTCAGGAAGATTATTAACCTCGATTGGCGTAAAATCTTCCCGTGAATCCCTCTGTTCCACTTTCGCAGATTTTTTCTTTAGAGGTTCATCTGCTTTTACTACTGAAAATCCCAATCCCATTACTATTACCAATGCTACTAATACCTTTTTCATAATTCTTGAAAACTTAATTGTTCTAGATCTACTAACTATAACTAAACATCTGAATATTATAATGCAATACACATGCCAGACATATGCCAATCCAGATCGGCAACTCATTTTCAAGTAATTATATAAAAACAGCTTTCATTTGGAATAGTGGAATATAAAGGAGTATTCCACATTTATTGTGGAAAAATTCCACAGAATCGCAAATTGATTACATACTTTTAAGTCACTTACTCATATCCGGAAGTCACTTCTCCTCCAGCTTCTCCTTGATACGATACAGGCGAGTAATAGCAGGATTGTAAAAAGCATCCGGATAGTGAGCTCTGATGCAGGATAAATCAGATTCCACACAAAGCTTCACATCAAAAATACGCTCTGCCTTACTCAGTTCCAGCTCTTGAGGCAGCTGTGCAACTTGCGCCCATTCCATTAATTCTCTCACACTCTGTTCGTCAAACTTATATTCCATATTACTCTTGTTTTTCCGCAAATTTACAACTTAAAGAGCATAAAACAAAACACACTCCTCCTTTCCGCCCGGCTCAATCCCTACTTATAGTGATAACCCTCTTCACAATACCTAAATCGAGTGATTGTCCCAAAGCAAAAAACCACCTATCTTTGCCATACATTAATTAGTCATAATTATTACGTAAGTCACATTTAAGTGAGATAAGCCAATCCGGCCGAAGTGATTCTCCCGGATTCCATTTTGTTGAGTTGTTATTTTAATTATCATACTGTTTAATTGTTGTATGTAAATAACGTATTCAAAAATAGAACAAAAACCGTCCGGCCTGTGAAGGTCGGACGGTTTTTGTTTTTTATCTGCGGATAATCTTTTCCGCCGCCGCGTTATCCATGAACAGCTCCACATTGTCAGCATGATGGGCTATGTAAGCAGCCGGACCCGTATCTCCCGAATAAAAGATGTCTTCTACAACCGGCCCCTTCACTCTTCCCGTTATCAGGAAGATGATTCTACGCGCATTCAAAATCGGCATTCCTGTCAGAGCTATCCTCTTTTGCCCGTTATTCGGATTAAAATTCGCCTCATATATATGATCTGTCGAAAGCAGTTCTTCTTGCCCCGGAAAAATAGACGATGTATGCCCGTCATTACCTGCTCCCAACAATATTACATCAAACACCGGAAAACCGTTCTCCACCGGCACCTCCTTCATTACCAGTTTCGAATAGCGGGCAGCCTCTTTCTTTGGATTATTCTCTCCCTGGATACGAAACACATTCTCGTACGGAATAGGTACGATACTCAGCAGCAACGACCTCATCATCCCATAATTACTATCCGAATTCTCAGGAGGCACACAACGCTCGTCGACCCAAAACACTTTCAATCGTTCCCAAGGAGTGATATCCGTATATTCATTCGCCCATAAGTCAAACATCAGTGCCGGAGTGCTTCCGCCACTGAATGCAATGCAGAAGGTTCTGTCCGGTTCATCTAACATCAGTTTCACCAAATGTAATATCAGTGCGCGTGCCGTCTCTATGGACGAAGGGAAAATATAGGGTTTCATAATTCGCAGTATTGATCTGTGTTTGTTAAATTCTTACATGGATTGGTCCAATCGGCACCATGTTCATGCATCATAGCTTCACTTTCCAAAGGTCCCCAAGTTCCTGCCGGATAGCCATATAGCGGTGCCTCGGGATGTTCATTCCAATAACGCAAAATAGGGTCAAAGAAATGCCAGGATGCTTCTACGGCATCACTTCGTGTAAAGAGGGTCTGGTCACCCAGAATACAGTCTTCTATCAGGCGGGCATAAGCATCTCCTCCGGGTACCCCTCCCAACTGATCATAACTGAAATCCATTGTAACCTGTTTGACCTCAAATCCCGGTCCCGGCACTTTCATACCAAATTTCAATACAATACCTTCATTGGGCTGCAAGCGAAGAATCAGTTTATTTGCCCTCGGACAATTACCGCCCGCACAATGGAACATCTGATGCGGAGTTTCACGGAAGTGTACGACAATCTCCGTCACTTTCGTCGGCATTTGTTTGCCTGTCCGGATATAGAAAGGCACTCCGCTCCACCTCCAGTTACTGATCCCCAGTTTCATGGCGATATAAGTTTCGGTGCGCGAGTCCGGTGCTATATTCTTCTCTTCCCGGTACCCTCTTTTGTTTCCTCCGGCTGTATATTGTCCCCGGACAATGTGTTCGTTCAGATCCGTTTCAGTCAAAGGAGTCAGAGACTCATATACTTTTACCACTTCATTACGGAAGTTATCTGCATTGAACACAGCGGGAGGCTCCATGGCAGTAAGTGCCACCAACTGGATCAGATGATTCTGCACCATATCCCGAAGAGCACCCGTAGTATCATAAAAACCGCCGCGTTGCTCGATTCCGAGATTTTCCACGGCGGTTACTTCCACATAATCTATATAGTTACGGTTCCATAAAGGTTCGAAAATACCATTGGCAAAACGAAAAGCCAACAAATTCTGAGCAGTTTCTTTACCTAAGAAATGATCGATTCGGTAAATCTGATGTTCATCAAATACGGAAGCATAAATTCGATTCAGTTTCTCGGCCGACTCCAGATCATACCCAAAAGGCTTTTCAACAATAATCCGCGCACGACCTTCATTCAGATGTACTGATTTCAGATGCAACGGAATCACGCCATACAATGATGGAGGTGTAGCCAGGTAAAACAACAAATCGTCCGGCCGGCTGTCCCCGCTCAGTTCTTCAATTCGCAGCCGAAGTTGTCCGTATCCGCTTTCCAATGCCGGGTCTATTGCCAGATAGTGAAGATGTCCAACGAAAGCGTCCATCTTCTCCTTATTCTGCTCTTCCGACTTCACAAATTTCTCCATCTCACTATAAATGTAAGTCCGATAGTCCGCATCCTCATAAACCGTACGTCCCACCCCGAGAATTTCAAATTCTTCCGGAAGACGCTTGGCTACATACAACGAATACAACGCCGGCATCAACTTACGCTTCGTTAAGTCACCCGAAGCACCAAAGATAGTCATTACAAATTTACTCATATTTCTTTTTTTGCTTATACATTATACGTACCCGACTTTGTATCTCCTCCATATCCAGTCCAGTTTTCATGGAAAAAGACTCCTCGTAACTCATCTTTCCGCTCAAATGTATGAGCACCGAAATAATCGCGCTGTGCCTGTATCAGATTGGCCGGAAGGTCAGCCGACACTAACGAATAGAAATAATTCAAAGCTGAGGAGAAAGCCGGAACAGGTAGTTCTTCACGCATAGCCTGCGCCACCAGATTCTTCCATCCGGACAACAATCCTTTGATTTCCTGCTCAAAATATGGAGCCAGCAGCAAATGTTCCGGTTTTTCTTTTGCCTCAAATGCAGCAGCAATATCATTCAGGAAAATACTACGAATAATGCATCCACCTCTCCACATCCGTGCAATCGAAGCCAAATCGAGGTTCCATCCAAATGCATCGGAAGCACGCTGCAATACCGCAAATCCTTGTGCATACGAAACCAGTTTCGAAGCATACAACGCCGCAAATATTTCTTTTTCCGTATCCTGTTTATTATATACAGCCATCGAATGCTTACATTGGTACTGACGGGCAGCCGTCTCACGGAGTTCCTTCTGTGCCGACAGGCTACGTTCAAAAACAGCCGTAGCAATCAATCCTAATGGCATACCTAATTCCATGGCGTTGATCACCGACCATTTGCCTGTCCCCTTCTGTCCGGCAGCATCCAGAATTTTATCGATCAGATAGGCCCCTGTATTATCTTTATGACGGAGTATATTGCCTGTGATTTCTATCAGATAACTCCGCAACTTACCTTCATTCCAACGAGCAAACACAGACGCCATTTCTTCATTAGGCATATCCAGTAATTTCTTCATCACCCAATAAGCTTCAGCAATCAACTGCATATCACCATACTCTATTCCGTTATGGATCATCTTCACAAAGTGTCCCGATCCGGCAGGTCCCACCCACTGGCAGCACGGACTTCCATCGGGAGCTTTGGCAGCAATACTCTGCAAAATAGGTTTTACCTCCTCCCATGCCTTTTCCGAACCGCCCGGCATAATAGAAGCTCCATTCAAAGCCCCCTCTTCTCCGCCCGACACACCGGCACCGACGAACAGAAATCCCTTCGATTCTGCCAGTTTCACTCTGCGGTTTGTATCTTCATAATTTGAGTTACCTCCGTCAATCAATATATCACCCGGAGAAAGGTATGGGAAAAGTTGCTCCATCAATTCGTCCACCGGACTACCGGCACGCACCATCATCATAATCTTACGAGGTACAGCAATTGATTTCACAAAATCTTCTATGTCCGTAAACCCCTCTATATGCTTATCTTTAGCCCTTCCATTCATAAAACGTTCCACCACGCCTTCTTCCACACCGGGCACCGTACGATTATACACCGATACGCTCCATCCTCTACTTTCCATGTTCAAGGCTAAATTTTCTCCCATTACAGCTAAACCAATCAGGCCTATATCTGTTTTATTCTGAGTTGCCATAATTGTAATATTTATCTAAATCAGTTGATATTTTGTTCTATTTCTTATTATCTATAACACATATCGAAAATATTTGTTCGGATAGTTTCAGAATAAAATATTACTTTTGTAACAAACTTCTAAAAACTCGTAATGAAGAAAATACACATCGGACTTTTACCACGTATCATCATAGCTATTATACTTGGTATCGCTATCGGAAATTTCCTGCCGACGCCTTTGGTACGGCTGTTCGTGACCTTCAACTCCATCTTCGGAGAGTTCCTCAATTTCTCCATTCCTCTTATCATCCTCGGCCTGGTCACCATTGCCATTGCCGATATTGGTAAAGGAGCCGGACGAATGCTACTTGTCACCGCACTCATTGCCTACGGTGCTACTCTTTTCTCCGGCTTCCTCTCCTATTTCACCGGAGCTGCCGTTTTTCCCTCACTTATCACACCGGGAGCACCTCTCGACGAGGTAAGTGAGGCCCAAGGTATTCTACCTTATTTCTCGGTCGCCATCCCACCGTTGATGAATGTCATGACCGCACTTGTCCTTGCCTTTACCCTCGGCTTAGGACTTGCCAGTCTGCACAGTGACGCTTTGAAAAACGTAGCACGCGACTTCCAGGAGATCATCGTACGCATGATCAGTGCAGTTATCCTCCCATTACTTCCCATTTATATCTTTGGCATCTTCCTCAACATGACACATTCCGGACAAGTATTCTCCATCCTGATGGTATTTATTAAGATCATTGGCGTCATTTTTGTACTGCACATCTTTCTGTTGGTCTTCCAGTACTCTGTTGCAGCATTGTTTGTCCGTAAAAACCCGTTCCGCTTGTTGGGACGGATGCTGCCGGCTTATTTCACCGCTTTAGGCACTCAGTCATCAGCCGCCACCATCCCTGTTACACTCGAACAGACCAAGAAAAACGGTGTATCAGCCGATATAGCCGGATTCGTTATCCCGCTTTGTGCCACTATCCATTTATCCGGAAGTACCCTGAAGATTGTGGCCTGCGCTTTAGCCTTAATGATGATGCAAGGCATGCCTTTCGATTTTTCCTTGTTTGCAGGTTTCATTTTCATGCTTGGCATCACGATGGTTGCTGCTCCCGGTGTCCCCGGAGGTGCTATTATGGCTTCTTTAGGCATCCTCCAGTCCATGCTCGGTTTCGATGAATCGGCTCAGGCATTGATGATCGCCCTTTATATCGCTATGGACAGTTTCGGTACAGCTTGTAACGTAACCGGTGATGGAGCCATCGCTCTGATTATAGACAAGATCATGGGGAAAAGAAAAACTCCCGAAAGCCTTTAATGGCTATCGGGAGTTCACCCTGTTTGGTTATTAATTCCGCTTTATAATGTCATAGCCTGCCCACCGATTACACCGGCTACAGCACTTGCCACAGCAATAATCAACTTCAATATAATATTCCATCCCGTTTTCTTCATATTCTTCATACCTCCTTTCATTTGCAATCATTATTATATCTACAATAAACTTTATCAAGCTGTCGGATCATCTACAATATCTCCATCTCCACTACCCGATCCACCATTAATTGCTCCCCCTATCGCACTGACTTTCTGGAATTCCACTCCCTGAAGCAAAGCACGGGTAGTGCCGATAGCTGCGGGACGAGTATATTCCGGAGTAAACAGACAACGAAGAGCCGCCACCTGATTCGGATTCACCTCTTCCTCTTGATCCACTCCATGCCCTTGTGTACAAGCTTTCATCGTGAAAGTGCCTAATCCCTCCAGACGTACCGAACGGCTATTTAACAACTCTTTACGCATGGCAGTCATCAGGTTACGAATCACATTATGAACATCACCCGGTGTCAACGATGATTTTTCAGCTATTACTTCGGCCAACTGTTGTGAAGTTACCATTTTTCCAACTTTCACCAGAGTGAGATGCCACTGTTTCTTTCCCTCTTTAGTTTTCAACTGCGATTGTCTCGCTCTATAAAATAAAGGCATAATTTTTCTCCTTCTTTACTAATGTTACTACTACGTTTCATTCATGTTTCGTTGATCAACACTGCAAAGATGAAGATTTACAAATTATCGGCAAAGAAAAAAACGGTCCGGAAAGCTGTTTTCTCAGAAAAACTTATAAGACACTGATTATCTGTATCATAATTCTAAGCTCTTCGTTCAAAACAGGTTCATACACATGTACCCAATATCAGTTAAGTTTTAGTTCATCCGACAAATGCATAGTTCCAGTATAGAAAGTCTCACAATGGTAGTAATATATAGATATTATTTTTAAAATTTTGCAATTAAATAGTAATATTCCACCATGTATGAGTAAAGCGGACTATATTACCAACCAAGAGATAATGCTACTTTTAGCGAAACGCATAAAGGAGTATAGGCTTGCCGCACGGATGAGCCAAAAGGAAATGGCGGAGAAATCCGGTGTGAGTCTTGCTACTATAAGCCATTTTGAACAAGGTGTCAATCAGAACATGACCCTAAATAATTTCATATCATTGTTGCGGATAATCGGCATGGAGCAACGTATAAGTGATTTACTGCCTGAGTTGCCCATGCCACTAATGGCACTGAAACAACTAAATAAATTCATTCCCCAAAGAGTAAGGAGAAACAATAATGATACAAAATCTTGATGTGTTTTTATGGAATCGGAAAGTGGGTACATTGGTAGCCTATAAGGAGAAATACGTAGACAAGGTAATCAGTGTTGTCAGCAACTACCAGCGATATGCGCACATAGCAGGAGTTGATGCCTATTGGAGCCATCAAATAAAAGAGGAAATCAATGACCGTATTGAGATGTTATAGGCTAAATATAAAAAATGGGAATATCAATGCTATATTGAACATGAATCTTTGTAATTATTAGCTACCCTTTGTTTTGTAACTCTATTATTTTTCGACTGTAACTTCTTTTATTTTTTAGACCATATTAGATCTATGGTAGGAAGCATAATATTGACAATATCACTTCGCTTGATGCAAGCAAAAGAAACGCTTCATAAATAGAATATAGACTAAACTCAGCGCAATAATGGTACCCGACAAATACCCATATTCATTCCCCGGAAATAGAAGATACCCGGCTATAACTACTGCCTGCACCAACATATACACCAACGAAACCACCATGTGAGGAATTTTCAGCTCATTTGCCATAATCTGGTACAAATGTTTCCGATGTGGCAAACCAATATTCTCATGCAACATCAACCGATGAATTATTGTCAGCACACTATCCACCCCATAGACTGCCAACAAGACAATCCAACTGAAATTTTCCGTACGGATTATCAGCATACCGATCAGAAAGAGAATCACGAAAGCAATGCTAACCGAACCTACATCCCCCGCAAAACACTTTGCCTGTTTCCGGAAATTGAAGAAGTTAAAGACCAACACAGCACAAAGCATGGTATAAATCAAAGCCGGCTCTACAAATGGAACATATACCCTATTTATAAATGCTAATGCCGCCAGCACCACCAACGAGTATCCACCTGTAATGCCATTAATACCATCCATGAAATTATAGGCATTGATAATTCCTGTGCAAACAATTAAAGCAACCACAATGGTCCACCAAGGCAGGCTGAACAACCCCCATTGATAGAACATCAAAGCCATCGCCGTAAAATGAAACACCAAACGTAACCCCTGAGAAGTAGAACGAATGTCGTCTACAAAACTGATAAAAGTAATCAATGTCAGAGCCAGCATAAACCAAGGATACTCAAACTGATTCGTCAGAAAGTAAGCTAATGCGCCAAAGAAGAAAATGATTCCTCCCCCTCTCAAAGTGATCCGGGTGTGCGAACTCCGCTCGTTCGGTTTATCGATGATATTGCATTTATCAGCAATACGGAAATAAAAAAGTTCTACTAAGAATAGCAGAACTAAGATTAGCAGATAATACATAAACTATTCGTTCTTTTTAATGAAATAAAACCAAAGTTGAAGTCCTAAAAAGGCAAAAGAAATACCCCCTATTAGGAGTCCCATAATCAAAAAAAATTCCACTTACAATACCTCCTTATTCTATCTGAAAATTCCTCAAAACATTCATAGGTTTCCACCCAAGTTCACGCGTTGCCTTTTCATTACTAAAAGTCAAAGAGCTTGTTATTTTACGAAGTTTCAAAGAATTGATCGGAGCTTTTTCACCCAGGCAGTCTCCAACGACAGCCATGCTTTTAGCCAACCAATAAGGAATAGATATTGGTCCTTTTCTACTCAATTGTTTACATATCACCATCTCCAACTCACGAAAACTCGGCTGGTAACTGTCACAAACATTATATATTCCACCCTTTTCTATTAACATAGGAAGAAGATTTGCAATATCCTGAACCATCAGAACACTCTTTCTTGCTTTTCCTCCTGCAATACTCAGATACTTATTAGTTTTAATCCCATGAATCATCGCTCCTAAATTTCCCGGAGGATTAGGTCCGGCAATCAATGAAGGACGAAGTATACTTAACTTTACATTATGCATAGCACACCACCCTTCCAAGTATTTCTCAGCCTTAATCTTACTCAAAGCATAAGGAGTAGTTCCATTCAAAGGATGCTCTTCCGTGATATTCTCACCCGAATCACAACCATAAACAGCAACAGTACTTATAAAAATAAAAGCTTTAGGAATACCACTTTGTTCCAAAGCGGTACATAAATTCTTAGTACCTTGTAAGTTTACATCAAAAAAGGCCTGTTTCTCCTCTTCTGTTTTAGGAGTAGAATGCGCTT
>ERZ791871.1260-NODE-1260-length-23119-cov-31.637400_pt1 | contig 23119 bp, 18 predicted proteins | sample MGYA00510280_ERZ791871 | MGnify/ENA primary metagenome ERZ791871 (study PRJEB30046, sample SAMN00792111) | human gut metagenome | study: EMG produced TPA metagenomics assembly of the A metagenome-wide association study of gut microbiota in type 2...
CGGTGATGTGCTTGCAACAGGTTTTTGGGCAGCACGCATCTCGGAAATTACCGAGGAAGATACTGTTCTTATCATCGGTGCCGGACCTACCGGGATTTGTACTTTGTTGTGTGTGATGCTGAAGAAGCCAAAACGCATTATTGTCTGTGAAAAGTCTCCTGAAAGAATTCGGTTTGTCCGCGAGCATTATCCTGATGTGTTGGTGACTGAACCGGAAAACTGCAAGGATTTTGTTCTCAAGAATAGTGACCATGGTGGTGCAGATGTCGTTTTGGAAGTGGCAGGGGGTGACGATTCCTTCCATTTGGCTTGGGATTGTGCCCGTCCTAATGCTATTGTCACGATTGTAGCCCTCTATGATAAACCACAACTTCTTCCTTTACCTGATATGTATGGCAAGAATTTGGTTTTTAAAACAGGTGGAGTGGATGGCTGCGATTGTAACGAGATTCTCAAGCTGATTGAGGAAGGTAAAATTGATACTACTCCTCTTATTACACATCGATTTCCGTTGAATGAGATTGAGGAGGCCTATCGTATCTTTGAAAACAAATTAGATGGAGTTATTAAAGTAGCTATATCAGGAAATAAATAAAAATAGAATTTGTGTATGAAGAATATACTGATAGTAAGTAATAATGATATGTGCCGCAGTCGTATGGCACAGGAAATTTTGAACTCCTTCGGTAGAGGGATGAAGATTAGTACTGCCGGTATTTTGGCTGGAAATTCTGTCCCTGACGTTGTTTGCCAAGTGATGGAACAAAATGGATATGACTTTTCGCGTAGAAAGCCCTGTGACGTTGCGACATATGCCCAACAGACGTGGGATTATGTCATTACCCTTTGTCCGGAAGCAGAGGAAGTGCAAAAGGAAATGCAGGGTGTAGTGAGAAAATACGTTTCTTTCAACTTTACAGATCCCTTTCAGGGAGGAATTCATGTAGAAGATGAGCAGGAAGAACGGGTTAGGGCACTATATGACATCATGCATAAAGAACTGTATGAGTTCTTTCGAAGTGAATTGATGGAAAAGTTGTTACCTCGCTGTTCCTGTGGCGCAAATACGTATTGTAGGTGTGAGTAGGAATATAAGTAAAATCATATATGTACATCATCCGGTGATGGTGGCAGATCTGTGTCATTTTGAACGCGAAGTTGCCAGAAAGCAATAGCGGATGCGGCGGCTACATTGAGAGAATCGACACCGTTTGCCATAGGAATGCGGACTACATAGTCCGCCTCATTGATTGTTTCGTTTTGAAGACCATCCCCCTCTGTTCCCATTACGATGGCTAACTTGGGTTCGGTTGCTAAGATAGGATTATCGATAGAGATTGATTTCTCCGTGAGTGCCATAGCGACTGTACGGAAACCCTGTTTACGCAACTCATTGGGAGAACCGTCCAACCAAGTCCATGGTATCAGGAAGACAGAACCCATCGAAACCCTGACTGCACGTCGGTTTAACGGATCACAAGAATTGCGTGTTAATAATATAGCATCTATCCCCAAGGCGGCTGCGGAACGGAAGATGGCTCCGATATTAGTAGCGTCTACCACGCCCTCAATGACTACGATCCGTCGAGCTTTCCGACACACCTCCTCTGCACTTGGTAGTGCTCGACGACGCATGGCGCAGAGGACACCGCGCGTCAGTGTATATCCGGTCAATGTGGCAAGTAACTTTCTTTCACCGGTATAGACAGGTATATCACCACAACGTTCAATGATGCCAGCGGCATCACCAGTGATATGCTTCTGTTCACACAAGAGGGCTAAAGGCTCATAACCAGCATTCAGAGCTACATGGATAACTTTGGGGCTTTCTGCAATAAACAATCCTTTATCAGGCTCAATACGATTGCGTAATTGAGCTTCGGTGAGGGTACTGAATATTTCTACTCCGGAGTCTGTTAAGGATGATATTTCTATAATGGGCATAGTGATTTCTTTAAATGATCTATTTTATTGCAGCAATGATAGTATGCGCTTCTTACTTGCCGATGCAGCATATTAGACTAATTGACTACCAATGGTTTGAAAATTAAACGGTAGGAAAGTCTGATTTTGCTCTTTATTCTTCGCTGAACTTTTGCAAAGATAATGCGTTTTTCCGGTACAAGAAAACAAATGAAAGTACTTTGATAAAAAAGGTGGTTTTGGAGCAAATTTGCCAGTCGTTCTATGAGGTTTTCGGAAGATTTTGCATAGCATTTCATTGCTGGCGAAAAGAAAAAATATCCAGTAGGATAATTTTCTTCTCTCCCTCTATTGGACTTAACTTTATTGCCCGTGTATATAATAACGGTCATTAAAGTCAAGTTAAGCGTGGAGTCATATCTTTTTCTTTTGGTAAGCAAAATAGTTCTTTGATATGATGAGTGTATGATGAACAATTTGCATTGTTTGTTGATAGGTGTACATGATGCTTACAAACAACATTATAGCATTTAGTTTTTGGAAGTTTTTGCTCAAAATAGATTATGTATATGGTTAATTATGCCAAGACGTGCATTTTTCTATGTGTAATACATCATTAAATAAATAAAAAGTATTACTTTTGCATATTATATGATAGGTTGACTATGATGAGGTCATCGGCATAGTTGCTTTGCACCTTAAATTGATGTAGTAATGACAAAGAATACAATGGGAACCAAGCTTCCCCGAAAATTGGAGCAGAAGATGCAAATTGTAGGTGAGCAGATTAAGTTAGCTCGCTTGCGTCGGAATCTGAGTGTGGCTCAGGTGGCAGAACGGGCTACCTGTTCACCGCTTACTGTGTCCCGAATAGAAAAAGGGATTCCTACTGTTGCAATAGGGATCTATCTACGTGTTTTGTATGCATTGCAACTTGACGATGATATTTTATTGCTTGCCAAAGAAGATAAAATGGGAAAAGCTTTGCAGGATTTGAGTTTGAAGACAAGGGAGCGTGCATCTAAAAAGGAATAGGGATGAAGAAACTGTATGTATATGCTGATTTTGACTGGCTGAAGGAGATAGAACTCATTGGCAAATTAGGCTATGAGTTTCTTCGTGGTGCGGACAGCTATAGTTTTACGTTCAATAATGAATGGTTAAGGCAGCACAGCGATCTGTTTTTGAGTAATGACTTGAATAATTATCCCGGTCAGCAATATACACAACCGGACAAGGATATATTCGGATGTTTTTCTGATGCCTTGCCGGATCGTTGGGGACGTACTTTGTTGTTGCGTCGTGAGCAAATTGCGGCAGCGGAAGAAAAGCGACCTGTAAGGAGATTGTCATCTTTCGATTTCTTGACTGGTATCGATGATTTCTCTCGAATGGGTGGATTCCGTTTTAAGGAAGATCCTGATGGCGAATTCATCAATGTGAGTGAATCGTTGAAAATTCCACCTTTGACAGATATTCGGGAGTTGATTGCTGCCAGTGCCGAGATAGAGAAATGTGAAGAAAACAATATTCTCCCTGATAGGAAATGGATTGTACAACTTGTGCAACCTGGGACATCATTAGGAGGAGCACGTCCTAAAGCCAATGTTGTAGATATGGATAAAACTCTTTACGTGGCTAAGTTTCCGTCGCGCAAGGATGACTATGATGTCGGACTTTGGGAGCATTTCAGTCACTTGCTTGCTACAAAAGCGGGAGTAAACGTAGCAAAAACCAAAGTGCTGGCAACTGGAGAAAAATATCATACATTGCTGTCACAACGTTTCGATAGAACAAACGATAGCAAACGTATTCATTTTGCATCCGCTATGACCTTGTTGGGATTAAGTGATGGAGATAATGCAACTACTGGATACGGCTATTTGGATATAGTTGACTTCATTATTCAGAACTGTACCGATGTAGAGCGAAACCTGCAGGAACTCTTCCGTCGTGTAGCTTTCAATATCTGCATAGGTAACAGCGATGACCATTTCCGCAATCACGGTTTTCTTTTGACTGCAAAAGGATGGATATTGTCGCCGGCATACGATATGAACCCTACTTTGAGTGAATTTCAAAGCCTGCTCATCTCATCAACTTCCAACAAGGCGGATTTAAGTATCTTGCTTGATGCCTGCGAGGATTATATGCTTAATCGAAACACTGCGGAGAAAATTATTTCAGAGGTGATTGAAGCGGTAAAAGGATGGCGTGAATTGGCAACACGATTAGGAATTTCCAAGAGAGAAATGGATATGTTTTCAGGAGTGTTTGATAAACGATATGATAGTATTTAATTGCTTAATTCACATTTGATAAAGAAGAAATAACCATGAGTGGCGGATATTTTGATAGGAGCACATATGCAATGTGCGAGATTGCAGATACCATTGAGCGTGATATTGCAAGAGCCTTACAGCCAAAGCCAGAAAAGGTTTATGAAAACTATTGGACTATTTACGAGAAAGATAGCTTTGGCTCATACCATAGCGCTATAAGGACTACATGAGTTTTGCCAGTTATGAAGATGCGGAATCTTTTCTTCTAAGAGATACAACTATCGTTAAGGCAGAACAAAAATATGTAGACCGACAATTCTTTGGTGATGGGGTGATATTCCGATCAACAATGCGATATATGTCTGACACTTCTGACGGCGAACAGATTCCAGTGTTATACTCAATCCATCATTGTTATTATGATCGCTATCCCTATGAAGCGGATGTGTTGGAACTGTCCGATGAGACAATATATACTATGAAAGAGGCTTATCGGCAAATTCGTATAGCAGAAATATATACAACTCGCGTAGATCGGATGATGAGTGGCGATGACAGCGAAGAGAGTTTCCGTGAACGTATCAAGGAAGACTTGACGAAATTTGAGAAGGAATATGCAACTAAAGGCTGGACTTATCTATATGATGAATAAAAGTAACAACCTGTCATAAAATAAAGAAAAAGATGATGTTTTTGCATATCATATGATAGATTGAGTATGATAAAGAAAGCTACCATATCAGCCAGCCGGTTGATATGGTAGAATGGTTAACTACTTCGTTTAGGTGAATTTAGGTTGTATGGATTAATTCAGACAGTGAACTATCCGAAAATTTTGGATGGTTCAATCAGTTTCTGGAATAATCTGACAATTGCGGCAATTATCTATGCACTATATTAATATTTCCGATACTTTGAATAAAAATCAATTGCTTGTTCATTGATCGCTTTGTAATTTTCATAGCGTCCGCCAAACATTCCCTGCTTTATAGGAGGCCATTCATTTTTGAGTGAATCAGCACTTTTCCAAAATATAGTATATGGTTCTTTCCCCATGCCTCTCAATTCATATTCTTTTTCACTTCGTATAAACTGTCCTAATGGGACATCGAACTCTCTAAGAATTGAACATTTGTTGTAGCCGTATATTAAAGACTTCATACGTTCCCAGATATAAAAGGTGTTTTCATACTCCGAATTGACAACAAAAAAATCCTCGAATAAAGGACGCAATTCATTGAGCAAAAAGAAACTGATAGGATAATAATAACGTTGTCCTATTAATTCATTCCATGTTTCATAATTCCAATGAGTGCTACCCAACAAGGTTAACAATGGCTCTCTATATGAAACTGTCATAAAATTAGGCGCTGGGACGGATAGTTTCAAAATACTGTCAAGTTCTCTGAATTTACTGTATTTAATACAGGCAATACCGATGGCATTTAATAATAGCATTGAAGCTATTGAGTGTATATACTGAGTTCCTTCTATGAAGCTCTCGCCGTTTTTAAAAGGCTTGATACATAATTTTACCAATAATTCACCAAAAGGTTTGATGTGATACCATTTACCCCATCTGATTGCCAAAATTGCGACTTCTATCAAAGGAGTAATTGCGCTTTTGTGAAGTTCCAAATAATTTGAAAAAGTTTCTTGTGTTAGAGCAAAGTTATATTGAGCATGGGCATTTATCCTATCATAGGATTCATTGCCTAATCGTTCCACTAAATCCATATACTCAATATCGTACTGACTTGATGATAGATATTTCTTGCATTTTGCAATCATCATGTCATGTCCCATGTTCTTATTGATATGGTTCTCATTTAAAGCAGAAACTTGCTCCAATAATTCTGAAAATAATTCATCAGCACCATTTATAGGCAATAGCTCGCCATTTCTTAGTCGTGTTAATTCCTGCAATGTTTCTTTGGCTGTACCGATAGTTGCGAAAAACGAATTATATCTTGGCGCTGTTGCTTCGGAAATAATTTTAATAAGTCCTTTATCCCATTCTCCAGACCATCCGCAAGTTATAAGCCCATAATCCTCAATAATTCGTTCAAGGTATCGTCTCATTATTGGAGGGTAATCATCCAATTCTTCTGTCGTGTTCCTAAATTGGCAATCAATATAATCACCATTGATTTTAATAATTGTAGGGATCTGACAATGAGTAAGTGGCGTAGCTTGTGAAATGGCGGCTTCATGAGAAACCACTTGAGGTGTTATTCCTTCTGTTTCAAATGCCTGTTCTAACAATCTGTCAAAATTAGTCGTCAAAATAATGCGGATATAACCGGCTTTTACCAATTTGGCAATTGCTTTATGGGCTTTTGTTGGTTGTTTCAAGCCCAATTCTTTTTCTTCTTCAGTGGGCTCAAAAAACTGTTTCATTAACTGCACTCGTTCAGTGGGTGTTTTTACCAACTCTTCCAACAGGAATGAATACGAGGCTTCTTTCTCATATCTTTCTTTAAACCATTGGTGCGGATTATCCTTTATAATATCTTTTTTTGAAGCTGCCAGCTGTTCTATTAAAGCTGTTTCAACTTCCCATCCTGTTGGTATATGTGCAGAGCGTGATATTCCTGAACCAAGCAAAAGAGCATAAGCGCCTTTGTTGGAATACATGGAAAAGGCTAATGTTGTCAGTTTTTCTATTGTCATAATATTTTTGATATAAATGATATACGCAAAGTTAGACAATTTTATCGGGTTTGAGTAAATGATGGCCATAAATATTGATGTAATTCGCAATTTCAATGAAAAATCATATAAATTGAATGATGCTTGAATGAAATAAATTCATTACTTTTGCATGGTAAGGTAAATAACATAATCCAAAATGGAAGCAACGAAGGATATAAATCGAATCAAAGTTGTTCTTGTTGAAAAGAAGCGGACCAATAAATGGCTGGCAGAACAATTAGGGAAAGACCCGGCAACGGTTTCCAAATGGTGCACAAACACTTCGCAACCGGGATTGGAAACACTGTTGCAGATTGCCAATGTGCTGAATGTTGATGTAAAAGAGTTGTTGAACTCCTCTTTGGAGGAAAACATCCAGACAGTCAGACTCGTTAAATGATAATACACGGATATGAACAAAAAGGAATTATATAATAAGATATTGCAACTTGATGGGCTGACTAACGAACAGAAATCTGAATTGTTAGGACTGTTGCGCAAGCAGAAGAAATACGGATTGGTGTGGGAAGATAAGCCGGAAGATGTGGAAGAACGTCTGCGTGAGGAGTTGCCTGTATTGGTGGAAGATGCTTCAAGAGCTATCATTAGCACTGAAGTCGATGCGCCAAATCAAATCCTTATTGAAGGCGACAATCTCGAAGCCCTCACCGCCCTCGCTTACACGCACGAAGGGAAGATTGATGTCATTTACATCGATCCTCCGTATAATACCGGTAATAACGACTTCGTGTATAACGACCGCTTTGTGGATAAAGAGGATTCTTACCGCCACTCCAAATGGCTGTCGTTCATGAACAAACGCCTCCGTATCGCAAAACAGCTGCTTTCCGACAAAGGTGTGATATTCATTTCGATTGACGATAACGAACAGGCTCAATTGAAATTGCTGTGTGACGAAATATTAGGAAGTGGTAATTTTATTACAAATATAATATGGCAATCAACTGCCGGTTCCAACACTGGTAATGAAATCGTGACTACAACAGAGTATATTTTAGTCTATACTTCACATCGTTCTAAAGCACATTTTGATGGACAACCGCCATCTAACGACACTTTTAAATTATCCGATGAACATATCAAGGAGAGAGGACGTTATACATTGGATAAGCTTGACCGAAGACGAGTTGGCGGTCATTATTCAGAGGCACTTAATTTTCCTATAGAAATGCCAGATGGAACGTTACGATATCCAGGTGGCGGACAACAAGCGAATGATGGCTGGAATTATTTGTGGAGTAAAACTAAAGTGCAATGGGGTTTAGATAATAAATTTATCGTTTTTAAAAAAAATAAAGAGGAATGGGCTGTATATTGCAAACGCTATCAGAAAGTAGATAACAACAACCAGCCTGTAGATAGAACAACCCCTTACCGTAATCTAATTACTTCAGACTTGTTCAACACAGCACAAGGGACTGCTGAACTTGCCAACATATTCAATATTAGAGCTTTTGCATTCCCAAAACCTTCAACCTTAGTTAAATTTTTATTATCTACAACAGTTAAAACACTGCCCAATGCCACTATCCTTGACTTCTTTGCCGGCAGCGGTACCACACTCCACGCCACCATGCAGCTCAATGCCGAAGATGGTGGTCACCGTAAATGTATTCTTGTAACCAATAACGAGAACAACATCTGCGAAGAAGTAACCTACGAGCGCAACAAACGAGTAATCAACGGTTACACCACTCCGAAAGGAGAAGATGTACCGGGACTAACAGGTAACACTTTGCGCTACTACCGCACAAGTTTTGTCGACAGAAGCCGAAGTATGGAAAATATGCGTCAGCTGATGAACCTATCCACCGATATGCTCTGTATCAAGGAGGACTTATATGCGGAGCAACCGAAGTTTGGCGAGCAGCAGACCTACAATAATGTATTCCGCTACTTTGACAATGGGAAAAAGCGCATGATGATTATCTATAAAGAAGAGGCTGTACCACTCTTGGTAGATTTGATTCAAAAGACAGATTATGAAGGTATGATGCGCGTGTATGTTTTCTCACCTAGCGAAGACCCTTGGGAAGGTGAATTTGAAGAGATACAGGACAAGGTACAACTTTGCGCTCTACCACAAGCCATATACAACGCCTACCGCCGCATACTTCCTAAGAAAAAGGACGAACTCATTGCCTTTGATGATACAAAAACAACCAATCAAGAGGATATACCAAACGGAGTGTTGAATTTTGACGAAAAAGAGGAGGAACGGTAATGAGCGAGCAGGAGAAGCACAAAAAGAAAAAAGAACAGGTGACAGTACGCAGCAGCGCAGCTGAATACCTGAACTATGTGGCATGCGTTGGCGACGATGAACAGCAGATAGAGATACGCTATGAAGACGAAAATATCTGGCTCACACAGAAACTGATGGCAATGCTATACGGTGTGGAAGTACACACCATCAACTATCATATCAAAAAGATATTCTCGGACAGCGAATTGCAGGAAAGTTCAGTTATTCGAAAATTTCGAATAACTGCCGCCGATGGCAAACAATATACTGCGAACCACTATTCATTGGAAATGATTATCGCTGTCGGCTTCAAGGTAAATTCCGAGAAAGCCGTACAGTTCCGAAAATGGGTAAACGGCATTGCCAAAGAGTACACCATTAAAGGCTGGATAATGGACTCGGAAAGGCTGAAACGAGGAACGTTTCTGACTGACAAGTATTTCGACGAGCAATTGGAGCGCATCCGCGAGATACGCATCAGCGAGCGCCTTTTTTATCAAAAGATAACCGATTTATATGCCACTGCCATTGACTACGATAAGACAGCATTGGCAACCCGTCGTTTTTATGCAACGGTACAGAATAAAATGCACTTTGCCGTTCATGGTCATACAGCAGCCGAACTCATTGTGGAACGGGCAGATGCAGCCAAAGAACACATGGGTTTGACCACATGGGATGATGCCCCTGATGGCAAAATCAAGAAAAGCGATGTGGTGATAGCAAAGAACTATCTTTCAGATACCGAAATGGGACAATTGGAACGCATGGTTACGGCTTATCTTGATTTTGCAGAGACAATGACTTTGCGCCACATTCCATTGACAATGGCAGACTGGGAGCAACGTCTGAACAGTTTTATCAATCTCTTTGAATACGGGCTGCTGAAAGATGCCGGGCGTGTAAGTGCAGAAATAGCACGATTGCACGCAGAGACGGAATTTGAAAAATACAGAATCATACAAGATCAGCTATTTTTATCTGATTACGACCGTTTCCTGTTGGAAATGAAAGAGATAGAAAAGAAAAATCTTGGAAACAAAAACGAAGAGAAGCAATGAAGAATTTAGCATATCAACAAAGAGCAGTAGCCGAACTGATTGACAAGACCATACGATTGTTAAATACAGGAGGGCAACGCAACAAACTGGTGTTTGAAGCCACGACCGGTGCCGGAAAGACCGTGATGGCTTGCCAGATGCTGGCCGGTTTGATGGATGAACTTCACGACCGTGGTGACAGCCGTTATCAGGAAGTGGCTTTTATATGGTTCGCTCCGCGCAAACTGCACCTGCAAAGTTACAACAAGTTGAAAGGTGCTTTTGAGGAAACACGCACTCTCCGCCCTATAATCTTCGACGAAATAGATCAGAATGAGGGCATACGCCCCGGCGAAATACTTTTCGTGAACTGGGAAAGCGTGAACAAGGAAAGCAACGTGATGGTACGCGAAGGCGACTGTTCGCTCTCGCTCTATGAAATAACCGACAAGACAAAAGAAGAGTTCGGACTGCCGATTGTAGCCATCATCGACGAAGAACACATGTTCTGGTCAAAGACAGCCGACAAATCTGCCGCCGTACTTGACAAAATCAATCCGATGGTGGAAATCCGAATCTCCGCCACTCCAAAAACCGCCAATCCGAAAGAAAAAGTAACGGTGTACCGTCAGGATGTGATAGCGGCGGAAATGATTAAGAAAGAGGTGGTGCTCAACCCGGAGATAGAACTGAATTTCAGTGATGAGTTGGAACTCAATGCCAACCTCATCAAGGCGGCATTGGACAAGCGCAACCAGATAGCCGAAGCATACAAAGCGATAGGCACGAACATCAATCCCCTGCTGCTCATCCAGTTGCCTAACGATACGAAAGAGAGTATGACAACGGAAGACACAGCCATAGCCGATCAGGTAAAGAAGTATCTTGAAGTGATGTGCGGCATCACTACCGACAACCACCGTCTGGCGATATGGCTTGCCGGTGAAAAAGAGAACCTGACCGACTTGGAGAAGCCGGACAATCTGACAGAGGTCTTGCTTTTCAAAGAAGCCATCGCATTGGGTTGGGACTGTCCCCGCGCTGCCGTGCTGCTTATATTCCGCAAACTGCAAAGCGACCAGTTTACCATTCAGACTGTCGGGCGTATCATGCGTATGCCCCAGCAGAAGCATTATCCCAAAGAGATACTCAATGTAGGCTATGTGTTTACCGATATAGCCAAAGACAAAATACAAATCGTTACAGCCGACGCTGACTATATTCTGAATAATACCGTTACAGCATACCGGCGTGAAAATCTGAAAAACGTATGGTTACCGGCCTGCTATGCGGAACGTCCAAATATAGAGCGTAATTATTTAGGCCCTGACTTTCGCAAAGTGCTTTATGACGAAGCTCGTCATTTCTGGAACTTTGCAGAAGGCTATTTGTTGTTCTCGTTAGAGGAATTGGCCAAGTTGGACAATGCAGGTGATGAAAGCGCAACATTACCGGAGACCGAGGACTTACAAATCAATGAAAACAGGAAAAAGGTAGCCAATTCTTTGCGACTTGATGTCAAAAACATCAATATCGAAATACCACAAGACGTGCATTTCCAAAACGAAGAACAAGTTTTGGAGGTCGGCACCATCAAATACGCAAGAAAGGCTACAGAAATAGATCGTGTTTTCATGGCATACATTGCCACCAAAGGACATCAGTTTGAGAGCAAAGGCCGGGCTGATAAGATTGCAAGCTATTTGCTTGAAATACTTGCCGACTTCTTCGGTATCTTCGACACAGACGCAAAGAAGGTGGTGCTATATCACCTGAACAAGCCCAAGTTTGACCGTATTATAGATACAGCACTGGAAAAATATGCGCGACAGCGTGACAGGGCCAAAAAAGCATCGGCAGCCAAGAGGGTGTTCAAAAAGTATGATTGGGAGGTGCCTGAAGAACGTACTTACGACACTGACACCAATCATATAGAGGAAAGCCGGAATCACGCACTCCTGCCATTTGTGCAACTCAACCAGGCATCGAGTCCGGAAAAAAACTTCATAGCCTATCTGGAGCAAAACGGACAGTATATAGACTGGTGGTACAAGAATGGAGACAATGGCAAACAGCATTACGCCATAGAATACAGCACCGGCAACGAAAACGGCAAGTCGTTGTTTTATGTGGATTTTATCATCCGCATGAAAAACGGTCATGTCTATCTCTTCGATACCAAAAGTGCAGGCAGCGACGCATTTGCACACAACAAGCACAACGCATTGCTGCAATACATCAAAGAAAACACATCGGACGAAACTCCATTATCGGGAGGTATCATCCTGCAGCAAGGCGAGAACTGGTTATATTCCCCACTCCCTATCGAGAATACCACCGACACATTGAACTGGAACTGTTTTTACCCACAAAACGCATAAGTATTATGGCAAAAGGAATAGACCCCAAATTTGTTCATTACGGCATCCGCAAGGATGACCTTGCAATGATAGAAGCTATTTGCGCTACCGAAGACATAGATTTTGATTGGCTGAGTGAGGACATCTTGAAAGCCTACCATGCAAAGAAAGTGGATGTAATCGAAATGAGTGACAGCGATACGGAAGAAATTATCCGCAACGCTATACAGAAAATACGTCAATAAATGAATTTATGCCATGCTCATACAAAGAATAAAAATAAGCAACTTCAAGACCTACCTGTCGCTCGACCTTGACCTGACGGTAGACGATGATCGCCCTATCATACTTATAGGCGGTTCAAACGGTGGCGGTAAAACCACGCTGTTTGAAGCCATAAGCGGTGCATTGTATGGATTGAAAATAGAGAGCAAAGAACACTTTATAGAACTGCTCAATCAAGGAGCTGTCAATAAAGTGAAGCCTGAAATCAGCCTGCAAATTACCTTTGTGGGCAAAGTGCTTGGACAGCAACAGAAGTATATCCTGAAAAGAAACTATATACTCAATCCGCAAGGGCGTCCACTCGAAAGCGTATCGCTGAATATGAATGGCAACATGTATGTGTATGGTACAATGACCGCGCCCAAAGAAAGATTGCGTGCCGAACAGGAAATTAGCAAGATAATCAAGGCCAACCTGCCACAGGAGTTAAGCCAGTATTTTCTGTTTGATGCCATGCAGTCTAGCGAGTTGCTGAAAAAGAATGTCTTTCAGCAAACCATACGCGACAATTTTGAGAATGTGCTTGGCTTCAAGAAGTATCTGCAACTAAAACGGGCAGCAGAAAAATTGCAACAGGAATGGGCAGAACAACGTTTGGAAGCTGAAAAAGAAGCCAAGGAATACAATTCATTATGCAATCAGAAAGAACAGTTGGTAATTGATTTGAACACTTGCCTTGCCGAGCAAGACAGGTTATATAAATATATGTCATCGGTAGAAGATGAGTACCAACGAGCCAAAGAAGGTGCACTGCAAGCTGCCAATCTAAGCAAACGCATACAGGATGTTGACGGCAAGATACGAGCCATAACAGAGGAAGCTGCAAACTATGCAGAAAACTTGAAGACGTTTGTTGACAACATAGAAATCAATGTATTCCTCCCAAAATTAGCCTCCAACCTTTCCCAAGAAATCAATAATATATTACGAGTAAAAGAACAACTCCAAAAACAAAGCGCTGATGCCTATCCTATTGAGACGCTGCGTGATGTAACCTTGAAAATCATTGACTATTTGAAAGAGTTATCGCTGTGCAGTCAGGCGGTGGATGAAGAAAACGTGGTTTCACATATTGTAGCCATGCAGAATACAACCAATGCCAAAGACCCATACGACTACTTGAACACTGTCGAAGTGGATGCACTTCGGGAACTGCCGAAAAAAGGCAATGGCAACCAATTCGTTTCCATTGACCGCAAAAGGCAGGATATGGAAATACAGCTTGCCAATCTGGATAATCTCAGAACCGAGAAGCGCACACTTGAACAGACACAGGCTGGAGGAAACGGTCTACTGATAGTCAACTATGAAGATGCCAAACGCTCTGTAGAGAAGTTAAAAACACAAGAAGACAGTCTAAAAAACGAGATTCAACGTTTGGAGAAACGTATTCATCAATTCGATGTACAGATACAGCAGGAACCGGATGTAAAATTTGACACACTTGTCAAATTGCGTCCGTTCTTCGATAAAGTGGCAGACAATCTGCTGAAAAAGAAAAAGACTCAGATAGAAACAGAGATGCAGTCGCAACTCAATCGCCTGCTGGTATCATATAAAGAACATGTAGGTCGTGTGGAATTGTCAGACAGCATGGAGAATTTCAATATCAAGCTCTATCACAGTGCCGGCAATGAAATATCGTTGAACCAGCTGAACGCTGCTTCCAAGCAGATATTCATACAGGTATTGTTAAAAGTGCTACGCAATCTTGGCGACTATAATCCACCGGTTATGATTGATACTGTGATGGGTGTACTTGACAATGAAAGCCGTGATGCTTTAATGGAAGAATACTTTCCACAATTGGCAGAACAGACCATTCTGCTCTGTACCACATCGGAAATACGCACGGATAGTGACTATATAAAATTGGAACCATTCATCTCGAAGACATATACTCTGCATCGTAATGTAGAGGAACAGAATACGACTATAGACGAAGGCTATTTTGGAATACCCCTTAATCAGTAAATAGTTATGAACATAATAAACTTTTCAAATACCCGTCAGATGGAGGGAATTCTTGACGAAATCAGTAAAGTAAAGGAGCTTATTGAGAGCAAGATAAATTTGTCGCGCACCGTAGACAGAGAGAAACGTGCAAGTCTGACCACAAACAAAGTAATGCGTATTTGCTTTATAGTTGGTTTGAATTTGACTACAGAACGCAAGGAGGAAGATTACAAAGATATACAGCTTTCTGCCACATCGGCACGTATCGTTCCGAGTTTCTTCACGATGCACGATTTATCTACTTTGTACTCTGCATTACTGAAATTGCGTTATGCCAATCTGAATATAGATTGGTCACAAAATGCCGTGCTATCACGCATCATTGCAGCCGAAATGCTGCGTGGCAGAGACTACCTGTTAATAGACAACAATTTGGATTCCATACTTTACGCCGTAAACAACAAGGTTGCAATGGTAAAAGATATTCCTGTCCTGAATTTGATAATAGGCAACTATGGCGATGTGGAAATGGAGGCTACTCTTGATATCAACAGCCGCGATATTACCAATTCGCAAATCATCATTGCAGGTGCTACGGGTTCAGGAAAGACGAATCTGCTTGCAGTGCTGATGCAACAATTCAGAGCATTATCGTCTGAATCGCAATATCCGGTAAACTTCCTGCTTTTCGATTACAAAGGAGAGTTCAGTGACATTCAGAACAATCACTGGCTTTCACATTTCGATGTGGATCGCAGCTGTATTTTAGATCCTATTGAGCATCCCCTACCATTCACGCCGTTCAAGGATTTCACAGATCGCCCTATCAACGAAATAAATCTTTATTCATCCGAAATGGCTTCAGCTCTATGTTCAATCGACCGAGTATCAGCCAGTGCAAATATGAATAACCGATTAAGTGAAGCCATTGTAGAAGCATATAAGAAAACAGAAGGCGCACCCATTACATTCAACATGATGTTGGAAGAATATCAAGCCAAGATGACAGATGCCGGAAAGGACGACAGCATTTCGTCTGTATTGAAACAGTTGGTGCGTGCTAACATCTTCGAGGAGGAAGACAAAGCCGATCTTATTGGTGATTGTTACATAATAAAAATGGACGGCTATCCCAAAGACGGTCCTATAGCAAAGGCTATTGTCTATTTTATTATTTCAAAGCTTAATAATATATACGAACAACTTGAAAAACAAGCGACTAATGAGGATGTAGTGCAAATTCGCCATTTCTCCATCATTGATGAAGCGCACTATATGCTAGATTTTGACAATCGCCCATTACGGAATCTGATTGCCGTAGGCAGAAACAAGGGATTAAGCATTATTCTTGCCACCCAAAATATGAGCAGTTTCAAGAGCAAAGGCTTTGATTTTTATGCCAATGCCCAATATCCACTCATCATGAAGCAACAGACCATAGATGACAAGGTTATCAAAGACCTATATGGTGTAAGTGGACAAGAACTGCAAGAGGTTCGCACTGCCATAGCAGGGCTCCAAAAAGGCGAATTGATCATCAAAGACCAGATGGCGTTTGCCCTGGGAATGGGTAAAAAGTATAAGAAAATTAATGTTACACATTTGATATAACTTATTGATTATGATAAAATTACCTATTGAGATAGTACAACTTTTATGGAGTTGTGGAAATAACAAAGTCGAACATCTGAACGGATATGATAAAGAGTTTAGTGAAGCTACATTTGATATTGTTTCCACATCACCCTTTGTTATACAGACAAATAGTGCCAGCATCCTTCTAACGAGAGATGAGAATGACCCTAATATTGAAACTTATCAATATGTTGTATTAACAAACAAAAGACCTCGTAAAAGTGAATTTCTTAAAGGGAATATTTTGTCTATCAGATGGATAAAACATCCGAAGTTCACTACTTTGCATCCAAATGAAATAACAGCTTCATGGAGAGGTAAATTCCTTTATAAAAAGGAGGATGTCCAAAATTCTATCTTTGGGCTTCGAGCTCCGCAGCTCGGAGCAATATATGCGTTTATGTCTAAAGCTCAAATTCATCATGGCAGAAATATAATAGTCATGCCAACTGGAACAGGAAAGACAGAAACGATGTTAAGTATTCTTGTTGCGAATCAATGTGCTAAAGTACTTATAACAGTGCCTTCAGACGCTTTAAGGGAACAATTATCGAATAAATTTATCACTTTAGGTATTCTTCCCCAATATGGGATAGTTGCCGACGATTGTAGCTATCCAAATGTCGGTGTTGTTAAAGAAGGTATGGATTATAATGGTTGGCATTCACTAATTGAAGAGTCCAATGTTATAATCACAACCATGCCGCTTATTACAAATTGCGAACCGGCTATTATAGATTTGTTAAAAGAGAAAATTAGCCATTTATTCGTTGATGAAGCCCATCATTCAGAAGCCAAGACATGGAGTGATTTTATAGATTCCTTCGATGATGAGAAAGTAACACTTTTTACTGCAACGCCTTTTAGGAACGATAATCGAAGGTTACGAGGAGAATTTATCTATAATTTTTCTCTAAAAGATGCGCAGTCTCAAGGATATTATAAGCCAATAAATTTTATCCCGATAAGAGAGTATGATTTAATTCAAGCTGACCAACATATTGCAGAAGTAGCTGTAAATCAACTACGCTCTGACATGGAGAATGGATACGACCATATTCTCATGGCTCGATGTAGTACAAAACAAAGAGCCAAAGAAGTAATGGAAATATATCAGCAATACTCTGATTTGAATCCAGTAATGGTATTCAGCTCAATGTCAAATCAAAAAGCAATTTTAAACGATATAAAAGCAAAAAAACATAAAATCATTGTTTGTGTTAATATGTTGGGAGAGGGATTTGATATGCCAGAATTAAAAATTGCTGCGATTCACGATGCTAAACAGAGTTTGCCAATTACGTTGCAATTTATAGGTCGATTTACTCGTACTTCATATGACTTAAGACTGAGAAATGCAAGTTTTATTACAAATATTGCTTATCCTCCTATACTGGAAGAACTGGAAGAATTATATGCAAAAGATGCAGATTGGAATAGTCTGTTACCACTTCTAAATGACGGAACCACTGAACAGGAAAAAGATTTTAATCAATTTATTCAATCATTTGGGAATTTTGAATTGTCAAAGATTCCATTTCAGAGTGTAAATATTCCATTAAGTGCCACCATATATAGAACTTCCAACACATGGAATCCAAGAGCTTGGGAAAAGATATTATCTCCTGAAATTTATGATTATCGTTTCGGTAGTAGTACTTCTGAGGGCGATACATTAGTTGTAATCGGTGGAAGTATTGAAAATGTTGATTGGGGAAATGTTGAATGTGTACAGAATTTACTTTGGAATATTCTCGTTATCCATAGATATTGTACTCCAAATTATAATCATGCCTATGTCTATAGTACTTTGAGTGAGACAGAGGATGTAGTAAAGGCTGTTTTTGGTGAAGAAGATACTAATAAAGTTACAGGACATTGCGTGTTCCGTGTTTTTCACGATGTAAGGCGTTTTGCTATTGTTAATTTTGGCGGTAGAAAAGCGCGTATGGGGAATGTTTCGTTTAAGTCTTATTATGGAAAAGATGTTCAAGAAGGCATTTCTATGACTGAACAAAAGCAATTAACTGCAAATAATTTATTTGGAAATGGCTACAGAAATGGAGAACGAACTAGCGTAGGATGTTCCGTAAAAGGAAAGATTTGGAGTCATACAAGAAGTAATCTACTTGAATATACGAAATGGGCAAGAATGATTGGAAAGTTAGTTGAAGATGAGAATATTGATCCAAATTCTTTTATAAAAAACACTTTAAGAGTCCATACCATTTCTGAATTGCCTCAAATAGCTCCTATTGCAATTGATTGGGATCCTGAATTATACAGAGATTATCCAGAACACGGAATTTTTTTAACGCATAATGCTATTGACTATCAATTATGGTATGCTACCATTGAATTAGCAAGTTACGAAATAAATAACACAATCACGTTTAATATCCTTATAGAAGACTCTAAATTCACTTACGTGATTGAGTATAGTGAAAAGGATAATCATAAGACATATCATGTTAAGCAAGCAGGTGGAAACAAACTTAAAATGAGATATGGGACTCGCCTTTATGATGATATTTGTGATTATTTTAATAATAATGATGCTGCTCCTGTGATTTATTTTGCTGATGGTTCGTGCCTTTATGCCAATAACTTAGTGGGAGTAAACTCTGATGTAGTTCCATTCTCACAAGAAAACTTAATAGGGGTTGATTGGGCTGATACCAAAATTGCAAACGAATCACAACATGTAGAACCTTATGAAACGGATTCAATTCAGTATTTCTTCTCTAAATATATATGGGATGAATTTGATTTGATTTACGACGATGATGGTAGTGGAGAAATTGCTGATTTAATTGGATTTAAAAATGAAAATAATGCGATACACATACATCTATTTCATCTTAAATATGCGCATGGAGGAAAAGTCAGTAATATGATTTCTAATTTTTATGAAGTTTGTGGACAAGCTCAGAAATGTTTAAAATGGAATGATAGAGATAAAAGTCGCGAATTGTTTAGTCGTCTTTTTGCGCGTAAAACAAAAAGATATCAAGGAAGAGAATGTTCAAGAATACTCAAAGGTTCTGAAGAAGAGCTTGAACAATTAAGTGCTCAGGTTAATTGGAAAAAAGATTTGATTATGCACATCAATATTGTTCAACCAGGATTAAGTCGTTCAAATCCCAGTTCGGATATATTAAATCTATTAGGTTGTGTGGCTTCATATATTAAAGATGTCTCAAATATTGAGTTAAATGTATATTGTAACCTTTAAAGAAGGTCTTTTATGTTCTGGTCGCGAAATTCTATTAGGCACACAAAGCAAAAGTTAGTTATTCAATCTCCTTCCGATTGATTTGGATATAAAATGATACATATAATGAGTCCCGATATCATGAATTTGAAAAATGGTTCGGGATTCGTTGCATAAAGGATATAAATCCAACAACAGACAACTTATTGAAGCTTAATCACAAATTGAATTGTGGATTACATATTTTTATGCACTATAAAAGTTATAGGATTCTAGAAAATTAAAATAATTCACTTGATATATTTGCAAATCGAATTATCTTAACTATATTTGCAACGTAATTCTGATTTTAAGGGTAATCCCTGTAGCATTTATGAATTATGGAACATACAATTGTAAAATTCGTAAGCCTAAACAAGGTTACAGTTGAAACGCCACAAGGTGACCGTTTTACATTGGGACTCAGTCGTGTAGTCCCTATACCTCTGCAAGAGCAAGAGGCAAAAGTTATTTCCTATCTGTTTGACCAGTACTACAAAGGCGACCCGTCTGTCATTATGGGACAGATATATCGCGGAATGATTCAGTACAACTGCTGGGCAACACTATATTGGGTAGGGCCGGACCGAGATAACGAACGTGAAAGAATCGGAGCGCAAATCCGCAGTCTGCGTGAAGAGCGGAGAATGAAAGCCAAAGAATTAGCCGCATTTGCCGACATAGCCCCTTCAAACTTATCGAGAATTGAAAAGGGAAAGTTTTCCGCCGGCCTGGATGTCCTTTGTAAAATTGCAGCTGCTATGGACTGCTCAATTGAAATAGTACCAATTGGAGCTACAAGCAACAACTATTCTGTTTATCGTGCACCCAAGGCAATTCCGGAGGAACACAAAAGCATACTCATAACAGCTAAAGAGTCTGTATTCCGGTTGTCGGAATGTCTGGCAAAATATGGAGAATACCATTGGCAACAGACTCGCTACAACATCAATATAGGCGACATCGTTTACATATATGTTTCCGAAGACCGTGCCATCAAGTATAAAATGACTGTCGAGCAAACCGATGAATCATACGACAGATGGATGGTCAAAGAAGAAGAGTTTTGGGTTGACAAAGGAAGAATACAAGACGAATCACAGACAAAATACGCCCTTTTGCGACTTGTAAAAGAATCCCACTCAGGAAAACTCACGGAAGAAAATCTTATGAAACACGGATTTCTTCGTGCGCCGCAGGGCATCAAAACCCTTGAAGGCGATCTTTTGAAGTTTATTGAAAGAAAGTTTTAGTTATGGAGACAAATATCAATGAATACTCACGCGAAAAAGTTTGCGTGTATAAAGGGCGTAGATACTATGTTCGTGATAATGGCGCAGTTTATCGCCAGTGCAAGGAAGACGGCAAGATGCGTAAATGGGACGAAGCATGGACTTTCGGTAAGTTTGACGAAAATACAGGATATATGCTGCTAGGGCAAGAAAGAGTCCATCGAATTGTTTGCACTGCATATCACGGTAAACCCGATGACGACAGGAATGTCGTTGATCATATCGACACAAACAGGTGCAACAACCGTCCTGAAAACCTTAGGTGGGTCACAAGGCTTGAAAACACTCTCAATAACCCAATCACCCGTGCCAAAGTGGAGCTTATTTGCGGCTCCATTGAAGCATTTTTGAAGAACCCAAGATTACTCGACGGCCACGAATCAGAGAATTCCAATTTCAATTGGATGCGGACAGTAACCAAAGAAGAAGGCGAACGTTCTTTGAAGCGTTGGAATGAATGGGCAATGAAACCAGTAGAGGAACGAATGCCAAAAGGCATAGACGCAAGAGAATGGTTATACAACCCTGATTCAAAATTTGGTGAAACTTGGGATAAGGAATGGTACAAAAGAGACTATCGTTCAGAATATCGTCAGCAAATGGACGCAATTGAAGAGAACAATCTCCGACTGTATGAACAAGAATACGGACTCAAAGATTCTTTGACACCTGGTGCTAAGCAGTTGGAATGGAAAACGCCAACGGAATTTCCTCAGACACCTAAGGAATTTTCAGAGACACCTCTTCAAGACTATCTTTCACGGCTCACAAAAGGCATCATATATTGCCACAATCAGTATTCCGATTCTCTGGTTTATGCTGCCGCTATGTCAGAGGACCAAAGTCGTTTAGCTGTTCTGACGGAAATCTCAGGCGTGACCAACTACGCCTTATCGGAAGTCACGTACGAAAACGGCTATTTCATTCATAAAAGTATCCGCACTTTTTTTACCGAAGAAGGCGCAAACAAATACTTCACCCTTTCCCTCGGCAAAGAATGGGATGGAGGAGATGTAATGGAGGACTACTGTTAACTTATATTTCAATGATTGAGGACTGGCATTGAGTCAGTCCTTAATGCTTGTGAGGCGCTTATGATAAACATCACTCTGCGGAGTTCATAAAGAATTAATAAAAGAATCAGTATGGTTCATAAAAGAGTTCGTAAAAGCGAGTCTACAAATAAGCAACTTATTAAAACTCATTGGCCAATTGTACAACCTTACATTTTATGCAGTGGATTGAGTATTTTTACGCACAGCAAAGATGATATGGTGTTTTCTATTTTATGATGCTATTCTGAGGTTGGCAAAATATTCATAGAGATATGGCAGATTCGTTTCGACTGATTGGCAAGCGTTCGGACAATAGTTCTGTGTTCATTATCAAGTATCTGCATTTATGGTGGCCGACATTACTCCGGGATATCAACCTAAAAGCAGGAAAAGAGTTCACATAAGAGTTCATAAAAGAACCGGTAGGGTTCATAAAAGAGTTCGTAAAAGCATTATTGAAATGTGCTTATCCCTGCCAGCTATCAAACAGAGGATAGCCCAACCAAAACATGATTGCGTGGAGAGCTGATACATCCCATAATTGCAATAATTCCATATCCAGCTTGCATGGTTATTGGCAATTTCTCACGAGCGATTCATCGCTTGGGGTATTGAGTTACCCCAACTCAATAAATGTTGTATAACGGGCAAGCCCAGACGCAAATTGGCGTGTTGATTTCGTCTTTGTCAAGAATGACATATCGAAGCTGGCGAAAAGATAAAAGGTTCAAATAACGCCTTTTTCTCATCAATCAGCTTGCTGAAATATCTGGCACTCTCAAACGACCGCTTGGTCGCTTGGGGTATTAGGCTCCCCATACGAGATAATGTCTGTACAACGGGCAAGCCCTTGGCTTAAAAAGATAGGTTGGGGAAATAAGACGGCAACGACCAGTTTCGAGAATTATCATGAAACCAGCCGTTGCACTAAACTTTGGCTTATACAAGAATACACGCTTTGAGAATAAAGTCAAGTGGAGAGTCAATAGTGGTAATCCGGCATGAAGCGATAAATGCCACGGTTTTCCTGAACCACCATCCGTTTGTTCGTGAGAAACTTGATTGTTTCCACAATCTT
>ERZ791871.1262-NODE-1262-length-23074-cov-2.778140_pt1 | contig 23074 bp, 24 predicted proteins | sample MGYA00510280_ERZ791871 | MGnify/ENA primary metagenome ERZ791871 (study PRJEB30046, sample SAMN00792111) | human gut metagenome | study: EMG produced TPA metagenomics assembly of the A metagenome-wide association study of gut microbiota in type 2...
AACAGAATTAGAAAAAAATCTGGCAAAAAAAGAAGAAGCCTTGAAAAAAATGCGGAAAAATCTGGAAGACAGCAAAGGGCAAATTTTATTATGGGAAGAATATGATGCGGTCTGCGAAAAGGAAAATTCCCTTGCAAAAGAGCAGGATGATATCACTGCTTTACAGGAAAATTTGAAAAAAGCAGAAATTGCCAACGGACTGTTTCCTTATTTCTCCGATTATCAGGAAAGTATTGCCAAAGAAAAAAGCTACACGCAAAAAGCTGCCGCTCTTACAGAACTTTGGACTGAAAAAAGAAAGTCATTTACCTTTACACAGCTAGAGCTTCAAAAAGCAGAAGAACGAAAACAGGCGCAAAAGCCTGTCCTTGAGCAGAGGCGAAACAATCTTTTGGAGGCAGTAAAGCTTGCAGAAGAACGAGATATACAGAAAAACCGTTTCCATACTCAGAAAAAGAATAGAGAAGAAATAACGAAAAAGCTGCTGGATGCACAAGAAAAAATGAAGGCTTTATTACAGGATATTGACGCAAGAAAATTGCAGAAAACTGCTATGCAGCAGGAAATTGTAAAAACGACAATATCAGCAGAAATTCAGCAGATGATTATGAACGGTTTTCAAAAAACTGAACGTTTAAACCAACAAAAATGCCGAAGAACCGCCATAGAAGAAGGGCTTAAAGAAGATATAAAAAATATCCGTAACAAAGAAAGAGAAAAGCAAGAACTGTTACAGCGTTTAAAAGAAAAAGAAGCAGAGAAAGCAGAATATCTTCAAAATGCTTGGGAAAATCAAAAAAAGAAATGTGCAAAATTATCTGCGGAAATAGAAAAAGCTCAGGTAAACCAAATAGAAATACAGGGAAAAAAAGAAACGCAGGAACAGCTTTATATGGAAAATATGGCTGCTATTCTGGCAGCTTCTTTGGAAGATGGCATGCCCTGTCCTGTATGCGGAAGTATTCATCATGAAAAACCACAAACACTCCGGCAAAAAGAAGATATTCAGGCATTGCAAAAACAAAAGGAAGCCTTGGAAGAAGAAATACAAGCTATTTATGAAACCCTTGCAGGTTTAAGGACACAGTTGCAGCAGGAGCAGCAGATAACTTTTGAAAATCTTCCAATCAGTCCCAAGCTTACCGAAGAACTGCAAAAGCTCCAAACAGAAGCTGCAAAAAAAGAAACTGAAATCAATGGGCTGCAAAAACGTTACACAGAGAGAAAACAGGAATGGGAAGCAGAAAATAAAGAAATTCTTCAAAAAGAAAACGAGCTGGAAATACAAAAGCAAACAGCAATGGTTGAAGATTTTCAAATCGCTTATGAAGCTTTACAGGAAAAGAACAGAAAAAGAGAAGAACTGCAAAAGCTGCTGGAAACCTTAGAGCAAAAATTGGATGCCCGCATAAAAAATCGGGAAAAAGGAGAGGGCATCATTCAGGAGCTAAAAGCCCAACAGACAGAAGCTTCCTTTCTGCAAAAGCAAGCAGAAGAAAAGCTGCTGGAAATCAAAGAAAAAATTTTAGAAAAAGCTCAAACAGAAGAAAATATTTTAGAAAAATTAAAAGAAACCGAAGCGTCTATTGCTGCCTTAGAGAAACAATACGAAACTTCAAAAGCTCTTTTTGAGCAAGCATCCACAGAAGAACAAGAAGTTGCCCGACAATTAGCTGCCGTAAAGGCGCTTGCAGAAGCTTCCCAAAAAGACAGCATACAAAAATATGCACTTTTACAAGAAAAAATGAAAAGCTGTTCTGTTACAGAAGAAACTTACATTGCAAAATATCATACGGAAGAACAAAAATTGTCTCAGATGAGAGAAAAGCTTGAAAATTTCCAAAAGGAAAAAATCCGTGTACAGGAACAGCTTTTGCAAATTAAGAAAAAGCTCAAAAGCAAGCGTATGGAGCAAGGGGAATTTGCTCTGCTGGAAAAAGAAGTACAGACACTGGAAACCGAAACAACCGAGGAAAACAAAAGCTTTGGTGCAGTGCGAAAAGAGCTGGAACAGATGAAAACAGCATGGAAGGAAAAAGAAAATGTCTGTGTCCTTCTGGAAAAAATTCACCATAAGCTGGACATTCTCTCTGAACTGGAAGGACTATTTCGAGGAAAGCGTTTTGTGGAATATATTTCCCGTTATTACCTAGAGCACATTGCACGAGAAGCCGATACCGGCTTAAAAGAAATGACAGGCAATACTTACGGGCTGGAGATTGATGAGAATACTGCCTTTATTATTCGTGATTACAAAAACGGCGGTGCGTCACGACCTGCCTCCACCCTGTCCGGAGGAGAGACCTTTATGGCTTCTTTGGCTCTTGCCCTTGCTTTATCTTCCCAAATTCAGATGAAGGGAGCAGCCCCATTGGAGCTGTTTTTCTTAGATGAAGGCTTTGGGACTTTAGATGAAAACTGTCTGGAGGTCGTAATGGAGGCTCTGGAAAAAATAAGAAACAAAAAGCGCAGCGTAGGTGTGATTACCCACGTAGAGGAAATTAAAAACCGTATCCCTGTTCATCTTCTCATTGAGCCTGCAAAAGCAGGAGAAGGGGGCAGTAAAATTTCCATAGAAGAATTATAAAATCAAAAGAAGAAGGAGTAAAACACATGATTTCTCATGAAGAATTAGAAGAATTTATTTGTCAGTTTCCCGTATATCAATATGCCTTTTTTAAACCGGAGGAAATTGATTTTTCCTTTCGTGTACGATGGATTTGCGAAAAAGAATGTGAGCGCTATAACTCCACATGGGCGTGTCCCCCTGCCGTAGGCACAGTGGAAGAATGCAGAAAACGCTGTCTTGATTATAAGGAATGTTTCCTGTTTTCTACCATTGCAGAGGTATCCGATGTCATCAATTTTGAGGAAACCTTAGCCACCAGAAAGGAGCACGAAAAAATCACAGCAGCCATAGAAGCCTTTGTTCGTGAAAAGGGCACAGACTGTATGGCGCTTTCTACGGAGTCCTGTGATATTTGTGAGGTCTGCACCTATCCCGATGCTCCCTGTCGCTTTCCGCAGAAAATGCACCCTTGCGTGGAGAGCCACGGGATTATTGTCTGCGAACTGGCAGAAAAATACAACATGGAATTTACCTTAAGCGCCAACCAAATTTTGTGGTTCGGTATTCTTTTTCTAAAATAACCGCATGATTTTCTGCGGTATTTCATAAGATTGAAATAAGAACTTATGCAGGAGGCTTTTGGTGAAAAGAAAATTAGGAGATTTTTCAGGAAAGTTAGGAGACTCCTTACAAATTCCAAAAGATTTATCTTATAAAGAGGCAGTTCTTACTCTCACCGGTTCTCGAGAATTGTACATTGAAAATTATAAATGTATACGCCAATATCAGGATACCTGTATTATACTCCTTTCAAAAAGAAATAAAATTCAGATTGAAGGGAAAAATCTCCTTATTCTCTATTACACAGATGTGGAAATGAAAATAAGCGGAAATATCAATAAAATTTTGTTTTTATAAGGAGGCTGTGCGTGCAGGATTGGAGTCATTACGGAAAGGGCTATGTCCGGATAAAAGCGTATACACAAAGCCCTGAACGCTTTTTGAATTTATGTGCCTATCACAAAATCAAGGTATGGAATTTAGTAAATAAAAATGATATTTATGAGATGAATTTGAGTATCCAAGATTTTTTTCGATTAAAAAGCATCTGCAAAAAAACAGGTACAAGAATTCAAATTACAGGTAAATATGGACTGCCTTTCTTTTTTTATCGCAATAAAAAGAGGAAGGCATTTTTCATCGGCATTTTTTTGAGTTTTTTCATTCTGTTTTTTCTGTCCGGTTATATTTGGAATATTCATGTGGAAGGAAATGTACATAACAGTACACAGAGTATTCTGGGCTATTTAGAAAAAATTGACGTACACCACGGAGCATCGAAAAAAAAATTGGACTGCGCTTTGATTGCTGAAAAATTAAGAGGTGAATTTCCAAATATCACGTGGGTTTCCGCAAAAATCACAGGAAGCCGTCTGCTTTTGGAAATCAAAGAAAACGACAATATTTACAAGGAAAAAATACCGGAAAAAGGCGCTTACGATTTAATCGCTGACAAAACAGGAAAAATTGTTTCTATGGTTACCAGAAAAGGAACTCCTCTGAAAAAGACAGGGGAGCTTTGTAAAAAAGGCGAAATCTTAGTAAGCGGCCGTCTGGACATTTTAAATGACAGCAAGGAAATAGAAAAATACGAATATACAGACGCTGATGCGGACATTTATGTAGAATATCCGTTAGAATATTATCAGCAGTTTTCCATGACTTATCAAAAGCCGATTTACACAGGAAAACAGAAAAAGGGGTATTTGCTTCAGGTGAGCGATTATTATTTTGATTTTAAGAGAAAGCCTCCATGGGAAACCTTTGATACCACAACAAATCTAAAACAGCTCTATCTTACAGAAAATTTCAAGCTTCCCATTTTCTACGGAAGCAGCACAGATTATGAATACCAAACAGGGGAGTTTGTCTATACTGAAAAAGAGGCAAGGGAAAAAGTAGAAAGTCATTTAAGCATACTTTTAAAAAGTTTAGAGGAAAAAGGGGTTCAAATATCCGAAAATCATGTTAAAATAAACATACAAAAAAATGTCTGCACAGCCAGCGGCACACTTCTGGCTGTTGAAAAAGCAGGGAAAAAAGCTCCCACAGACATTCTTCCGCAGCAAACAGAAAGGAATTTTGACATTAATGAGTAATATTTGTGAAGAAAAAATAGAATTACCCGCAGAGCATGAGCGAAATGTGTTCGGGCAATTTGACGAGCACATGAAAAAAATAGAAAAGACCTTGGGCGTTACCGTTATCTCCAGAGACGGACAGCTACGTATTTTAGGTCCTATGGCAGCCTGCCAACAGGCAGTAAAGATTATACGGGAATTTTTGACACTGTCCCAAAAAGGAAATACCATTACCCAGCAGAATGTAAATTATGCGCTGGCTCTCGCAGCCGAAGAAAAAACTTCTGTAATTACAGAAATAGATAAGGAATGTATTTGCCATACCTTAAACGGACGTCCCATTAAGCCGAAAACCTTGGGGCAAAAGGCATATATCGATGCAATCCGTAAAAAAATGATTGTCTTCGGCCTTGGTCCTGCGGGAACAGGAAAAACCTATCTTGCTATGGCAATGGCAATCACCGCATTTAAAAATGATGAGGTAGGCAGAATTATTTTAACAAGACCTGCTATTGAAGCAGGGGAAAAGCTGGGATTTCTCCCCGGAGATTTACAAAGCAAAATCGACCCTTATCTTCGTCCTCTCTACGATGCCCTGTATGAAATCATGGGAGCGGAAAGCTTTGCCAAAAACATGGAAAAGGGCTTAATTGAAGTAGCGCCTCTTGCCTATATGAGAGGCCGGACACTGGATAATGCCTTTATTATTTTAGATGAAGCCCAAAATACCACACCTGCTCAGATGAAGATGTTTCTTACCCGTATTGGTTTTGGCTCAAAAGTTATTGTTACCGGTGACCTTTCCCAAAAGGATTTGCCTTCCGGTGCGAAATCAGGACTGGATGTTGCCCTTCACGTACTGAAAAAAGTTGAGGACATTGCCTTTTGTGAATTAACCAATAAGGATGTAGTGCGTCATCCGCTGGTACAAAAAATCGTGCAGGCCTATGACGCTTACGAGAAAAAAGAAGCAAACGAAAAAAGAGAAAAGAAGCCTCGCAAAGACAGGAGGAAAGAACGATGACACTGAATTTGGAAATGGAATATGAGGAAAATCTGGATTTTGATTACGAAGAGCTTGCAAAAAAAGTAATAGAAGCTGCTCTTGACTACGAAGGCTGCCCCTATGAAACGGAAATCAACCTTGTTTTAACCGGAAATGAGGAAATCCAACAGACAAATAGGGAATTTCGTAATATTGACCGTGTAACGGACGTTCTCTCTTTTCCTATGCTGGATTTTACAGCTCCGGCAGATTTCTCTGTTGCTGAGGAGGATGATACCTGTTTTCATCCGGAAAGCGGAGAATTAATTTTAGGAGATATTATGATTTGTATTCCCAGAATGCAGGAACAGGCAGAAAGCTACGGACATGGGCAGATAAGAGAATTTGCCTTTTTAATTGCCCACAGCATGCTGCACCTGATGGGCTATGACCATATGGAACCTGAAGAGGCAAAAGAAATGGAAAGAAAGCAGGAGGAAATTCTGGCAAGCCTTGGAATTACACGCTAAGAAAAGTGAATAAAACAGGAAAATCAGCCGATACTATAAGTATTCAAAAATAAGGAGGTTCTTATGAAAAGAATAATCTATGGTGTCGGCTGTTTCCTTATCGCGCTTTTCTTTACTGTGGGTTTTCTGATTACTTACCAGCTTACGGATTTAAAAGACAGGATTTATGCTTTAGAAGAAACAAATGCCTCTGCAAAGCAGCAGGTTTCCGTACCCGCTGTCAATTATAAAAACAAGACCTTTGTTCTGGAACATTATCAGGATGGGATTTTGCAGAAGGAGTCCTTCAAGCTTCATTCTTACGGCACAGACAAGGTGGTTTTCCGTCAGGAGGAAGCTCCTGCAAAAAACGCAGGCTATCAGCTTCAGGTTGAGGAGGGATATATCGTTGTATACGAAAATTCTCAAAATCAGGTTTTTGAATATACCGACATTCCTTTGGAAGCCCTGCCAAAAGAGCTGCAAGGTGAAGTGCTGCTGGGAAAGCAGATTAAAACCACTGATGAGCTTTATAATTTTCTGGAGAATTATTCCAGCTAAAATACACCAAAATCCCCTTCTGGACTTATAGACAAAAATAGTGTAATATAAAATGATGTGAAAATGAACCAAAGAGGGAAAATACATGAATATCAGAGAAAAATTAAAAGATAAAAAAAGGATTGTAATCAAAATCGGTTCTTCATCACTGACCCATAAAGAAACCGGACGACTGGATTTGATTAAACTGGAAATACTGGTTCGGGAGCTGGCAGACTTACACAATCAGGGGAAGGAAGTCATTGTGGTGTCTTCCGGCGCCATTGCCGTAGGTCGTGCTGCCATGGGCTTACAGGAAAAGCCTTCCCGTCTTTCTGAAAAACAGGCATGTGCAGCCATCGGACAGGCAAGGCTGATGATGATTTATCAGAAGCTGTTTGCAGAATACAGCCAGACAGCAGCACAGGTATTGATTACCAAATACACCATGGTAAATGATATTACCAGAGAAAATGCCAGAAATACTTTTCAAAGCCTTCTGGATATGGGCGCAATCCCTGTTGTAAATGAAAACGACACAGTTTCCACGGATGAAATTGAATTTGTCAATACCTTCGGTGACAATGATACGCTGTCTGCTTTAGTTGCTGCTTTGGTGGATGCGGATATGCTTATCCTGCTCTCTGACATTGACGGACTGTTTACAGACGACCCAAATGTCAACCCAAATGCAGAGTTTATTGATGTGGTAGAAAAACTGGATGACCATTTAATGAAAATGGGAAAAGGCTCTACCGGCAGCAAGGTGGGAACAGGAGGAATGGCAACCAAACTTTCCGCTGCCCGTATTGCAACCGGTGCAGGAGCAGACATGGTCATTGCCAACGGCGCAGACTTCCATGTCATACATAAAATCATGCAGGGCAGAAAGTACGGAACACTTTTTCTGGCAGATAAAAAAGAACAAGATATTTTACAGGAATTATTTGAAAATCTATAAGCAAAGGAGAAAAGAAACCACGATGGATCAAAACACCATTAACCGCATTAACGAATTAGCAAGAAAATCAAAAGGAGAAGGTTTAACACTGGAAGAAAAAGAGGAGCAGAGAAAACTCCGTGCAGAATACATTGCGGCAATCCGCATGAATATGCGTGCACAGTTAGATAATATTGACATTCAGGAAAAAGATGGAACGATTATCAATTTAGGTGAAAAATATGGCAGAAAAAAAGGAAATTAGAAAATATATTTTCGGAAAACGAAAAGAATTTACTCAGCAGGAAGCTGAGAAATACAGTGAAAAAATCTGTGAAACCCTTGTCTCCCTTCCGGAATTTCAGGAAGCAGATTGTATCTACGCTTATGTAGACTACAATAAAGAAGTCGTTACAAGAGGCATGATTGAAGCCGCATGGAAAGCAGGAAAACGAGTGGCAGTTCCCAAAGTAACCGGCGCTCATGAAATGAAATATTACTATCTGGAAAGCTTTGAGCAGTTAGCACCGGGGTATTTCCAGATACCGGAGCCTGCATGGGGAGAAGAAGCAAAAGATGAGGACGCTTTTTTAATTGTTCCCGGCGTTGCCTTTGACAAAAACCGTCACAGAGCCGGCTATGGACAGGGTTTTTATGACCGCTATTTGTCCGTACATAGAAAGCACAAAACAGCAGCCGTTGCTTTTGACTTCCAGATTGTAGAGGAAGTGCCTGCGGAGGCTACGGATATTTTCCCTGACAAGGTAATTACAGAAACAAGAATAATCAATTAAAGGATGAATTCAATGGAAAATACAACACTTTTATTTAATGATGAAATGGAAAAAATAATTGACGCCATGGATTTAAGTCAGGAAGCTCCTGTGGAAGAACCTCAGCGTCAGTATTGGTTTATGAAAAAAGCGCGTCAGCTTGTAAAAGAACAGTCTGAAAAACTGGGAAGACCGCTTACTGCCAATATTACTACTTTTGGATGCCAGATGAATGCCAGAGACTCTGAAAAATTAGTGGGAATTTTGGAACGCATCGGCTATGTGGAAGTTCCGGACGAAAATGCAGATTTCGTAATTTATAATACCTGTACCGTAAGAGAAAATGCAAATCTCCGTGTATACGGACGATTGGGTTATCTCCACAGTCTGAAAAAGAAAAATCCGCACATGATGATTGGCTTATGCGGCTGTATGATGCAGGAAGCACAGGTAGTAGAAAAGCTGAAAAAAAGCTATTCTTTTGTTAATCTGATTTTTGGTACTCATAATATTTATAAATTTGCAGAGCTGGTGGTTTCCTCTCTGCTTTCTGACCGTATGATTATTGATATCTGGAAAGACACAGACAAAATCGTGGAAGACCTTCCGGTAGAGCGAAAATATCCATTCAAATCCGGTGTCAATATTATGTTTGGCTGCAACAATTTCTGCAGCTATTGTATTGTGCCTTATGTACGAGGCAGGGAACGCAGCAGAAATCCAAAAGATATTGTAAGAGAAATTGAACGTCTGGTAAAAGACGGTGTTGTGGAAGTTATGCTTTTAGGGCAAAATGTAAATTCCTACGGAAAGAATTTAGACGAGCCAATGACCTTTGCCCAGCTTCTTACAGAAATCGAAAAAATCGAAGGTCTTAAACGCATTCGTTTCATGACTTCTCATCCAAAAGACTTATCAGATGAGCTCATTGAGGTTATGAAAAACAGCAAAAAAATCTGTAAGCATCTCCACCTTCCTTTACAGTCAGGAAGCAGCGATATCTTGCAGAAGATGAACCGCAGATATGACAAGGAAAAATACTTAAATCTGGTAGAAAAAATCAGAACAGCCATTCCTGATATTTCTCTTACCACAGATATTATTGTAGGATTTCCGGGAGAAACAGAAGAAGATTTTCTGGAAACCGTTGACGTAGTAAAAAAAGTCCGCTATGACAGCGCCTTTACCTTTATTTATTCCAAACGTACGGGAACGCCTGCTGCCGTTATGGAAAATCAAGTTTCGGAGGGCGTGGTAAAAGACCGTTTTAACCGCCTTCTGGAAACCGTGCAGTCCATTGGCAGAGAAATGTCTGCAAGAGACACCGGAAAGGTTATGGAGGTTCTGGTAGAAGAACAGAACAGTCAGGACAAGCATTTGATGACCGGACGTCTTTCCAACAATCTGCTGGTGCATTTTGAGGGAGATACTTCCTTAATCGGACAGCTTTGTCAGGTTCGTTTAGATGAATGCCGCGGCTTTTATTATATGGGAACGAAAGTAGAATAAAATCAACATGGAAATTTGAGGGCTTTCCTCTATAAAAAAAAATATAAGCTTTGAGAAATAAGGATACTATCTTAATATGGAGTAGGAAGTATCCTTGTTTTTCGTAGAACAAAAAGATCGTTTCTTAGTTGTATATTATATAAAACTTAACCGAATAAGAATTGCCAATACAAAAACGGAAAAAATTTATTGAAAGTATAGTAAAATTAAATTAAACACTAATTATCTTCATGAGAATAATAGGGCAACCAATTCCAGCCTGTACAACTAATAGGTTGACTACAATTATATATCCATAGCTTTACTGAGCAGGAAATCTGAAAAGATCCTGCTTTTTTGCACTAAAATTGATAGATTGCTCTGTAAATCGAATAATAGAACGACGTAAAAATAATTTGCGCCTTAAAAATACGGTTGTAAATATTGTTTGCTGGACTTTATAACACAAAGCAGTAAAATAGAATTATCAAAAGGAGGTCGATAGAATGAAAATCGGAGAAACAATTTTAAAATTACGAGAAGCAAAACAAATGTCTCAAGAAGAGTTTGCACAGCATTATCATGTAACAAGACAAACGATTTCTAATTGGGAAAAAGAAAAAAATTATCCAGATTTACAAACATTAGTTCAAATCAGTGACGAATCAGGAATTTCGCTGGATTCTATGATCAAGGATAATTTTTCCATGGTTCAAGAAATTGATAAGAAAGTAAGACATCTGAAATGGTTTAAAATTGGAACAGCCATTGTATTAGTGATTGTTTTTTTCATTTCATCCTATATCGCTATTCAAAAGGGACAGCAAAATCGTCTTATCCAGACATACAGGAGTAATTTAGAAGAAATAGGATTTGAACAAGACGGAGATAACTATTACTTAACAGATTCCGATTTTAAATATGAAGTCTATATGTTTGACAGACCAGATATATGGAAATTGAACCAGAAAATGAGCGAAAGAGAAAAATTTATCGTAGCCACACTTATTGAAAAGGATAATAATTTGAAAGACAATTTGGAGGTTACCATCAGGAAAACAAAAGATTTTATAACTCTTTCACTTTCAAAAAGAAATTATATGGCAAATGATACTTCTCCACAAATCAATGAATACAGTCTCGATAAAAATGGTCAGATTAAGCATCAAGAAGAAATGGATGCAGCTGATTCTGAAATATATGACCAATTGAAAGATAACATAGCAAGCGGTGTAAAAAAATTAAATGAAATGTATTCGGATCTTTACAAATAAATGCTGAGTTTTTCTTTTGTGTCGGAGATTAGGTTGCTAATGATTTTCTTACAAGTAAATCTCCCTTTCATAGCCAAGTGGAGCTTATTGAAACTCCACTTGGCTTATTTTTATGAATATGTAGAAATGTACTTTGAAGAAAAATCCGTAGAAACAAAAGCATTTTATCTGCCAGCAAGATAATAATTATGATATACTGAAAAAAAGTAATAAAGTTTTCAAAACAAAATCTTGGAGGAAATAGAAGTGAATATTAGGCAGTATCAGAAATCAGATTGCAAAGAACTGACAGAATTGTTTTATAATACGGTACATACTGTTAATGCAAAAGATTATACAAAAGAACAGCTAAATGTTTGGGCAACGGGACAGGTAGATTTGGAAAAATGGAATTTGTCGTTGCAAGAACATTACAGTATTGTTGCTGTCGAAAACAATGTTATTGTAGGTTTTGGCGATATAGATAAAACGGGTTATCTTGATCGTTTATTTGTTCATGCGGACCATCAAAGAAAAGGCATTGCAACTGCTATTTGTGACCAACTGGAACAATTTGTTAAGGAAACTATAACGACACACGCTTCTATTACAGCAAAACCATTTTTTGAAAAGAGAGGATACAAAGTTGTAAAAGAACAACAGGTAGAAAGACAAGGGATTTTTCTTACAAATTATGTGATGGTAAAGGAACGGTAAATTTAGAATTTTGCGAAAGGATAAAATCATGAAGCAATATAAGAATAGATTTGTTGAAGTGATAAAACAAGTAGTATTGAATAAATATTTTTACTTGTTTTTAGTAGTTACTGTTGTTGCAATGATGTCTTTAGTATATTTTAAGGATAAACCGATGATTAGTTCTAATGATAATCCTGAAATAAGATTAATTAGCGTTGACTATAAAAAAGACGGTATATATGATACATTAGATTTATCAAAGAATGAAATATCAAAAGATTTAAATGACCGCCTTGTTTCTATGTTTGAAAATGTAAAAATAAGAAATAAACTTTTACCTGTGATAAAATCGTATACCGTTTTAGAGGGTGATACCCACATTACCGTTAAAGTGGACTTAGAAAATTCATCACTATTTGTAAATTTACACAATGATTCACAATTTTCTTTTGCACAATTTAATGACAAATATTATCATATTGTTAACTCTGAAAGTGTCTATGAAGATGTTTATAGTCTGTTGTTTGATTAGCTAATAATGGAAAAATAGTGTTAATGGCTTACATCAAGTTAAATAAAATTTCAGCTTATAGAACTGGGAAATCAGAAGTTAATGATGTTTTATAGACAATAAGATATAGGGATAAAAATAATAAATCATACAATTGTGATTTAGGGATATGGTATCTCAAATCGTGATTAGATGGGCCGATGAGCCTGTTTTAGAAGTGTCAACTAAACGTTTAGTGTAGAATAAACGCTTGGTTTGTTTTGAAAAGTTTTCTTTTTTGATATACTGTGGTCAAATTAGAAAAAGGAGAGATATTTTATGGATCAAAAACGGATCGGTGCATTTATAGCACAATGTAGAAGAGAAAAAAATTTGACGCAAATGCAACTTGCTGAATTATTAGATATTACGAATCAGGCTGTATCAAAATGGGAAAATGGAAGAGGAATGCCAGATGTATCATTATTGCAACCTTTATGTGATATTTTAGAAATCAGCTTGAACGAACTTTTTTCTGGAGAACATATTTCAACAGAAGAATACAAAGGAAAAGCGGAAGAGAATATATCTAAACTTTTTAAAGAAAAACAAATTGCCAGTCTTAAGCCGGTAAAATATTTGTTCTCCATGTGTGCCAATGCTACTTTTCTTATAGTAGCAATTGAATTAGTTGTCGGGGTAGTTGGATATTTTTTCAACAAAATAATGTTAGAAGTTATGTTATGGAATATATCAGTATGGTTATTACTCTTTGTGATATCAATTAGTAAATTAACCTACGATAAGAAAAAATTGAAAACTCTGAAGCACTCTGGAGCTTGTGTGGAAGCTGAAATAACGAAATTAATTCCAGCCTCCTGGGTTAAAATTGGTAATTACAATACTGGTAGAGTTATATGTAAATATTGTCATGAAGGTAAAGATTACAACGCTGTAAGTAATTACTATGTATTAACACCTTTTTTACGAATAGAAGATTTGTGTGCGAATGTGTATGTTGAAAAAAATAATCCAGCGAAATATAGTATAGAGCTTTTTCAAACCGATTGATACATTCAGTACTATTTATATATTTGGTGAAAAGGATTTCTCAGTATATAGTGAAAAAATAAAAAGAGTTCTGGCGATAGAAAAAATGAGAATTTATAGAGAAAAGTATCTGTCAAAGAATCTTTGCGTAACTATATATGCAATGTAAGATGTTGCTTGCTTTACTTGGACATTATTTTTTGGATAATAATATTCAAAGGAAGACGAAAATGTGAATAAGATAATAACACAGGAAAGGGAGAGGTATTATGAATATAGGAAATCAAATATTGAATGTTCGTAAAGAAAAGCAGTTAACACAAGAGGAGTTTGGCAGATTATTTCATGTTACTCGACAAACTGTTTCAAATTGGGAAAATGGAAAAAGTTATCCTGATCTGCAAATTCTTGTAAGCATGAGCAATCAATTTGATATTTCTCTTGATACATTATTAAAGGAGGATTCAAAGATGGTACAATCTATAGATAAAGAAAGATCAATAGGAATAATAAAACATGAAAAATCAATTGTAGATTTTTTTACAGGTGCTGGAACTGGACTTGTTGTATCTTGCTTATTTTCCCCAGATTCATCGGTAAGAACTACGGTCATTATTATTGGGATTATAATGATAGGTATTGGCTGGTATAAAAAATCAAAGAGTGATAAAAAAGTATTTCAATATATTAAAGAACATGATTAAATAAATTTGGGCAATAGCAAATTCTGATTTTAGAAAAAAGTATAACACGCTCTATTTATATCTTGATAAAACACTCCTGAATGGAGACTATGAAGAAAAGTCTGTAAATATGATTTTCTATAATAAGAATGGGCGAGAGGCTTAAACAAAATCAGCTTTTCGCCCATTCTTTATATATAACAGTTACAAATTTGCATGTCAACAGCAGGCTGGAAATCCGCCTATTTTTTTGCTTTTTTATTATTCTGGTAAGCGTCTTTCATACATGATACTCAGCTCTCCGTAGATCTGGTTCCAGTTCCGGATCGTTGCAGTCCATTTTTTCGTGGCTTCAAAAGTAGCCAGATAAAGGGATTTTGAAAGGGCTGTATCGCTTGGAAGGAGCTTCTTTGACATCAGTAAGCTCATCTGCAACATCTGACATAGAAATGATTTTCTAATCAATATCTGAAATGTCTTTCTGGCGTTTTTTTTACTACCTGAGGTTCAAAGGTTGATTTCTGTCTTGCGGAACTTCAATCTCCATAGAATCATAGCGACTATTTACTCGTTTCCGTTTATAGCCATTACGATAATCATCGCTATCAGAACGCTCAGATTTTTCGTATCCTAAATGTTCCTCCATTTCTGCCTCCATCATTTTTTTGATGGTTCCACCGAGAAGATCTTTCAGAGCATACTGAATGTCTTCCGCTGACTGAATATTGTATTCTTCTAAGATCTGGTGAATAATGTTACACTTTCCTTCTGTCATTTGCACTCTGTGTACTGAGTCCTATTGCCTAAAGACTGCATTCTAATTGACAATCATATGGTTCATCTTCAACATGTTTTTGATTATAAACTTCTGCCTCAACACAACCCATTGATTTATAAAAGGCTTGGCTCTCAACGGCTGAGTGCGCAGATATGTAGAGTTTTTTAGCCCCTTTTTGTTTAGCCCATTTCTTCGCTTCAAAAAAAAGTGTTTTGCCAATTCCCTTATTTCTCATATCTTCTGATATATGGATACTGGATAAATCACAATATCCCTGTTCACCACCAAATATTTCTGGTTCCACTGAAACAAAACCTTTTAAATTCCCATCGTAAAAAGCAGCATACACTAAGCCATTAGAAAGAACTGTATTTTTCAAGCAGGAAACTAAAATTTGATAATCTTTTTCTATCCAGTCATCAACAAAAGGTGCGTCTTTAATTATCCATTTGCCATTTTCTTTGCGCCAACATTTTGTAACAATTTGATGCCGGATAAAATCATTGAACAACTCCCGACAAATTTCATCTGCATATAAAGCTCTATATTTTAACAAAATATTATTCTCCATTTTCTCTCTACCTTTCTGAAAAATTATAATCCTTTACTGTTCTGATGACGACATCAAGCTACCTCCCTTCAAAAGGTTTTGTTTTCTGCTTTTATAACATGACTTCCAGATATTTTTTTAATCCATCACGATATTTTTTTGTAAGTGTCAAATATTGCTGCTGTTCCTCCGCTGTCCACTCATTCCAGATTTTGTTTTCAATCTCATGCAGAGGCATTATTTTTTCTAATGAAAATTTTTTTCCCTTTTCAGTCAGACAGAGAATTGTATTTCTGCCTTTCCCTTGTTCCAAATATACGATTTCCTCTTTTTCCAATTTACGAATGGCGGATTTGATCGTCTGGAAACGGTAATCATGGATTTTTCTGGTGGAAGCACTACAGTGGGGACAAATTTGTTCTGAGGGTTTCGTTTCAAGATAAATTTTAACAAAACAGTCCGCATGAATAATTTTTTTACAATTACCCCTTCCAAATTTAGTAATTGATTGATAATGTGTGGGTGCTGGGAGGTTTTTCTTTTATTTTAACGAAAAAAATAAATGCTGGGAATATGGAAATAAACCATACCCCAACATTTATTATAGAACCATCTTAACATGAAGTAGGATGTATTCTTGTTTTTTTAAATTTTGTTTAAAGTATCTTTTAAAGCTTTTCTTTTCCTGACTGAAACGGGACAAGAGGATTGATTTATAAAATAAACAATCTGCTTTTTTTCATCATAGAAAGTAACATTTTTTAGGTTGATGATAAATGATCGATGACATCTAAAAAAATAATCCGGAAGTAGATTTTCAAATTCGTTTAAATTTCCTAAGGAAAAGTGAACTTGCGTAGCAGTGCAAAATTTTACACGGTGGGGTGGTGTGGCTTCCATGTAAAGAAGATCATCTACATCTTTATACAGAATTCTTCCATTTATCTGTAGAGGAACAGTCTTCTTAATCTGGAGGTTCAGCTTTCCGTATTGCCTCCAGATTGCACTTAAACAGGAAGCAATTTTTTGTGCCAAATATTTTGTTTCACATTTTTCAATAAAATCCAGAGCTGACACTTTATATTCAAAGGTTAATCTCCACATATCTATATGAGAAGTAATAAAGACGATATAGCCAGAAGGATCATATTCTCTTATTTTTTCTGCAAGTGCCAAGCCATTTATATCTGCTTGCAAATCAATATCAAAAAAATAAATTCCTAAGGGCATGTTTGGTTTTAAATGGGATAAAATGTCTTCCGGTTTCGTAGTACAACAAGCAAGCTCCATATCATAGTCCTCTATAAACAGTAAATTTGTAATAATTTTTTTCATAGTTGCCAATTCTACAATATTATCTTCACATATATAAATCGGTATCATAAAGGGTTCTCCTGTATTTCTAATTTTTGTATAAATTCATTATTTTCATATAATGTTGTCCAGAGAACTTCAGGATGCTGGGAAATCAAATCCTGAGCGTTTCCAAGACCTAAACCATGACCAGCTCCTTTCGTAGTGCAAGATGCTTTACATAGATCCGATAATGGGAAAAGAAGAGGTTGTGTAGTGTTTTTTATAATAACTGTGATATTAGACTTATTTTTTATTAACGCAATATGAAGTCTTTTTTCCTGAGTTTGAGCTGCTGCTTCTATAGCATTATCCAGAAAGATGCCTAAAATACGCACAAAATGGATCAAAGGTTCTGAAAAACTTGTTATAGGATTGTAGATTTCCAGATGTACAGATATTCCTGTATTGATTGCTTGAAAAAGTTTAGCTGCAAAAAGACTCTTTAACTGAGGGACTTCCAGATTAGACAGTTGAGAAAAACTAGAGTCATAAGAATACTGCTTACTGTATGGAAGAACTTCTTTATTGAAATAAGCTTTCAATGCAGATAAATTATTTGACTCTATATATTCTCCGATACTTATTAGTACGTTATCATAATCATGCTTTAGTTTTCGGACGGCTGCGTAGGATTTCTCTAATTCCATTATATATCCAGATAATATCTTATTTTCTTTCTCCAACTGTTTTTCCTGTTCTAATTTTTTTGTGTCTTGATAAACCAGATATAGCAGAAAAGATGACGCACAAAAATAGGCAAAAAAGATGAAAGCATTAAAACAAATAATCTTATGACTATAACCAATTATATTACCCATTGCAATATTAAAAATACAAAGTGTTATGCAAAGCCCTAAATTGAGTATTAAGGGAACAAAGAGCTTATTAATGGCAAAAAATCTGAATAAATTGATTTTCTTATATAAAAACCAAGCCAGAAACTTTGTTGTAATAAATAAAATAAGAAAAAAGATGGTCATAAATGTAAAAGGATACTGTCGACTATAAATATTTGGATCTATGTATTTACTATAGAAAAAGAGCAGGACATTGTTTAGAGTAATACCGTAAAAATATCCAAATAGTGCAACAAAAATACCTATCTCTCTTTTTTTTATATATATACATAAAAATAAACTGGTACAAATTGTGAGTAAAATAGTGATATATTGTGGAATGATTGGTGTAAAAAGAAAAAATGTTATAGATAATAATGTGATATAATAAAAATTCTGTTTTTTCGTAAGTTTAAATGGCAATAAGTTTGTAATATTAAAGAAATAAGTACAGATAGCAATTATATTATATATAATAATCAAAAATATTCCCCTCTCAAATAAATTTTTGGTAAATATATACGTTTAGGAAGTAAATTTAACGTTTAAGAAAAATTGTGTTAATAGTAACCTACTATGTTATTATTATATCATAATAAGTAAGGAAAACAAGAAAGAGTATGGCAGAAAAACTTGCAATAAAAATAGGTCGGTTTTAAATAAACATTCACCACAGAAACAGAAGAACAATATTATTATCAATTATGGAACTGAAATATTGTTAGAATTTTTTATTAAAGTTTTTGTACTGATTAGTGTGGCAATTATTTGTAGCAAAACTATAGAAACCGTAATTTTTTATTGGTATTTTCAATTATTACAAAAAAACTCAAAGTAGAGAGTTGTAGGAGGTGACACGCATGAAAAAATTTATTGGTATAGTTGGCATTGGACTTATATGTTGCTTGATATTTGTTATCCTGTGGAAAGGAAAAAATCCGGAAAGAAACGAGGAAGTTTTTACTCCAATAAGAGAAGAGAACGTTGTCGGAGAACTGTATGTTCCAGAAGGCTATGTTTGCAAAGGTAATGGAAGTTTTGTAGAGTCGTATGTATTTGAGTATAATGGGTATGAGACAACTGATAAGATTGTTTATGATAAGGAAGATGGAGAATACATACTTAGAAGAAATGTGATTGACAAAAGCCGCTTGACAGAAATTGATTTTGCTGAGGTTGAAAAAAACAGTAATGCATTTGATACATATTATTCTGACAAACAGTATGAAGATTATTTTGATGTAATTACAATGGTAGAAAATAATCCTACAGTTGTCAGAGTCTGTTCGTATATTGCTGCTCATGGATGTTTAGAATATGATTGCATTGATTTACAGAATAACCAAGATATAACAGAAAAAGTTGATTTGTGGAAAGATATTATGTAGACAATTTGGTAAACAGTCAAGAATTATTACAAAAAATCCAAAGCAGATGGTTGTGGAAGGTAACACACATGAAAAAATTTATTGGCATAGTTGGCATTGGATTTATATGCTGCTTGATATTTGTTATCTTATGGACAGGAAAAAATCCTGAAAGTTAGAAGCGCAGGATTGGGGACTCCTTTATAATCGGTATTATCAGAATTCCTATAACAGCAATGTATTGGAGCAGGAGATTCAAAAGTTGCTTGAGGATGATGATGTCACAAAACAAGCCGGTATCATTCCGTATCTGTTGTCTGATAGAACCCCACATGATGAGAAACATTTATCCATTCGCACATTCTCAGATGCTCAAAAAAGAAGAGTGTATGAAAAGCAGCAGCACAAATGTCCATGTTGTCAAAAAAACGGAATTGATACGGAATACGCCTTTGAAGAGATGGAAGGCGATCATATCATCCCATGGAGTAAGGGTGGACGTACTGTTGAAGATAATTTGCAGATGCTTTGCAAGAAATGTAACAATGATAAAGGAAATCGATAAAACTGCAAAATTTCTTGCACAAAAATCGGAAACTAAATGCTATATGCTATGATAAAGCAAACATGGCAGCAGGAAGAAACAATACCAAATTTTTGTAAAAATTTTTCGTACAAATAGCGGTGAAAACCTCGGAAAGCCGCATAAATACTGAGCCTTTTTCCCACGTGAGTGGGAGTGTTCCTTCGAGACCGACACTACCAAGCTTTGACAAACACTTTTTCCCACATAAGTGGGAGTGTTCCTGACCAACGACCACAGGAGGGGTGTCGTAGTGCTTTTTCCCACGCCAGTGGGAGTAAAAATCATAACCGGTTATGATTTTTTAAATGGCAAAAAGCGGGATTTTCAATATTTAAACTAAGAAAGGGCTATATATAGCTCTTTTTTTTGTTATGCATTCTCCCATATTTTTCTTAAAAGATGAAAGGGATAGGAGTATGCAAGAATATACAATCGAACTAAGGAACGGAAGCCGTTCTACTTATTGCATCAAGGAATCACTACGAAAAAATGGCTTTGTATATAAAAATAAGATTTGGTTCAAGAAAACAAGCAGCCGATTTGAATTGCTGCGCTGGAAGCACGTTTGGGGAATCAAGTGTTTTGTGTATGTAGAAGATCTACATGAGCGAGGGAAAACATATCGGAAAGATTACTTTCAAGTGCATAAGCCATTATGGAAAGATAGATACCTCTGTGCCTACTGCGGCAGGATATTACCGAAAAACCAGCTTGCCATTGATCATATCATTCCTGTGCAGAAAGCAAAGACATCGAGATTTTGGCAAGGAATATTGAGGCTATTTTTCAAAGATGGTGTCAATGACCATGGAAATCTTACCACTGCCTGCAAGCGATGCAACAGCAGGAAGGGAGCAAAGACATCCTTTTGGGTGCTGCGAGGCATGATTGGTAAATCCTTTTTCTTTTGGGTGTTCTTAAAGCTTATGGCAATGGTTGGAATTTTATCCTTTCTGTTATATGGAATTATGAAGTTATAAAATCATAACCGGTTCTGGATTTTTCTTGACAGTAAAAAGTATATTTAAAGAGGATTTTGTAATGACAAATATTGCTAATATGAAATTGAAATAGTTGTATTGAATGTAAGAGAGGAGATACAAAAGTATCTCTTCTCTTGCATAAAAAGTCTATTATTGATAATATGAAGTATAATTACAAACGAAAAAGTATTCAATAAGATTGAAGATGGAGAGAATTTATGAGAGAATGTGTGCCTGCAAAAGAAGCTGAACTTGCTCAGCAACATCAATTATATGAACCTATGCTTTATTATGGTTCTAATCCGAAAATTGCCATTGATTATATATCTGATATTCATTTATTACATCATGCAAAGTACTTTGATGGGGATATCCAAAAATGTATAAAAGTTATAGCAAAAAGTTTATATAAATCACAAAACGAATTAGTACAAACAAGTCGAAACACGGGTATTCAGCTATTTCTTGGGGATATATCAACAGATGTAAATGTTACTATCAACTTTTATAAACAGTATAGATTGCATTTTATATATCAACAATACAAAAAATTTCGAAAACAAATATGGGACAAGAATAGGATACTTTCATTCAAAAAAGAGCAAATTCAATATAAGAAGCGTTACGACATACTTCTCAGATATATAGAAAAGGTTAAAGTTGATATAGAAACTTCAAAATCAAGTATCAGTCAATATATAAATTATGGAAAGGTTATAGCACCAAAAGGTTCTCTTGCACAAATAGAGAATTATCTAAATAGTAATTATTATAAAAAACGTGACTTACCAAATTTCGTAACCAATAAGATATTAGAAATTGCAAACTTGTATGAAAAATTGTCATTATTAAATAAAACGTTATTTAGGTTAGAAGGAATGCTGGATACAACCTGCCCTGATATTCCAATGTGTTTGAGTGACTTTAAATATACGCATTCTTTAATTGGAGTTATAATTTTAGGAAATCATGAATATGTTGGTTTCTCTAATGTTGAAACAGCATTGAAGTTTTATAAAGAAAAGCTGGAACCGCTGGGGTATCATATACTTCAAAATCAAGTATTGGAGCTGTCTAACGCAATTATTTATGGTGGTTCTGGTTTTGCCAAATATAACACACAATTTAATGCTAATAATCTTAAAAACTGTGATGCGATGATGGGAAATCGTTCGTATGAAATTGAACAAACAACATTATTTGAGAAGAAATATGTAAAAGCAAAAGAATATGCTCTGAAAACTGGTAAATGTTTTATTTGTGCAACGCATTATCCAGTAAAAGATTGTCTTGATAAGTTTGATAGAGAAGCTATTTATTTTTCAGGTCATACACATCAAAATGAACGTATTCGTAGTAGTGATAAAGTGGTTTATGCAGATAATCAGATTGGATATCATAATAAAGGTAATTTTAATGGTATGATTCAATTTAAACGAGCAACAACAGATTGTGTAAGAAATCCATACGATGACTTGCCCGATGGATATTATCAGACTACACAGGAAGATTATATGCAATTCTATGAATATATTGGAGAATATATTGGAGAGGGAAAATTAATAAAAAAACGATGTCAAAATGGTAAACTTTATGTTATCAAGTCTTGCAATTATTACGGCTTTTTTATTTTGAACAATAATGGAATTTCTATTGTTAATGGGGGAAAAACAAAGAAAATAGCATTAAGTCAAAACATTGAATGGATTTATGATAATTTTAATGTTGTAGTTCAAAAGTACATTAAAATATTAGAGCCTTTACGAGAAATGCAAGTACAAATATCAAATCAGTTAAAAAAAATGGGTTTTGAAGGAACTATCCATGGACTGATTGTAGATATAGATTTTTATAATCATATTATGGTAAATCCTATAGATGGTTCTATTACATTTTACTATTCCCCAGTATTTGGAGAGGTGCAAAAATTTGAATCATTTTATGAGCAGCTTAATTTTATGGGACATACAAGTCTTTTAGAGGAATCAAAGTCAGATATCAAGAATAATATTCTAGTTGTATCGGAGGCAAACAAGTTAATAAAAGTTAAAGATTATACTGTATCAAATGAACTTATGACTGTTAGCAGAACTGATGGTGCATATGGTGTATCAAGAGCAGTTAGTCCTTTGCAACGTATATTTACAGGACATGTGTTACGTGATTTTGATTTAGGCTTAATGGATTCTGAAGATCCAAGCCCAAGAAAAAGATTAAAGTCATGGTTTGGTCGTATTTATGGTGATTATGATTTAAAAGATTATCTTGTTGTAGGAGATAACTTAGGGGATTTTGTTACATTGATGGGTACCAATGGCAAAAAATCAACCGTATCTGTTATCAAAATGAAATCTGTTATTCAAAGAAAAAAAGCTTGCTGGATAACAAAAGATACATCTGATACTATACAGATAATAGAACGAAATAATATGTATGACCAGAAAACAGCAAAAATATGGCTTTAAGCTATACTGCACGAAAAAAAAATTTTGGAAAAA
>ERZ791871.1291-NODE-1291-length-22602-cov-4.047057_pt1 | contig 22602 bp, 22 predicted proteins | sample MGYA00510280_ERZ791871 | MGnify/ENA primary metagenome ERZ791871 (study PRJEB30046, sample SAMN00792111) | human gut metagenome | study: EMG produced TPA metagenomics assembly of the A metagenome-wide association study of gut microbiota in type 2...
GGCTGACCCTCATTTCACTGTGCTCCCGGGCGGCCGGCCTGCCTATATAGACGTCCGCCCCTTTTTCATGGTATGATAGCAGCACTGGCGGGCATGGGCCTGCGGAACCGGAGAGGAGTATGAAACATGGAGATCGAACGAAAATGGCTGACTTTTGGATGGCCTGAGGGCCTGAAGGCAGCGGCAGTGATCCGAATGGAACAGGGGTACATCGCCACCCGGCCCACCGTGCGCATCCGCCTGGAGGAGCGGGGAGAACAGGTCCGCCGCGTCCTGTGCTTCAAAGGGAAGGCCGGACCGGACGGATTGGCCCGGGAGGAGATTGAGACCGACGTCACTCCGGAGCTGTTTCAGCGTTTGGAACGGCTCATCGGCCGGCCGCTGATCCGGAAGGAGCAGCGGCGGTATGCTTTGGCGGGCGGCCTGACTCTGGAGGTCAACCATGTGGATCCCGGACAGCCAGAGGCGTTTTTCTACGCCGAGGTGGAGTTTCCCGATCTGGAGGCCGCCCGGAGCTGGCAGCCCGGCCCTCTGGCGGCATATCTGGACCAAGAGGTCACCGGGACGCCCGGTGAGAGCATGGCTGCCTATTGGGAGCGCACCCGGGGAGTCGGCGCAGAGAAAAACGCCCTCTAAAATGTGCAAATATTACAAAAAATAAAAAGTATTGGAAATAATTCCTGGGATATGGTATAATAAAACAACCCTGAGGAGCAACGTGCATCGTACAATAGGCCTGAAACGATCTGTTTTTACAGAGGAGGCGCCGGATGAAAGAATCCTGGTTCGCACAGCACATCCACAGAGACAGAGAACTGACCTTTTTGTTCTGCGGGCGGCAGGACAGCAGCCCGGGGGAGTTGGCCGGTCCAGCGGTACGGGAGCACTATGTGCTTTACTTCTGTCTGGAGGGCCGGGGGGAGTATCAGTTCCGGGACACGCACTGCGCTATCGGCCCGGGAGAGGGCTTCCTGGTTCCGCCCGGGGAAGTGGTCTCCATTCGGGCTGACCAGAAGGAGCCCTGGAAGCTCATTTGGGTGGGCTTCACCGGATGCCGCGCGGCGGAATATCTGGGCCGCTGCGGCCTGGGGAAGGAGAACCGGGCCTTTCGCTGCGATGTCCCGGAGCAGTTGGAGCGCTGTGTCCAGGAGATGGTCCGCTGTGAGATGTTGGGCCGGGGCCATGAATTTCTTCTGCTTGGAGAGCTGTACCGCTTTCTGGGCTGGATCGCCCGCTCTTTTGAGGGGCAGGGCCGCCGGAGCCGGGAAGCCGGGACTGAGTATGTAGAGCGGGCGGCAGATTATATCCGAAGTCATTTCCAGGAGGATCTGACCGTGAGCAAGCTAGCCCTCTATGTGGGTTTGAACCGCAGCTATCTCACCACTGTATTCCAGAACACCCTCCATGTCTCTCCCCAGCAGTTCCTGATGCGCTTCCGCATGGAGCGGGCCTCCCAGCTGCTGCTGGAGGGCACACTGTCCGTCGGCGAGGTGGCCCGTTCCTGCGGCTACCCCGATCCCCTCACCTTCTCCAAGGCATTCAAGCGCACCCTTGGCGTCACGCCCTCCCAGTACCAGCGCGGCCAAGCCGCCTCTGGCTTGGTCCAGGCTTCATCTGTGGATACAGGGGGCAGATGACCCGGAAACAGAGGCTCACATCAATATGGGGAGACTGCCTGTGGGCGGTCTCCCTTTTCAGTCAGTACGCCCTCCCTCAGGTTTGCGTTGTCATTTTTCGGAAAAGCCGCTATAATACAAGATAGAAGAACTGCCGCCCCGGCGAACGCGTGGCTCCGGCGGTTTGGACGATTCCAGACAGGAGGCGTGCCAAATATGAGTAACTATGTCATTTCTATCAGTCGTGAGTTTGGCAGCGGCGGGCGGCTCATCGGAAAGCGTCTGGCCGCTCGGCTGGGGATCCCGTGCTATGACCGCACTCTGATCCAAAAGACTGCGGAAAAGAGCGGCCTCTCCCCGGAGTTCATCGCCCGGGCGGAGGAGCGGGCCAGAAACCGCTTCCACTTGTCCTTCTCCCCCATTGGGATCGGCGTACCCACCTATACCCAGCAGGGCGTCCCCGTCAGCCTTCAGGCGTTTTTTGCCCAGGCAGAGGTCATCCGGGAGCTGGCGGACGAGGGCCCCTGCGTCATCGTAGGGCGGTGCAGCGACTATGTTCTGGGGGAGCGGCCTGAGTGCCTGAAGGTATTCATTCACGGAACGCTGGAGGACCGGGTGACCCGCTGTGTGGAGGAATACCATATCTCCACTCAGAATATGATAGAGCGGGTCCGGGAGATCGACCGGGGCCGAGCCAACTACTACAACTACTACACAGGACACAACTGGGGAGAGATGCGCCGGTACGATCTGACCCTGAATTCCAGTATCACCGGCATTGAGGGCGCGGTGGAGCTGATCGCCGCCCTGGTCCGCATCCGGGGGATGCAGGACGGGGCACTCGATTGATCTCCCCCTCCGCGCAGGCGGAAGGAGACGCAATGGAGGAAGTACGCATCCAGATCTCCGGGGCCCAGGGGCGGACGGCGCGGTATGAGGCAGCGGTCCGCAGGGCGGGCGGCCAGCCGGTGGTGGGCTTCTGCCCCCGTCCGGACCTGACCTGCGGCGGACTGCTGCTGTGCGGTGGGGGCGATCTGGCCCCCGCGTGGTACGGCGCGGCGGACCGGGGTTCCGGGCCGCCGGATCTGGACCGGGACCGGTCGGAGCTGGCTCTGGTCCGGGCCTATCTGTCGGCCGGGCGGCCCATCCTTGGGATCTGCCGGGGGCTCCAGGTGCTGAATGTGGCCCTGGGCGGCACCCTGATCCAGGATCTGGGGGATGCGCTGCGCCCCTTCCATCAGGGGGAGCGCGACCTGTGGCATCCCATTTGTACCGCCCCGGGCAGCCTGCTCCACAGGCTGTGGGGCAGCCGCATCCTGATCAACAGCGCCCACCACCAGGCGGCGGACCGTCTGGGCGATGGCCTCCGCCGCACCGCCTGGAGCGAGGGCGGAGTGACAGAGGCGGTGGAGCACAGCTGCCTGCCTGTGGCCGCCGTCCAGTTCCATCCGGAGCGGCTGGACCGGACCGGGGAGGACACGGCGGACGGGGCGCCCCTCTTCCGGTGGCTGACTGCCCGGGCGGCCGGCTGACTGAGCACCATTTGAAACACGAACGAGACAAGCGGGCCGCGGCCCGGGGAGTACCAATGAGACGATTTGATCTGACAGGACGAACACTGGCCGGGCTGCTGGCCCTGGGGCTGATTCTGGGGGGCGCGCCCCGTGCCCAGGCGGCGGAGGCTGATACGCAGGGGACCGCACTGACCGGTCCGGCGGAGGAGAACTCCATTCCGCCCCTCCTCCCACTGGAGCCCTCTACCCCGGAGCCTGCCGCTCCGGCGTCAGCGGAGCAGTATCTGGCCGCACTGGACCGCCTCCTTAACATGGGTCTGAGCCAGGAGGAGGCCGACAGTCTGTGGCTCCGCCTGGGCGCATCGGGGATCGACGCCTGCCTCCAGGGAGAGGGGGCGGAGGAACGGCTCTCCCTGCTCCGGCTGAGTTTTGCCCATCCGGAGCGGCTGGACCGCTATCAGGCGGAGCTGGCCCGGTCGCCGGAGACCTCCCCTGAGGAGGCGGTGGTCCGGGTGAACATCGGCCTGGATGCGCCGCCCTATGGTGTGGGGGAGCCGGTGGACGAGCCCGCCTCCCTCACCGCTCTGGTGAACAAGTACCACCCCCTGCCGGCGGACTATGTTCCTGAGCTGGAGCTTCTCCCGCCCGGCTATACCGCATCCCAGGGGGCCCGTCTGCGTCCAGAGGCCTGCGCGGCCTTTCTTCAGATGGCGGACGCGGCGGCAGAGGAGGGCCTGCGCCTGTACAGCACCTCTCCCTACCGCTCTTACGCCGCCCAGGAGCGGGTCTATCAGCGCTACGCCGCCCAGCAGGGGGCGGAGGCGGCCGACACCTACTCCGCCCGGGCTGGGTTCTCTGAGCATCAGACCGGCCTGGCCCTGGACATCAATGTCGCCAGCCTCTCCGCCCGCTTCGAGGAGACCGCGGAGTACGCCTGGCTGTCAGCGCACAGCTGGGAGTACGGCTTTATTCTCCGCTTCCCCCAGGGGAAGGAGGACCTCACCGGTTACCTCTTCGAGCCGTGGCACTACCGCTATGTAGGGCCGGAGACAGCCCGCCTGTGCCACGAACAGGGCTGGACTCTGGAAGAATTTTGGGCCCGCCAGCCCGTCTGTGGGACAGGCCCTGTGCTGACTCTGGAGGGGGAGCCTCTCTCCTTCTCCCGGCTCCCTCTGGTCCTGGATGGGGACGTCTACGTCCCCGCGGAGGAACTGGCCCGGGCCATCGGCTGGGCCAGCGCGGAGCAGCCGGACGGGACCCTGCTCCTGTGGGGAGAGCGGCGGCAGGCGCGGCTCTTCGAGGGGCGCTCCCTGCTCTCCGGCGGGAGCAGCGTCTCTCTGGACTGCCCGGTCATTCGGGCCAACGGGGTGCTGATGGCCCCGGTGAAGGCGCTCTGCCAGGCCCTGGACCTGCCCTGTGAGCAGGGGGAGGCCGGCCTGGACCTCCGAACAAGCGCGGATACCTGGGACTGGGTCCAGAAATTGGACCAGTCCTGCCGTCAGCATGGGATCACCCTGGAGCAGGCGGTGGGCGGGCTGGCCGTTGACCGTCTGGAGCGCTGGATCAGCCCGGCGGAGCGGTGGCTCTCCCCCCAGCTGGACTTGTTTTTCTGGGCCGCAGGCCGGAAGTAGATCTCAACGGGCGCGGCGCCACAGGCTCCGCGCCCGTTCGTTCATACACCGGACACAAAATATTCACACAGTCCCATAGATTTTTCCAGCGCCTGGGGGTACACTGCACATAGTTAACCTGTTAATTTTCCGGTATATTCGGAAATTCAAAAACATCCAAGAAAGGATTGGATTCGATGCAAGAAGTGAAAAAACCCTCCAGGCGGCCGCTGATCTGCTACTATTTAGCAGCGCTGCTGATCCTGATGCTCCTGAACATGACCTTCTTCCCGGCCGTGCTGGAGAAGCCGGTGCAGGACGTGACCTACGACCAGTTCATGTCCATGACCTACGACAAAAATGTGGGGCAGGTGGAGATCGAGGGAGATGAGATCACCTTCACTGACAAGGCCGCAGAAAATATCTACCGCACCACCGTCACAGACGACCCCGGCCGGACGGACCGCCTGTTTGAAAGCGGGGCCCAGTTCCAGGAGATCGATACCCAGCCCGGCCTGCTCACCTCCATCCTGGTGGGGTGGGTGCTCCCCCTGCTGCCCTTCCTGCTGATCGGCTATTTCCTCAACCGCCGGATGAAAAAGGCCATGGGCGGGGACGGCATGATGTTCGGCATGGGCGGCGGCTCCGGGGCCAAGGTGTACGTCCCCTCCTCCACCGGCATCCGCTTTGCCGATGTGGCCGGCGAGGACGAGGCCAAGGAACTGCTCAGCGAGATCGTGGACTTCCTCCACGACCCGGAAAAATACCGCCAGATCGGCGCCAAGCTGCCCAAGGGCGCTCTGCTGGTGGGCCCTCCGGGCACCGGAAAGACCCTGCTGGCCAAGGCGGTGGCCGGCGAGGCCAACGTGCCCTTCTTCTCCATCGCCGGCTCAGAGTTTGTAGAGATGTTCGTGGGCCGCGGGGCCGCCAAGGTCCGCGACCTGTTCAAGCAGGCCAACGAGAAGGCTCCATGCATCGTGTTCATCGATGAGATCGACACCATCGGCAAGAAGCGCGACGGGCAGATCGGCGGTAACGACGAGCGGGAGCAGACCCTGAACCAGCTGCTCACCGAAATGGACGGCTTTGACGGGTCCAAGGGCGTGGTGGTGCTGGCCGCCACCAACCGTCCCGACAGCCTGGACCCCGCCCTGCTGCGGCCCGGCCGGTTTGACCGGCGCATCCCGGTGGAGCTGCCCGACCTCCAGGGGCGGATCGAGATCCTGAAGGTCCACGCAAAAAAGATCCGCTTGGCAGAAGATGTGAACTTTGAGCCCATCGCCAAGACGGCGGCCGGGGCCTCCGGCGCGGAGCTGGCCAATATTGTCAACGAGGCCGCCCTCCGGGCGGTGCGCAGTGGGCGGCAGTTTGCCACCCAGGAGGACCTCCAGGAGAGTGTGGAGGTGGTCATCGCGGGCTATCAGAAGAAGAGCCGGGTGCTCTCCGACCAGGAGAAAAAAATCGTGGCCTACCACGAGACCGGCCACGCCCTGGTGGCCGCCCTCCAGTCCCACTCCGCTCCGGTGCAGAAGATCACCATCATCCCCCGCACCTCCGGCGCGCTGGGCTACACCCTCCAGGTGGACGAGGGGGACCACTTCCTTATGTCCAGGGAGGAGCTGCTGAACAAGATCGCCACCTACACCGGCGGGCGGGCCGCCGAGGAGCTGGTGTTCCACTCCGTGACCACCGGCGCCTCCAACGACATCGAGCAGGCCACCAAGCTGGCCCGGGCCATGATCTCCCGCTTCGGAATGTCTGAGGAGTTTGGCTTTGTAGCCTTCGAGACGGTAAGCAATCAGTACCTGGGGGGCGATGCCTCTCTGGCCTGCTCCCCAGAGACCCAGGCGCGGATGGACCAGAAGGTCACCGAGCTGGTCTCCCAGCAGTACCGCCGGGCGGTGGAGCTGCTGCGGGCCAACGAGGGTAAGCTGCACCAGCTGGCAGGCTACCTCTATGAGCACGAGACCATCACCGGCGAGGAGTTTATGGAGATCCTCTCCCAGTCCTCTCCAGAGCTGGATCCCCTGGCAGAACAGCCGGAGACATAACAAAAATCGGGCAGTCCGCCTTACTGCGGACCGCCCGATTTTCTGCATCGGCCAAAGGTCAGAATATCGTGATGCCAAAGACTGAATCTCCTTCGGCCCGGTCACCCCATCCGCCGCTCCAACCCGGCGCGGCGTTCGCGGCAGGTGGATCTTCAGCGGTCACTCACCCACCATGGCTCCCCCTGAAAAATCAGGTCGTCCAAATCCCGGGGCGCGCGCTGCGCCTCCTCCGGTGTGATCGTCCGTACTGCATTGTCATCCATGGGTCATTCCTCCGTGTTTATATTTCATCTGGACCCGGCCTGTTTTGCCGGCATACAGACTACTATATGCGGGACAACCACGGATATGTGCCGAATTTTGTACACCGATGGGAAAGTTTTTGAAATGTGGCGGCACAGAGGCCTTGAAATCAAAACATCAGGCCTCATAAGAGGCATGATGGAAGGCTGTGCGGAGATCCGGCCCTTACTCCGCCAGGGCGGCGGTGATGATGGCCATGGAACAGGCCCGCAAAATCCATATTTTGCGGGAACCCAGTTTTTTTAGATTGCTCAGGGCGGCAGAGCCGCCCCTCCGCCAAGGTTTTTCCTACGGAAAACGCTTGCACGCGCTGCGCGCGCCCCATCGGAGATGGGGCCCCGGTCTATTCCATGGCCATAATAAAAAAACAGCGGGCCTCTTTTGAGGCCCGCCGAAGCTTCTGCGGAGATCCGGCCCTTACTCCGCCAGGGCGGCAGTGATGATGGCCATGGAATAGACCTCCTGGGCATTACAGCCGCGGGACAGGTCGTTGATGGGGGCGTTCAGGCCCAGCAGGATGGGGCCATAGGCCTCGAAGCTGCCCAGGCGCTGAGCAATCTTGTAGCCGATGTTGCCGGCGTTGATGTCGGGGAAGATGAAGGTGTTGGCATAGCCGGCCACCTTGGAGTCAGGGCACTTGGTCTGCGCCACACGGGGGGAAACAGCGGCGTCGAACTGCATCTCACCATCCACGGGGAACTCAGGCATAACAGCCTTGGCCTTCTCGCAGGCGTTGCGCATCTTGTCCACGTCCTCGCCCTTGCCGGAGCCGAAGGTGGAGTAGCTGAGGAACGCGACCTTGGGATCGATGCCGAAGATCTGGGCGCACTTCGCAGTCTCCATGGCGATCTCCACCAGCTCGTCCTCGCTGGGCTTGATATTGATGGCGCAGTCACCCATGGCCAGCACATCGTTGTCGCCGGTAGCGGAGGGACGGACCAGGATGAAGCAGGAGGAGACGATCTTGTTGCCCGGCTTGGTCTTGACCAGCTGGAGGGCGGGACGGACGGTATCGGCGGTGGAGTAGGTCGCGCCGCCCAGCAGGGCGTCGGCCTCGCCCATGGCCACCAGCATGGTGCCGAAGTAGTTGCCCTTCTTCAGAGCAGTGCGGCACTCGTCCTCGGTCATCTTGCCCTTGCGCAGCTCCACCATCTTGGCCACCATGGCCTCCATGTTCTCATAGTTCTCGGGATCGACAATGATCGCGCCGCGGATGTTGAAGCCGGCGTCCTCGGCGGCGGCCCGGACAGCCTCCTCATTGCCCACCAGCACGGGGGTCAGGAACGTACCGGACAGCAGGCGGGCGGAGGCCTCCAGGATACGGGGGTCGGTTCCCTCTGTGAACACGATCTTGCGGGGGTGTGCCTTCAGAATATCGATGAGCTTCTTGAACATACTGAACCATTCCTTCCAAAACTGAACTTTCAGACTGAAAACGCCTGTTTACTGGGTCTATGGTAGCATTTTTTATGTTGAAATGCAAGGGCAACCACCCCTCTATTTTGCCAGATTTTGAAGGCCTCCATCCCAAAAAAATCGCTGAAATTTTGCAAAAAGCTCTTTACGACAGGTATACGGTCGTTTATACTATACAAAGTGTATTGATTCTGGTATGAGGTGAGAAATTTGAACGCAGAATTTTCCCGCACCCTGTCGCTGCTGCGGCAGGAAAAGGGCGTCAGCCAGCGCACCGCCGCCGGCGTACTGGGCATTTCGCAGGCCCTGCTGTCCCACTATGAGAACGGGATCCGGGAGCCGGGGCTGGCCTTCGTGGTCAAGGCCTGCGACTACTACGGCGTCTCCGCCGACTATCTGCTGGGCCGGACCCTGACCAGGGACGGCACCACCATCGGAACCGAGGAGCTCTACGACATCAGCGATGAAAAGGACAACTCCATGCGGGGCTCCGTGCTGGCTCTGCTGTCCAAAAAGCTGCTGGTCAATTCTGTCGGGATGCTCTTTGACCTGCTGGGCAAGACCGGCAGCCGGGAGGCCATCCGGGCGGCGTCGAACTATCTGTCCACCGCCCTGTACCAGGTGTACCGCCACCTGTACCACGCCAACCCCGCCAACAATCCGGACTTTTTCTCCGTCTCCCAGCGGCACTTTATGGCCGGCCTGGCCGACGCCGACCTGCACATGAGCGAGGTGGAGCTGACCGACGCCCTGTCCGCCCATGTGAAGGAGAAGGGCCGGATGCCGGAGATGGACCACGCCGCCCTGGCCCGGGACTACCCGGTGCTGTACCAGTCCATGCTCCAGTTGATCCACAACTCTGGGGAGCGGATCAACCACCTGATGGAGGGCCGGGAGGCCAAGGGTGAGAAAAAGAAGTAAGGCCCTGCGGCGCTTTGGGGCCCCAGCAACTTGATTTTTTAACGCGCCATCCGGCGTGCCCCATCTGCGATGGGGCCCCGGGTGGATTTTCCCAAGGAGGTTTTTTATTTTATGACCGATCAATCCAAAATCCGCAACTTCAGCATCATCGCACATATTGACCACGGAAAATCCACCCTGTCGGACCGGCTCATCGAGCTGTGCGGCGCGGTGGAGCAACGGAAGATGGAGAGCCAGCTGCTGGACAACATGGACCTGGAGCGGGAGCGTGGCATCACCATCAAGGCCCGGGCCGTCCGTCTGGACTACAAGGCGGAGGACGGCAGCACCTACGCCCTGAACCTCATCGACACCCCGGGCCATGTGGACTTCAACTATGAGGTATCCCGCTCCCTGGCCGCCTGTGAGGGGGCGGTGCTCATCGTGGACGCCTCTCAGGGCATTGAGGCCCAGACCCTGGCCAACACCTATCTGGCCATGGAGCACGACCTGGAGATCCTGCCGGTGATCAACAAGATCGACCTGCCCGCCGCCGACCCCCAGCGGGTAAAGGACGAGGTGGAAAATATCCTAGCCCTCCCGGCCCAGGACGCCCCGGAGATCTCCGCCAAGCAGGGCGTCAATATCCCCGCGGTGCTGGAGGACATCGTCCAGAACATCCCCGCCCCCCAGGGCGATCCCAATGCGCCCCTGAAGGCCCTGATCTTTGACAGCCAGTACGACCCCTATGTGGGCGTCATCGTCTACTTCCGCGTCATGGAAGGCACCCTGAAAAAGGGGATGGATGTCAGGATGATGGCCTCCGGGGCCCAGTACAGTGTTCTGGACTGCGGCTACCTCAAGCCCCTGGGCATGGAGTCCGCCCCTCAGCTGTCCGCCGGCGAGGTGGGCTGGTTCACCGCCTCCATCAAGAACGTGAAGGACACCCGGGTGGGCGACACCATCACCGGGGTGGAACAGTCCGCCGCCGAGGCCCTGCCCGGCTACCGCCCCGCCCAGCCCATGGTCTACTGCGGCATCTACACCGAGGACGGCTCCAAATATCCCGACCTGCGGGACGCCCTGGAGAAGCTTCAACTCAACGACGCCTCCCTCTCCTTCGAGCCGGAGTCCTCCGTGGCCCTGGGCTTCGGCTTCCGCTGTGGCTTTTTGGGGATGCTCCACATGGAGATCATCCAGGAGCGGCTGGAGCGGGAGTTCGATCTGGACCTGGTGACCACATTACCCTCCGTTATTTATGAGGTCACCAAAACAGATGGTACTGTGGTCCGGGTGGATAATCCCCACAACTACCCCGATCCCGGCTCCATCAGCGAGGCGCGGGAGCCCTACGCCAAGGTGTCCATCATCGCGCCCCCGGACTATGTGGGCAACATCATGCCCATGTGTCAGGACCGCCGGGGCATTTTTAAGGATATGCAGTATCTGGACACCAATCTGGTGGAGCTGCACTACTCCATGCCCATCGGCGAGATCATCTACGACTTCTTCGACGCCCTGAAGGCCCGGACCAAGGGATACGCCAGCCTGGACTACGAGCTGGAGGGCTATGAAAGGAGCGACCTGGTGAAGGTGGACCTGCTCCTCAACGGGGACCAGGTAGACGCCCTGAGCTTCATCGTTCACCGGGAAAAGGCGTACGGCCGGGCCCGGAAGATCTGCGAAAAGCTGAAGGAGAACATTCCCCGCCAGCTGTTTGAGGTCCCGGTCCAGGCAGCCATCGGCGGCAAGATCATCGCCCGGGAGACCGTCAAGGCCATGCGAAAGGACGTGCTGGCCAAGTGCTACGGCGGCGACATCACCCGAAAGAAGAAGCTGCTGGAGAAGCAGAAGGAAGGCAAGAAGAAAATGCGTACCCTGGGTACTGTGCAACTGCCCACCGAAGCCTTTATGGCAGTTCTCAAGCTGGACGAAGAGTAACGGCATTTTCTTCTGCCTTCCACCCCGCACGGCGGGGCGGCGCATTGCGACGTACAAGCGTTTTGCCAAAGGCAAAACCTTGGCGCAGGGCGAATTCACTTCGCCCGAGCATTTGGATCCACTTTGGGACCCCCGGCAAACTTGTTTGCCGGGGAGCAGGCAAGAAGAAAATGCGTACCCTGGGCACCGTCCAGCTGCCCACCGAAGCCTTCATGGCCGTTCTTAAGCTGGAGTGAGCCGCCGCAGGCGGCCCCAAACGGCAGCCCAGCGCAGCGGGTGCCGTTTGGAGAGGAGAAGCAAGGGAGCAGTCGAGGAATGCCCGCCCCAGGCGTTCCGAGATACGGCGGACTTTGCTTCGACGATATGGGGCTTCCGCCCGATAAGCTTCTCAAAATAAGAAATAAAAGTTGTCGGGAGCCTCTTGATCAGAGGTTCCCGACAACTTTTTAAGGTGTTCTTTCCCTGCCCTGGACTGCGCCTCACAATTTGCGGCAGCTCCTTCAATCAGGCAGCTCCACCCGCACGCCGCACACCAGGATGTAGTCCACCTGCCTGGGGTCAATGACCTGCGGGGCAACATCATACCTTTGTTCCGCATACCGGAACTTCTTTTCCACATAGGGCGCCCCCTGATAGGTGTCGCTGCTCACCCCGTCCTGACAGCTGGAACCGCCGCCGGTTTCGGGGGGCTCCAGAGTGGTCCCGTCCTTCAGAACCAGAACGGTCTCCAGCTCCCTCCAGCACTCCGTCCACTGGGCGGGATCTGTGGGGGAGGGCGGCGTCAAGCCGGCCTGTTTCGCCGCTGCCCTCCCGTGGTGGTCATAGCAGGCCCCGCCCTCGATCCGCACTGTGGTGGTCAGGGGGGTGATCTCCAGCCTGGTGAGGGTGGCGGTGCCGTCCAGGTAGGGGACCTCGATCTGCGGTGCGCACTGTACGCTCTGGTCGGGGATGTCCAGGCGCACATCGGAAAACTGCCACACATGGTCCCGGACGGCCTGGGTCAGCTGGGTGTCCTCATACCGGACCGCCTGGTCCGTCCCCGGGTCGGTAAACCACACATCCCGAAGGGGACCGATGGAGAAGTCCCACTGCCCGCCCGCCAGCTGCTGGGCGGAGTAAACATCCATCTCGAAACAGAAGGACAGGCGGTTGTCGCCAGGCTCCGGGTCCTCCACCTCCAGCACCTGCCACCCCCAGGACCCGGCCGGGTCCTCCCGCTCCGGCTTGATCTTGGCGTCCAGGTCGAAATAGCCGCTGTCATACCCCAGGGCCGCCGCATCCCCCAAAGCCGTCCCCTCCGGGGCGGTCACCTCCACCCACACATAGCTGTTGGCGTTGTCCCCCACGCAGTCGGTGAGGGCAACCGTCCAGCCGTTCCAACTTTCGCTGCGGTCCAGCCGGTAGATGCCATTCTCCAGAGCGCTCTGATCCTCGGGGGTCCGGGCCTCAAAATAGCCTAGCAGGCCGCCCCCCACTGTGGCCGCCAGGGCCCCCATGGTCAGCGCGGCCGCCGCCCCAGCCCCGATCAGAAGCCGGTGCCCGGTGTGACGGATGATACGTTTTGTTGGCTCCTTCATACGCTCCTCCTGTTCTGCCGCCTGCCGCAGGCGGTCTGTCAGCTGTTCCTTTTCTTCCGATGTGAAGGCAAAGTGATCAAAGGAATGGTTCAAGTCAGCCATCATACACCTCCAATTCTGACCGCAGCCGCTTTCTGGCCCGGCTCAGCCGCTGGCGGGCGGCGGCGTAGGAGCAACCGCACATCCCGGCGGCCTCCTCCAGGCCGTAGCCCTCGCAATAAAACAGATAGACCAGGATCCGCTCCCGGTCCGGGAGGCGCTCCACCGCCTGCCAGACCTCATGGAGCTCCCCGGGTGCGGGGGCGGCCACCCGCTCTGCCGCCTCCAGAGGCGCAGTACGCCGAACATGACTGCTTTTCAACAGATCCTTGCTGGCGTTGATGGCACAGCGCAGGATGAAAGCCCGCTCGTGCGCCGGACTTTGAAAGGCCCGCTCCCCCTCCAGCAGGGTGAGGAAAATGTCCTGGCAGATATCCTGAGCGTCAGCGCGTCCCAGGGAATACGCAACGCACACCCTCAGAATCGGATCGGCGTACTCCCGGATGAAGCGCTCTGCCTGATCCGGCCGGCTCCAGGCCGTCATGGCCTCGCCCCCTTTCACCTGATATACGACCGGGCAGCCCGATTTGTGACCAATGGGTAAAAAATGCGGCGAGAAGGTTAAACCTTCCCGCCGCATCCATGTTTTGGGGTACAATTATGAGGCTTAGAACTCCGCGTTGCCCACGGTCCGGGGGTGGGGCAGGGTATCGCGGATGTTGTTCACGCCGGTGAGGTACATGACCATGCGCTCGAAGCCCATGCCGTAGCCGGCGTGGCGGCAGGTGCCGTACTTGCGCAGGTCGCAGTACCACCAGTAGTCCTCCGGGGCCATGCCCAGCTCTTTGATGCGGGCCTCCAGCACCTCCAGCCGCTCCTCACGCTGGGAGCCGCCGATGAGCTCGCCAATGCCGGGGACCAGGCAGTCGGCGGCGGCCACGGTCTTGCCGTCGTCGTTGAGGCGCATATAGAAGGCCTTGATCTCCTTGGGGTAGTCGGTGACGAACACTGGGCGCTTGTACACCTGCTCGGTGAGGTAGCGCTCATGCTCCGTCTGAAGGTCGCAGCCCCAGTACACCTTGAAGTCAAATTTGTCGTTGTTCTTCTCCAGAATCTCCACCGCGTCGGTGTAGCTCACCCGGGCAAAGTCGGAGGAGGCCACGTGCTCCAGCCGCTCTTTCAGGCCCTTATCCACAAAGGAGTTGAAGAAGCTGATCTCGTCGGGGCACTTTTCCAGCACCGTGCGGATCACATATTTGATCATGGCCTCGGCGTTGTCCATATAGTCGCCCAAGTCCGCGAAGGCCATCTCAGGCTCGATCATCCAGAACTCGGCGGCGTGGCGCTGGGTGTTGGAGTTCTCCGCCCGGAAGGTGGGGCCGAAGGTGTACACATTGCCGAAGGCCATGGCGAAGTTCTCCGCGTTGAGCTGGCCGGAGACGGTCAGGCTGGCCCGTTTGCCAAAGAAGTCCTTGGAGTAGTCCACAGTGCCGTCCTCGTTCTTGGGCACGTTCTCCAGATCCAGGGTGGTCACTTGGAACATCTCGCCGGCGCCCTCGCAGTCGCTGGCGGTGATGATGGGCGTGTGGACATAGACGAAGCCCCGGTCCTGGAAGAAGCAGTGGATGGCGTGGGCAGCCACGCTCCGCACCCGAAAGGCGGCGGAAAACAGGTTGGTCCGGGGGCGCAGATGCTGGATGGTGCGCAGGAACTCCACCCCGTGGCGCTTCTTCTGGAGGGGGTAGTCCGGGGCGGAGGGGCCCTCCACCGCGATGGAGGAGGCCTTTACCTCCAGGGGCTGCTTGGCCCCGGGGGTCAGGACCACCTGGCCCACGACCACAAGGGCCGCGCCCACGTTCTGTCCGGCGATCTCCTTATAATTCTCCAGCACATTGGCGTCCATGACGACCTGCAGGTTCTTAAAGCAGGAGCCGTCGTTGAGCTCGATGAAGCCGAAGGTCTTCATGTCCCGGATGGTGCGGGCCCAGCCGCAGACGGTGACCGTCTGGCCGCCCAGCGCCTCCTGATCCGCGAAGATCGCGGCAATAGTGGTGCGGTCCATAGTAGTTCTCTCCATTCCTCAGAGTATTTTCAGTATATTTGATATCGCTCTATACTGTGTCTCCAGCGGCGCTCGGGATCTGCTCCCCACAGGGAAGCACTGACGGAGCCTGACCGGAATTTGAAAAAGCCTGTCCAAGTTTTCTGGACAGGCTTTTATTATAATGCGTTTTCCCCTATTTTACAAGGGTCTGCCCTCATTTCTCCCCAGTTTCTCCCGGAATTTCCTCTACTCCCGTTTTTCCAGCCGGATCACCAGGGCGGTGCTGTCATCAGTGGCCCCCTGTGGACTGTGGGTAATCAGATCCCGAGCCAGTTCCTTGGGACTGCCCTGGTCAAATTTGACCAGCCGCTCCCGGAGCCAGCTGTCATCCTCCGTACCCGTCACCCCGTCGCTCACCAGAAGCACACAGTCCCCAGGGGACAGGTGAATAGGAAAGCGGTCGGGGGCGCTCCGCTCCTCCGCCGCCAGCCCCGCCGGGAGGGAAGCCCCGGAGATCCTCCGCACAGTCCCGCCCTTTCGCACATAGGTAGGGGCCGCCCCCAGCTTAAACACCACTCCATCCCCGGTGAACAGATCCACCTGAAGCAGATCCACCGTGGTGAAGCCTCCGGCCTCCTCCCCCCGGAGGGCCAGGGCGGAGTTGAGCGTGACCAGGGCGTGCTCCGTCTCCACGCCGGCCTGGAGGAACTGCTCCAGCAACCGCAGCGCCAGACTGCTCTCCCGGTTGGCCTGGGGGCCGCTTCCCATTCCATCGCACAGAAGGACATACAGGGTACCGTCCCCCCGCTTGAAATAGGTGCCCGCGTCCCCGCTCACCGTCTCCCCATCCTTCTTCCGGGCGGCGATCCCGGCCACCGCCATCAGGGGCTCCTGCTGGATCAGCGTCAGGTGGTCCCCATCCTGGTCCTCCAGGCGCATGGGCGCCTCCATCAGGCCGGCCAGCTCCGCCAGTTCCTCCGGGGCGGCCAGAAGGGGGCAGTCCGGGCCCTCCAGCTCGATCCTCAACCGCCCCCGCCCGTCCCGGAACACACCGCCCCGCACCCGGTCCCCCATCCCTGCCAGCCGCTGCCGCAGACGCCGGTCGGCTGCCGGGTCCGGGATCAGTTCCTCCCCCAGTTCGGCGGCAGCAGCCCCCAGCAGGGCGGAGAGCTGACCGTACTGGCGGCACACCGCAGCCCGGCTGTCCTGGATTCGGCTGTTGTACTGACGGCGGTAGAGCAGGGCAGTGAGCTCCTCATTCACCGCAGCCAGGAACGCCCGGAAATGGAGACACCGGCTGGAAAAATAGCCGGGGAAATCCTCCGCCTCCCCACGCCCCCGGTCCAGCATGGCCTGGGTGGCGTCGTTCAGTGCGTTGAAGGTGGTCACATAGTCCCGCTCCCAGCAGCTGGAGCGCAGCGTACAGCCCCGGCACACCCGGCAGGCCGCCCGGTCAAATACCGTAGCCATGTCGTTATCGTTCCTGGGCGGACAAAAGGAGGCCCGCATGGTGTCGTACAAGGTACGGAAGGCCTGGGCGGTGGCCTCCAGCCGCTGTTTGACCCGGGCCTGGGCCCTCTGATCGGCGGAGACGCTTCCCTCCGGAGCCAGCCAGCTCCCCAGCCGCCGCAGAGGGCGCTCCGGCAGCAGGAGGAACGCGGCAGCGCCCAGAAGCGCCTCATACAGCACGGACAGGGGCAGACCACGGTCCCAGGTCCACAGCACCGCCCCTCCGTTGGCCAGCAGATAGACCCCGGCGGCCCGCAGCCTCCCTTTCCCCCGGACGGCCCCGGCGGCCAGACCGGACAGCCCGAAGGCCATGGCATACAGCGGGACCCCATTGGCCGCCAGATCCATGGACAGACCGGCGGCCATGCCCAGCACCGCCCCTGCGGCGATCCCACCCTGCCAGGCCGCCGCCAGCACCGCCGCCACCGCCAAAGCCCGCCCCAGGGAGATGTCCTTGACCAGATACAGGCCGGACAGGGACATCAGCACGGTGCACAGCAGCACCGTCAGGCTGGCCCGCCTCGCGGGGGAAAGCAGCTCCACCCCCCGGCCCGCCCGCATGGGGAGCAGCAGCTGCCGGTAGCACCAGCCGGATGCCACAATCAGGACCAACTCAGTCAGGAAATAGATTACGTCCACCGTCCGCCAGCCTCCCTCGGACAGGTAGATGAAGCCGGTGCAGCTATTGATGAACCCGGCGACCAGAGGCATGGCCCAGGGCCTTCGGAGGAGTTTCCAGTCATAGAAGGCGAAGCCCACCGCAAAGGTCAAGATGGCTGCGGCGGCATACCGCAGCCCGTCCGCAAAGCCCAGCAGCACCATATAGCCGAAGCAGGCCCCCACCAGCGCCGCCGCACCGCACACGCCGGAGCCCGCCGCCCCAACCAGCGCCACTCCAAAGGGAGCGTAGTCCCCAAACACCGACGCACCGGCCAGCACCGCCGCCAGAAGAAAATGGATGGCTGTATCCGCAAAGCGCATCAGGGCGGTTGCATCCACGCTCACCTTCTCCCCCGTTCCCCGCTGTCTCCGCAGCCTGTTCCACCTGGTTTGCACCGTCTCCTTGGCCTGCATACGCCGCTCCTCCTTTGTTCCGGCAGGCCTCCGTCGGCCCGCACGGCTGTGTAGGAGTCATTATATTCCCATCATGTGGAAAAACAATGTCAAAAGCAGGGTTTGTGCAAAAAAGACACCCTTCGCCGAAAAAGCTGACAGTCACAGTCCTGAGCGGCGGTCGGGAAAGCAAGACGGTGTCTGCTCCAACTCACAAAGAGCGGTTTAACTTGATCGTTCTGTACAATAAAAAACCGCCGCAAAGCGGCGGACTCGAACCAGACTCCAGCAGCAACGGATTTGGTTTGGAGAGGAGGAGCAGCTGCGTGAGCGCGCTCTGATTTATAGAATAAGTCGGAGCAAGCGATACATAGCTTACTCCGACGTGGCACGCCAGAAGGGAATCGAACCCCCAGCCTCACCCTTAGGAGTACGGCGTACCATTTCGTAAATTGTTCATATCATATCTTCCCGTGTTGTTCCTTCGCAAATTGTGCTGCCTGGAGGCAGGTCAATTTGCACAAAAACCCCTGAAATATGCTGCCTTACAACGGCTTTTCAAATGTCGTATTAGCAAGGTATTAGCAGGAACCCCTTGTGACAGAGGGCTTCCAGGGGCCATTTCAAAATGCTGTTAGCACAGATGGAGGATAATCTTATGAGCACCAACACACCCAACGAAAAAAGGACGCCCCAAAGCAGAACATACACCGTGAATGACATCGCAGCCATTCTCGGTATCGGCCGCGCTACGGCCTATAAACTCGCCAACTCAGGATCCTTCAAGACGATTCGCATCGGCAACATGATCCGCATCTCCAGAAAGTCCTTTGAGGATTGGCTAAATAGGCAGGGCCTATAATAAATGTCCCCACACTTTTATTTAACAATGTGTGGGGACATTTATTAGACATAATCTTCTTCTATTCATGCACCTTGTGATTGGGATCTAATCGTAAAACTTTGTATCTGCCACCTTCATTTATTACATGGATGCGAAAGGTTTTTGAAACTTCATAATGATAAATCTGCAAGCCGTGGAAGGTATCATTTTTATCCGGTCTTCTCGCAAATGCTTCGTCAACCTGCTGAACAGTCATATGCGAAACCTTGTCCAGGAAGTTTTGAAGTTCTTTATTATTGCGCTTTTCTAATTCGTTAAACGTATATTTTCGCTCCAGTGGGTATTTGAAGCAAAGAATGAATGGAACATCTCTCTTATCCGTAAGCAAACGTCCCTTTTTCTTGAGACCGGCATCTTTTGTTAATTGAGCCATTACGCATCTCCACCCAAATAAATTGATGCGTAATATCGTTTCATTGATTCCAGCGATATTGGAACATTGCACCGTTCATTTGGCGCGTATCCAGCCCTAGCTTCAATCCAGGGGGGCTCGCTGTGAGTCAACGCCTCTAGTGCATTCCCTGTATGATCCCCATAAGTTTCCCATACGCTTTCTAGGAGTTCTATATCATCTGAGGCAATGCGAGGGGTGTAGTCACCAGCCAGTTTAATACTACTAAAACTAAAACATTTGAATTTATCATAGAGAGCAGGCGATACAGGTCCATGTACCCATGCCTCAAATACAGTGTCCATAAGGCGATAACCCTTTAGTGTATAACACCATGCTTGAGCATAATAACAAAGTTTCTGCAATTTTTTGTGTGTCATCGTTTCTTTAGTTAGAAACCAATTGGCAATTTCGAATACGCTATACTTCCCGTTTTCCGGCGTCTCAACTAACTCTGACATCGGAACTATCTGTGTTAACTGATCATCTGCGGTCGATTGGTTTTCAAAAGCATTTAGGCTTGAAGAACCTGAAGAATATAAATTATACTCTGAATACATCATCTTGCTCATACTTCACCTCTCCTTCAGGTGTGCAAACGCATGCCGTTTGCGGTTGGGATACAGCCTCGCTGTGCCTCCATCCCTCAAAGGTTTTATTGACTTGAATGGCAGGTCCATTTTGAGTTGCTACTGCCGTACAGCGCCCTTCTGTAACAAAATAGTCACTCCCACCATTGATGCTTTCAACAAATCCTCTTCTTACAGCATATGCGCCTCGGATGGTTTGTGGATCAAAAATTTCACCAAATCCAAGTTCATGGCTGAAGTCATCATATAAGCTCTTAATAATATTATATTGTTCTGCAGAAGGTTTCGTGACATTTAGACCCAGTTCATTTTCAGCTTCTCGCCGATTAATTGTATAATCATGGCTACCGGAGTCGCTACAAAGAAACTCTATTATCTTGGATAGTTTCTGTTCATCTTTGATTTGATTCCTTAAAAGCTTTCCCGCTAACATTTTTATCTGAGCACGTGAACGGTAGACTTGTCCCAAGACTAATGGATGAACATATTCTGATAATTTTGTTAAAACAACACCAAGTGCAGCATTGTCACTAATGCCAAATTCTTCTCTAGCTAATTCTATATAGCCCTTTACTGCTTCGACACTAACAGCGGTCGTTTTTTTGTCAGGCGAATTGGGTATTATTGGATTTAGAGGGGAATTTAAACTAGGATCAATGGGGCTTAATGTTGCTTGCTTGGTCATAACAATTTGATTTGCCCCTAAGCTGATGATTGTCCCCGAACTATGCGCTTTGTGAGGAACAATCACAAGAAGATCTTCGCAATACATTCGTAAAAGATTAACGATATTCCAAGCTGCAGATGTATCTCCGCCCCGAGTATATAAATACAGGATAATTCGATCTACAGGGCCTATCTTATCAAGATGAGCAATAAATAAGTCAATTACATCCTGGGCAATTCTAGTTTCAAAACCAGGGCGATCTCCTGTAATATAAGCTAGTACATTTCCTTTGTATTCTTTTTCGAGGTGCTTATATAACTCAGTTCTTTCTATATACATACAAAGCCCCCTACAACAAATAGCGCCCAATGTTTTGTTCTTCTGCTTTAATTATAGCATTTTATAATTGCTTTTCAACTATGTCCTTGCTTTAATCAACTATAAAATTTTGACAAACTAGCGAAAAGACTATTTAGGATTCTACATTTTCTTTACACCGTAGGATTTATTCCTACGGTGTTTTCTTTTTCAATATACACCAAAGTGATTTTTTGCTTTATATAGGTACTCTGCGGAGAATTAATTAAAGACCGCCTTGGAAGGAGACGAAAATGCGATGCTTTTTCTTCCACAAACAGCCAAAAGGCCACCGCCCATAGGTTTTCTCCTCCGGGGTATCCGGGTGGCATAGAGGCCACATTTTCCCCGAAAACAAACACTTTTCCAAACCGCCGAAAGGAGGTGATTCTATGGCGGTATTTCGCATTGAGAAAACCCGCGATTACACGGTGATGTCCAACCACCACCTGCGCAACGCGGAGCTGTCGCTGAAATCCAAAGGGCTGCTCTCCATGATGCTGTCCTTACCGGAGGACTGGAACTACACCACTAGGGGCCTTGCAAAAATCTGCAAGGAGGGCACGGACAGCATCGGCTCCGCCCTGAAGGAGCTGGAACGGGCCGGGTACATAGTCCGCAATCGACTCCGAGACAGCAAGGGCAAGATCGTGGATGTGGAGTATGTCATCTACGAGACGCCCCATCCCCCGGACACGGGCCAGCCGTGTGAGGATGAGCCGGATACGGCTTGTCCAGATACGGAAAACCCGGATATGGATAACCCATGTCTGGAAAACCGGCCGCAATTAAATAAAGAGAAAAGAAATCCTGAAAAACAAAATACTGATTCACCAAGTACGGAAGGATCAAATCCTATCCAATCAAGTCCCCAACCCCCCACAGGGGGCAGCCGGACCGGACGAGACTGGATGCGGGAGCGAGAGAGTTATCGGGAACTGATTTTGGAGAACATCGAGTATGACATCCTCGTACAGAATGAACGCATGGATCGTGACCGTCTGGACGAGCTGGTGGAGCTAATGGTGGATACCGTTTGTTCTCGCAGGGAGACGATCCGCATTGCGGGGGACGACTATCCAGCGGAAGTGGTCAAATTCCGGTTGCTGAAGCTGAACAGTTCCCACATCGAGTATGTGTTGGACCGTATGCGGGAGAACACCACCTATGTCCGCAACATCAAGAAATACCTGCTGGCTGCCCTGTATAACGCCCCGGCCACCATTGACAGCTACTATGCGGCCCTGGTGAACCACGATCTGTACGGCAGCGGAGAAAGGAGATGATGTCTTATGCAGGAAGAAGTCACCCAGCGCACCGTTGCCCTCTGTGTGGAGGCTACCAAGCTCTCCGCCGGGATGCTACAACAGGCCATGAAAAAGGTGCTGGACGAGATGCAGAAAGGCGTGACCGGCCACAAGACCAAGCTGCACCACGGCAAGCAGACACTCCGGCAGTTGATGAAGCACAACACCGGCGTTTCCAACATCGAGATCACCGATCAGAACATCCGGGCCTTTTCCGCCATCGCCAAGAAGTACGGCATTGACTTCGCTCTGAAAAAGGATACCAGCGGCGAGATACCCCGCTACCTGGTGTTTTTCAAGGGGCGGGATGCCGACGTCATCACGGCGGCCTTCCGGGAGTTCTCCGCAAAGAACCTGGAGAAAGAGAAAAAGCCCTCCATCCGCAAGGAGCTGGAGCAGGCGAAACAGCAGTCCAAAGCCCAGCACCGCCAGCGGGAGAAGGTCAAGACCAAAGACCGGGGTGTGGAATTATGACGGTTGACTGGAAGAAAAAGCTGCTCCCCAACCTCCCGTATCTGCTGTTCGTGTATCTCTTTGACAAGCTCTGCCAGGCGGTGCGCCTTGCGCCCGGCCTTGACGCCTCTGAAAAGTTCCTGCATTTGAGCCAGGGCTTTACGGAGGCGTTTTCTTCTGGGCTACCAAGTCTGCATCCGCTGGACCTGCTGGCGGGCATCGCCGGGGCGGTCATCGTCCGGCTGGCGGTGTACGCCAAGAGCAAGAATACAAAGAAATATCGCAAGGGCATTGAGTACGGCAGCGCCCGGTGGAGTGCATAATTTTAAGTGTAAATGACACATACATGGACGCACAGGA
>ERZ791871.1337-NODE-1337-length-22069-cov-4.018715_pt1 | contig 22069 bp, 28 predicted proteins | sample MGYA00510280_ERZ791871 | MGnify/ENA primary metagenome ERZ791871 (study PRJEB30046, sample SAMN00792111) | human gut metagenome | study: EMG produced TPA metagenomics assembly of the A metagenome-wide association study of gut microbiota in type 2...
AAGCAAGGTGATAGGTAAAAGGATGATATTTCTTGTATGCAGTTTTGAAGGTATAATATGAAGGCAATCAGCATATGGCTGGTTGTTTTTTTATTACATAGAAATCCTTCTTATGGAAAAACCGGTTGACATCTATTTGAGGTGATGATACTATGTAATAACTTGCCTAAAATGAGGAGGAATATTATGAGCAATTCAATCAGTCAGGATTTTAAATTATATTCATTACTAAAATTTGCTTTGCCATCTATGGTTATGATGGTATTTATGTCATTATATACGATCATAGACGGTATTTTTGTATCGAGATTTGTTGGCAGCGAAGCTTTATCAGCCATCAATATTGTATTTCCTGTTTTAAATGTGCTAATTGCTGTAGGTATTATGTTAGCCTCCGGAGGAAGCGCTGTAATTGCAAAGAAATTCGGAGAAAATAAATCTGAAGAAGCCAGAAGAAATTTTTCTATGATCGTTTTCATCGGAGTCCTGTTTGGAATAGCAGCATTAATATTAGGAAATTTAGCAATTACGCCGATTGTACGTGTGCTGGGTTCTACGCCGTTAATTGAGGAAGAATGTGTGACATATCTTAGCATTTCCCTGTATTTTTCGCCCGCATGTATGCTGCAAATGTTGTTTCAAACGTTCTTTGTTACAGCGGGAAAACCACATATGGGGCTTGCGATAACGATTTGCGGAGGAATTACGAATGCAGTTTTAGACTATGTATTTATGGGACCATTGCACATGGGGATTGCAGGCGCTGCGTTAGCAACTGGTTTGGGACAAATGATACCTGCAGTAATCGGTCTCTTCTATTTCTTTTTTATGAAAAATGATCTTCATTTTGTGAAACCTGCATTTGATATGAAGGTGTTAAAAGACAGTTGTCTTAATGGATCTTCGGAAATGGTCACAAATCTGTCGAACGCAGTAGTTACGTATCTATTTAATATTATTATGCTGGACTTGATGGGAGAGAAAGGGGTTGCCGCTATTACGATTGTATTATACGGACAATTTCTGTTTAATGCTCTATACATGGGGTTCTCCATGGGAGTTGCTCCGGTGTTCAGCTTTAACTATGGAAGGAAAAATACAAAGTTATTAAAGAGAATCTATAAAATCTGTGTGTTATTTATTGTGATTTCATCTATCATTATTACAGCAATGGCATTAGTAGGTTCCGATTTCATTGTTGCAATTTTTACACCTCGTCATACGGAAACATTTGCAATTGCAGTAGGAGGATTTTTCCTCTTTTCCTTTAATTACCTTTTTGCGGGGATCAATATATTTGCCTCTTCCATGTTTACTGCATTTTCTGATGGGAAAATTTCAGCAATCATTTCATTTTTGCGTACCTTTGGTTTTCTAGTCGCATGTATTTTATTGCTTCCGAAAGCTTTGGGCGACAGTGGTGTGTGGCTGGCAGTTCCGGTAGCAGAATGTCTGACCGTGTTTATATCTGTCTGGTTCTTCTGGAAGAAGAGAAAGGTTTATCAATATATGGGAAAATAAGGGAGATAATTAAGAAGCGGTTTTGGAAAATTTGATACGACTCATATTAATGTTAAAATAGGGCAGTGTCGGCTTAAATAAATTAAGCCGGCGCTGCCTTAAAAGCATTCTGTCTTTAGAAACAAATAAGTTTTTTGATTTTTTAATAATCTTTTCCAATATCCTCAGGAGTAAGTGTAACATATTCATGTTTACCATCTTTTGTTTTATGTCCTACTAATAAGAACATCACGAGACCAACTACACAGTAAGCAACTAAAGATATGTAACCGCCTAAGTTCAGTTCCATACAAGAGCCGATGATGATCCATACGGAAATGATCATACCTGCGATAAACAGGAGATTTCCACCAGGTGCTTTATATGGACGTTTCCATTCCGGGTGTTTCTTACGCAATACCATAGCGTCCAAACAGCAAGCAAAATATACAAGACCGGCAGCAACACAGGAGACAGCGTAAATGTACTGAACCCAGTTGTCTCCACTGAAGATACAGAAGAAAATAGTAAAGATCAATACAACTGTGTTAGCAGCTACAGGCTGACCTTTGGAATTTAATTTTGTAAATACCTTAGGCAATTGGTTTAACTGGCTGGCACCGTAAAGAACGCGTGCGGATGAGGTCCAGAATCCCATTAAAGTTGTCAGTGCATGGAGAATTCCGGCTACAATCGCTATGATCGCAATAATCTGAGGCATTGAATACATTTTAATAAACTCAGGTTCCGGCATACCCATTTCCTGAATCATTGTCCATGAACCCATACCACCGATAGCCATTACAACGATGAAGTATAAGATTGCAGGAACAAATAACGCCGATAAAATAACTTTCCACATTTTGGAAACAGGGAAGTTTGTTTCTTCTATCATCGTAGGCGTCATTTCGAATCCGATAAATTTCAGTGAAAAGACAGCCATTGCAATGAAGACACCATGAAATCCCTTCGGGAATAATCCGCCGTCAGCTACGATATTTGATGCTGACCAGTGTCCGCTGAAAAACAGAGAACAGCTTACGATCAAAGATCCGATAATCATAGTAAAGAAGAAAATATTCGCAAGCTTTCCTGTGATTCCGATATTAAAGTTAGATACAATGTACCAAAGAACAACAATGGCGATCGCAACATATACAGAACTTCCTTCAGGGATTGGCACGAAGTAGCTAATTGCAGTAATAAAAATAAATGCCATCATCGGTGGTTCTACTACTTGAACGAGAAACATCATCCATTGGGCGGCCCATCCGGCTTTATGCCCGAAAGCATTTGTTGTCCAGATATCTACTGCAGAGGCAAACGGAAGCATTGCAGTCAATTCTGAGAATGTAAGTCCAATCGGGATTAAAAGTATAGCAAGCAATGGGAAAATGATAGCAGCGCCTGCACCTGTTACAGAAAACCAGTAAGGCGCTTCTGCAAGCCATCCGCCAATAACAGCTCCGGATGCAAGAGCAACCATAGATACAAAACTTAGATTACGTTTTAATTTAGGTTCTGACATAGTACCCCCTCCTTTTTATAAGTATATTATGACAATGCTTCAATTAATTCATCGGTGTTGATAACATGACAATAAATATTATTCAGGATTTCTAATTCATTGTCCTGGATCTGTTGAGTAGAAGCCATACATGCATCTTCGATCAGCCATACTTTAAAGCTCTCATCGGCAAGACTGCGTACAGTTCCGGATACACACTGATCTGTCAGTACACCGGTAACTACAACCGTGTCAATTCCCATGTTATTAAGCCATAGTCTGAGACTGGTTCCGGCTAAAACACTGTCGGTAGTTTTCGTTACAACAATTTCATCATCCATCGGTTTTAATTCCGGTACAATTTCAGCTGATGGTGTTCCGGGAGGAAGAAGAAGCTCATTGTAGCCGGTTGCTTTCTGGTCCAAAGAACGATCACTTCCATCCTTTTTCTGGCACTGGATTTTTGCAAAGCATACATTCATATTCCGCTCACGAAATGCCTGCAGTAATCTCTGATTGTTAGGAACGACAACAGAATCAATCTTGGAGAAGAATGGTTCCCATCTTTCTGCTTCTGCCAGTTCTTCCGGTGTTGGATTTTCCAGAGCTGGTCTGGTAATGAAAACATGCTGCATATCAACAACTAATAGCGCTGTTTTCTCAGGATCAATTTCGATTGCTCCCATGTCGTTGTCATTTTCGTAATAAAATGACACATAGCGATTGTTTACTCTCATAAAAAATACCTCCTTTTGTGATAATACTTAAGATATGAATTGTTTGTATTATAAATACCTTCATAGAGAATGTCTATAGATAATAGGAGAGCTGATAACCATGACAAATTACATGACAAAAAAATAACGGAGTATGTTAATTTTGTGAAGTTCTTTGCTAAAATTGCTTTCATTTACTTTGCTTTGTGACAAACATTTATGTTACTATTATGATAAAGTGGATAAGGTAGGTGACTGTATGTTCAAAGTGATCATTGCGGATGATGAGGTTATAGAGATTGAATATTTACATAAAATGTTTCAAAAACACTCAGAAGAATTTCAAATTACAGGAATAGCTTCTAATGGTGAAGATGTCTTAAGATTAGCAGAAGAAACAAAGCCGGATGCGGTTATTTTAGATATCTGTATGCCCGGAAAGAGTGGGCTTGAAGCGGCAGAGGAGGTCAAAAAAAGATTTCCTGATACATGTGTTATTTTAAATACAGCATTTGCAGAATTTGAGTTTGCAAGAAAAGCCATTGAGTATCAGTTAGATGCATATTTACTGAAGCCTGCTTCAGAAGAAATTATTATAGATACGATCAAAAACTGTTTGAAAAAGAAGAAAAAAGAAGACCGAGAGGAAAAAATAGGAAATCAGAATTTAGATTGTGTCTTTACATATATTGAAGCACATTATAAAGAAGCAATTTCGTTAAAAGTATTAGCAGATATTGCACATTTTAGTCCGACTTATCTTTCCCGCATGTTTCATCAGGAGACAGGATGTACACTTTGTAGCTATATTAATAAAAAGAGAATTGAAAACGCGAAAAGATTGCTTTTACAGTCAGAACAAAGCATACAGGAAATTGCAATAGATTGCGGATTTATTAATATTTCTCATTTTAACAGAGTGTTTAAGAATCTGGTTGGAAAATCACCGATGGAATACAAAAAAGGAAGTGAGAAATAATATGGATCTGAAAGATATTGTTACCGAAGAATTTCAGCAGGAAATCCAGGAGTCATTTGCATATGCAACAGGTTTTGGTGTTGTATTTATCGATAAAGAAGGAAATCATATCGGGGAGGGAAGTAATTTTACCGATTTTTGTAAACAAATAAACTGTACAGAAGAAGGGGCAAAGTGCTGTGCCAGATCCAATTGTCAGGCAGTAAATATTGCGTTAAAAACGCAGAAACCAAGTATTTATATTTGCCATGCGGGACTGGTCAATATAGAGATTCCTCTGATCTGTGACGGATGTTATGCCGGAGCTGTGACAGCCGGGCAGGTGTTTTGCTCAGAAGATGGGTATTATCCTCAGGATTTTCATTCAAATGTGTCACAGTGGCTGTCTGATGAAAAACTGTCGGAGTATTATAAAAAGATTAAAACATTAACACCACAGCAGATCGAAGCAGTTGCCACTGCGCTTGCTAATATTTCTAATTATATTTTACAAAATTTTGCATACAGACAGGCGCAGGAAAAGTTTCTGCTCTATGAGAAAAAACAGGCAGAGTTGGAGAATCAGTTAAAGGATGCTCAATTGAATATGCTTCAAAAGCAAGTGACGCCACATTTTATTTTTAATGTAATTAATTCGGCGTCGAGGATGGTGGCATTAGAGCAATATGATAAAGCTGAGAAAATGTTGAATTCGTTTGCCGGAATGATGCGGTATAATTTAAGAAATTTAAAAACGCATGTAACGATTGAGCAGGAGTTAGATTATATAGAAAAGTATTTATTCATTCAAAAAATACGCTTTGGGGCAAGGATACAATATGAAGTGTTTTGTGACGAGACTTTAAAGGCGTTTTCTATTCCATTTTTTTCACTCCAGCCATTAGTGGAAAATTCTATTGAACATGGAATCTTGCAGAAAGTCGAAGGAGGAAGCATATCTGTCATTTGCAAAAAGCAAGAAAATGCCGTCACAATAAAGGTGGAGGACGATGGAGTAGGAATTACGGAAGAGATACTTGCAAATATTAAAGAGAAGCTCAAGATGAAAGAGCGGGAGACGGTGGTAGAGCATATTGGTATTTATAATTGCTATCATCGCTTGCAACTTTTTTTCGAAGAGAAGATGCGATTTCATATTCATAGTGCGGTGGGAAAAGGAACGAGTGTAGAGATTGTGATTCGATGATAAAAAATTAACAGGGGACGTAGCAAAGTTTAACTTTGCTACGTCCCCTGTTAATTAAATACCAAGCATATCAGACAAGATTTTGTCAATGCTTACTAATTTTACGCTTAAGGTGAAGATTTCAACTGCTGTTTTTAATTCTTCGACGGTAGGGTAAGATGGCGCAATACGGATGTTGCTGTCGTGCGGGTCTTTGCCGTATGGGAAGGTTGCGCCCGCATCTGTCATAATAAGACCGGCTTCTTTGGCTTTTTCAACGATTGCTTTTGCGCATCCATCTAAAGAGTCAAAGGAGATGAAGTATCCTCCGCGTGGAGCAAGCCAGCTTCCGATTTCAAGTCCGCCCAGTTCTTTTTCCAATGTATTTAAGACAATATCAAACTTTGGACGAAGGATGTCGGCGTGTCTCTTCATGTGTTCTACCATGCCATGAATTGTTTTAAAATATCGAGCATGTCTTAATTGATTTAATTTGTCATGTCCGATTGTCTGGATACGCATCTGCTTACGGATATCAGCAAGGTTGGCATCAGAAGCAGCGATTGCACCGATACCGGAGCCTGGGAAACTGATTTTGGAAGTAGAAGAGAATTTGTAAACCATATCAGGATGGCCTTCTTTTTTACATTCCATAAGAATCTCAAGGAGATAATCCTGTTTATCTTCATATAAATGGTGAATGCCATATGCGTTATCCCAGAAAATACGGAAATCTTCGGCAGCAGGATCTAATTTGGCAAAGCGGTGAACCGTTTCGTCAGAGTAAGTGATTCCTTGCGGATTTGAGTATTTCGGAACGCACCAGATTCCTTTTACAGCAGGGTCGTTATGGACATACTGCTCTACCAGATCCATGTCAGGTCCTGTTGCTGTCATTGGAATGTTGATCATCTCAATTCCAAAATATTCTGTGATGGCAAAATGTCTGTCATAACCCGGAACCGGACATAAAAATTTTACTTTATCTAATTTACACCACGGAGTACTTCCCATAACACCATGAGTCATAGAACGAGCAATCGTATCGTACATGATATTTAAACTGGAATTTCCGAAGATAACAATATTGTCTTTCGGTACTTCCATCATATCAGCAAGGAGCTGCTTGGCTTCTTTGATTCCGTCTAATACACCGTAGTTTCTACAGTCAACACCCTCTTCACATACAAGGTCAGAGTCACTTTTTAAGACATCCATCATTTCCATGGATAAATTCAACTGTTCGGTAGACGGTTTTCCTCTGGACATATCAAGTTTTAACCCTTTTGCCTTTACTGCATGAAACTGTGCGTCAAGATCAGATTTTATTTCTAAAAGTTCTTCTTTTGTTAGTTCTTTATATGGTGTCAATGTTATGCCCTCCGTTTACTATAATATTCGACTTTTACTATTTTATCATATTTTGAAATTTCGTCAATGGATTCTTGCAAATTCATAAGTAAACATTGAATATTTTACGATTCTAACAAATAAAATTGAAATATTAAAAACATTTTCATTCAAAATTCGTTATAAAACAGACAATCTGGAGGAAAAACTACTTGTTTCTGAGCATCAAGATCTGATCCATCAGGCGGAAAGCTACCTCATCCTTGCTCATAAGCTCCAGTTCTGTAACGGAATCCGGAGTGATCATAGTTACAATATTCGTATCTCCTTCAAATCCGGCACCCTTTTCTTTGAGATTGTTGGCAACAATCATGTCTAAATGCTTTTTCTCAAGTTTCTTTCTGGAATTTTCCAGCATATTCTGAGTTTCCATAGAAAATCCGCAAAGAAATTGATGTTTCAGCTTATGAGTGCCCAGATATTGTAAAATGTCGTCCGTTCTCTCCAGAGAAATAGAGAGGTCGTCGTCAGATTTTTTCATTTTCTCATCAGAAACAGAAGCAGGACGGTAATCAGCGACCGCCGCCGCTTTGATGATAATGTCCATATTCTGGCTTCTTGCTATGACAGCTTCGTACATGTCTCTGGCTGAAATGACCGGAACAGTATTTACAAACATGGGCGGGGTGATAGCGGTCTTTCCGGTGACAAGTGTTACGTTAGCGCCTCTTAGCATGCAGGCTCTTGCAAGACTGTATCCCATTTTCCCGGAAGAGTGGTTGGTAATATATCTGACAGGATCAATGGCTTCCTGTGTAGGACCGGCAGTAATTAAAACGTTAAGTCCGGTCATATCCTTTGGACAAGCGCAGCATTTGTAAATATATTGAAGTAAGACTTCCGGCTCCGGCATTTTTCCGGCTCCTGTATCTCCGCAGGCAAGGCGTCCGCTGTCCGGGACAATGACCTCCATACCATACTGCTCAAGCAAAGTAAGATTATCCTGAGTAACCGGATTTTCGTACATTGCGGTATTCATGGCAGGGGCGATGAGTTTAGGCACTTTGCAGGCAAGGAACGTAGTGGTCAGCATATCATCGGCGAGTCCGTGGGCAATCTTAGCGATCACATTGGCGGTTGCCGGAGCGATGATAAATGCGTCTGCCTGTTTTGCAAGAGAGACATGCTCTACTTGAAATTCAAACCCTCTGTCAAAGGTATCGGAAATACATTTGTGTCCGGTGAGTGTCTCAAAAGTGATTGGATTGATAAAATTTTTGGCATTTTCGGTCATAAGAACGTGAACCTGCGCTCCTGATTTTACAAGAAGGCTTGCAAGAGATGCACTTTTGTATGCGGCAATACCTCCGGTAACACCGAGGAGAATTGTTTTTCCTTTTAACATATGAAGAAATCCTTTCTTTATTATATAATTGAAAATTAATAGATTCGATTTTTGTTATTCTCTTAAACTATAGCTTGTTTCTATTTATCTTGCAAGGAGGAAAGCCTGTAAATACAGGGATTGTATGCAAAATAGTACTTGTTATGGGGAAAATGCAATGCTATAATACCTTCGTAATTGTATTGTATCCTGCAAGGCAGGAATGATAACAAGGAGGAATTGAATAATGAAAACAAAGAAACATGACACCCGTTGGATGGTCAGTGTTGCACTTATGGGGGCGATTATCATCGTATTGGCAAATACACCGCTTGGTATGATTCAGCTTCCGATCATTAAGGCGACAACTGTACATATTCCCGTCATTATCGGAGCAATCTTGCTTGGTCCGTCAGCCGGAGCGATCTTAGGAGCAGTATTTGGCATCTGTTCGTTGATCAGTAATACAATGGCGCCTACGTTATTGTCGTTTGCATTTTCACCATTTATGAGTACAACAGGTATTCCCGGTGCGATCAAAGCAATTTGGGTATCGGTAGGCTGCAGAGTTTTAATTGGTGTTGCGGCAGGATGGCTGTGGATGCTATTTGAAAAGCTGAAGATGAATCAGGTAATCGCACTGCCAATTGTAGGGTTTGTAGGTTCAATGGTAAATACGATCGCAGTGATGGGAAGTATTTATGTATTGTTTGCAAAAGAATATGCGCAGGCAAGAGAAGTCGGGGTTACCGCAGTCTGGGAACTGATTATGGGAACGATCACAGCGTCTGGAATTCCGGAGGCAATTGCAGCGGCCGTTTTAGTCCTTGCACTTGGAAAAGTGTTGCTTTCTGTGTTCAAAAAGATGTAAAAATAGAAAAAATGAAATAAAAAATAAGAAAACATAAAATATACATTGACAAAACTCCTATATGTGTGGTATAAATATCTAGTGCGACAAGCGCATATAGGGGATTGGTCAAGTGGTATGATAGGGGTCTCCAAAACCTTTGGCGGGGGTTCGATTCCCTCATCCCCTGGTAAAAAAAGTCTGAAACAATTTTGTTTCAGACTTTTTCTTTTACTGTTTTTGATTTTAAATAAAAGAATTAAAATTCCAATGGGCAGGGATCTCGTTCGGCGCTTCTCCAAAAACGCCTTCATAAAGAGCGCTGTATAAGGAGCCAATACTGTCTTCTCCCTCGCGGATATCGTCTAACACATAATCCGGTTCGCGCATGAGAAGATCATATCCTTTTTTGTACTGTCCGGTTTTCGAAAGAGCAGTCAGATAACAGAAGTGGATACGACGTTCCGTCTGTATCTGTTCCGGCAGGTGGTTGTAGCAGTCAAGAAGTTCGGAAAATGCCTCTTCCAAAAGGAGAATTCGAAAAGCTTCTTTTACATAAGACAGATCGAAATTGCAAAGTGCAAGTCCTTTTTGTATGTACGAAATACGCTGGTCTCTATCGGAAAATGTAAGTACAGCTAATCCGTGGTATGCCCATGCCGAAGGCTGAAGTGCAAGAGAACGTTCAAGCATCTTTCTGGCTTTTTTGTGTTTGCCATGGAACCAGTGCATCAGACCTAAGTGATAGTACGCATACCAATTTTCAGAGTCCGTCGTTTTGACGGCTTTTTTTAATTGCTCGTAATAAACCGCAGCACATTGAAAATCACCGGGAATCTGATCAGGATCTGCAGTGACAAAGCTTCCCTTTGTTAACAGGTGTGTCCATTCATTTTCCGGACAGCCTCCGAAATCCAGATGGTCAGACAGTGCTTTTTTCTTGGGAGAAGCAGTTGCTTCCAGATTACGCATTGCGCCGTGTGTACTACCGGAAGAGACGACAGCTGCTTTCTGGTGTGCAAAAGAAGCGGAAGTCTGAAGCAGACGTTCTAATTCTTCGCTTGAAACATGCTGTTCGATGTATTGGCAGTTATCCTGAGAAGAAGTGGTTTGAGGCAGATGGACAGGTCCGTATTGTTCCAGCCATTCCCATGCAGTGTGAGGAGCCATTGGAAGACATCCGTACTGTGTTTTTCCAAGCCCTGCCTGTATTTCAATATAGGGACCGGCATCTTCTGTGAGAAAATGCTGCCATCGGTCAGAACCTTCATTGTGTCCCCAGGAAAACAGTTTTCTTGCACGAAGTCTTCGCGTGGAAGTCTGAAGAAGTCCATAGCCGTCTTTATTTACATTTGCAATATATTTGGGACATTCATATGGAATGTCGAAGAAATAGTCGATCTGATCGGGAATAGATTCATAATGGAAAATATTATTTCCATCGACTTCAGGGACATTTACCTTGTAGACCTCCCAGTTTTTGCAAGTGTAGGCGGTGGCAGCAGGCACGATAATCTGTCCGGATGGATATTCAGGAACCGCCATGTTGCTCCACCAATACATGGGGATCACTTGATCGGTATGGTTGACAATGCGCATCCGGCAGTTCAAAGACCGGCTCTTTTCTTCCAGCCAGAAATCCATTTGATATTCTGCTTCGCGGATTCGTTCGTATTCGTACATTCGAAGAAACGGGACACCGGAATCGGTAGTACCGGAAGCAGTAAAAAGCGGATCATTGGAAAGTGGTGAATGTCCGATGATACCCATATTCCATTCTACACCGCCGCTGAACCAGGCATTTCTTGTAGACAGATTACTAAAGCGAATCACATCATTTGTATAGAGGAGATTTTTCCCGGTTGTTTTATCTGTCAAAGACCAGAGACGTCCACCAAAATCCGGTAAAAATACAGCCTTTATATAATCATTTTCAAGAACCGCAGTATGGACATCCGTCGATTTTAATGTACGGCTATAGGTATTGTATTGCCGATAGGGATAAGCAGAAGGAAGAGTTCCGTATCCTTCGTAGATCTCTTCCGCTTCGCCGAGATGGAACGTAAGCTGATTCTGAAGAATTTTCATTCCGCCAAGATCCGGAAGGGAAGAAGCAGAACCGGCTTCCCCGCATAAAATTGCCATTTTTTCAAAGGTCAATGTTGGTTTCATAAGTAGCCTCCTTTGTTGAAGATGTTCTTGCTTTATTGTAAAACAAGACCGGAGAAAAGTCATCAGATATGCGCAGAAAACTAGAAACTATGTGATGAAATAAATGGGAAAACGAGCTATAATATATGGAAACGAGACGGAGGCACAATGCATGAAAAATATAAAACTTCAAGGTGCAAAAAATATACGGGATTTTGGCGGGATTGTGAATCGAGAAGGACGTAGGATCAAGGAGAAACGGTTTCTCAGATCCAGCGCATTGGATGGTTTGACAAAAAAAGATCGCCAGATCTTGACAGAAGATTATCGGTTGGGAGAGATTATTGATCTTCGGACGGACGAAGAAGTCAAGGGACGCCCGGATGTGAAGATAGATGGTGTTACCAACTATCATTTGTCACTTTTGAATATAAGATTACCGGGCATCAGTCACGAAAAAGATGACGAAGAAACATATAAGTTGATTCCGGATATGAGAGATTTATATCGAAAAATTGTCGGAGATTCTTTTGCGATTGCTCAGTTAAAAGAAGTATTTTCTCATATTTTAAATGCACCGGAGGAGCAGTCGATTCTATGGCACTGCACCGAAGGAAAAGACCGCTGTGGAATGACATCGGCGCTATTTTTATATTTATTGGATGTAGATATGAAAACAATTTATGAAGATTATTTGTTTACTAATCAGGTGGCTGCAAAGAAAGCATCACGCTTCTATTGGATGATCCGAATCTTCAAGAGAGACCGGAATCTGGCAGAAAAGGCCAGAGCAGCTTTTATTGCAGATCAGTCTTATCTTGAGGCTGCGCTGGATGAAATTACGCAGAAGTTTGGAAGTCTGGACGCTTATCTGGAGAGGCAGCTTGGAATCACGCCACAAATGCGGGAAAAATTTAAGGCCGAAGCATTGGAGCCTTAGAAGGAATTCCATGATTTAATTTTGGCATAATTCAATCATTCATAATAATGAGTCAGAGCGTAAGCAACGGAGAAAGAGGAGAGTTGTATGTATACATATGAAGAATTAAAAGAGTTTGTCGATCATTGTACGAGATGTGAATTATGTAAAACAAGAAATCACCCGGTTATGGGGAAGGGGAATCTGAACTCGCCTATTCTCTTTATTGCAGAAGCGCCGGGAAAGAATGAAGACCGTGATGGGATACCATTTACGGGAAGATCCGGTGAATTATTTGACCGGTTATTAAGTGAGATCGGTATGAGGCGAGAAGAAATTTATCTTACAAATATTGTGAAATGTCATCCGCCGAACAATCGGGACCCCAGACAGGAAGAGCAGGAATCTTGTATCCCTTATTTAAAATACGAAACACTGCTGTTGCGCCCTAAGATGATCGTCTGCCTTGGGAGAATTGCTGCGCAGCGAATTATACGTTCGGATTATCGCATTACAAGAGAACACGGAACTTTTCTGGAGCGGAAAGGAGTGTGGCTGACGGGAGTATTTCATCCTTCGGCAGCACTTAGAGATGAGACGAAGCTTCCGCTGATGCAGGAGGATTTCCGGAGAATAAGAAAGAAGCTGGATACCTGTGTTTAGGGCGTGTGCAAGAGCTGCTTGCGCCGGCTTTCCGATGGGGCAAGAAGCACTTTCTTGAAAAAGTGCGGCCACAGTATAGACTATTGGCGAGGAGGTAAGAAATACATGGAGTTTGGAGATCAGATCAGAAATATTCGAAAAAAAGAAAATTTAACACAAGAACAATTTGCAATCAAATTTTTAATGTCCGATGTATTTCAGATATCTCTTGATCAATTAGTCAAAGGAGAAGATCATATGAATAACATGACGGAAAAAGTAATTAGAGATGGAAGCGAAACAAGAAGAGCAAGATTCAACATGATTACTACATTGATAGGTGGAAGTTTCCTCCTGATCGGAGTAATGCTACTTGTAATCAAAGGAATGTCGGTAGAGGACATTGACGCAGAGGGAATATTACATGAGAATTTCTTTTTAATACCAACAGGATTTTTATGTATGTTTTGTGGGCTCATATCCTTTGTGACAGTAGGAATCCGAACGATTGTGATTCGAATCAAAGACAAAAGGGAAAAGAAAAATGAGCAGAAGAATGGATGAAAAGGAAGACCGTTGGGATAAAGCTTTAAAAATTAAAACGACAGGAAGAGATGATTCGCAGGCGGATCAATATTATTATCCATATGAACCTACACCATATTCAGTGCTGGAGCGTGTGGCAAATACAGGACTGATTCGCAAAGGCAATACTTTGTTGGACTATGGATGCGGAAAAGGACGTGTAGACTGTTTTTTATCCTACCAGACGAGGTGTTGTTCTATAGGAATTGAATATGATGAGAGAATATATAAGAAAGCGGTTGAAAATAAAGCCTGCGCTGTTTCGGGAGCAAGGGTAAAAATAGAGCATGCCAATGCAGAACATTTTTTGATACCAGAAGAAGTAGATTGTGTTTACTTCTTTAACCCATTTTCGTTAGAGATTCTGCGACAAGTGATCCGCAGGCTTTTAGATTCTTATTATGAAAATCCAAGAAGGGTCCGATTATTTTTTTATTATCCATCAGACGAATATCTCTCTTATTTAATGACGGTTGATGAGATGATGTTTTTCGATGAAATTGACTGCAGGGATTTATTCCCGGGAAATGATTCAAGAGAAAGGGTTGTGATTTTTGAAATTTCCTGAAATAGGAACAGGTATAGTCAGTCAATAAAAAATGAAGTTGGAGAGGGAAGTAAAAGATGTCACAGGTACAGATAGCGTGGGTAGAATTCATATTGGTTGGTGGATTGGGTGTCACATTGACTTTATCCGGAATGATGGTCCATATTGTTGCTCAGAGAACAAATATGCTGTGCACCAAACAGACAGAAGGGATTGTGACAATTATGTTAAGCTTGATCGTATTTATATTGATACAGATATAGGAAAGGTTTGTAGGGAGAGAGGATAATTTATCATGTGGAAAAATAAAGTTGTAAACAGGATAGGGAAAATAATGGTGGCAGCAGTGGTAAGCGCGATTTGCTTGTCAGGATGTGCTTCATCTGGCGGAGCAGAGTATCGTCAGGTGGATATGAAGGAGGCAGTTGAAATGATGGAAAATGAAAAGGATTATATCATTTTGGATGTGCGTACGGAACAGGAATTTGAGGAACAGCATATTCCGAATGCCATCAATGTACCAAATGAAACAATAGGAACAAAGGAGATTCCTGAATTACCGGATAAGGAACAGCTGATCATGGTATATTGTCGGAGCGGAAATCGAAGCAAACAGGCTTCGGAGAAGCTTGTAAAGATAGGGTACAGCAATATAGTAGAGTTTGGTGGGATTAAAGACTGGCCGGGAGAGACGGTGTCAGGGAAATTTGATGTGGGAATGATGTCACAGCATCTATTTATTATGAAAGAGGTATTCTGTTTATCTTAATAGAAAGTGTTAAAATATATATAATATGCGAAGGCTCTGCTGAAAATGCAATTATGGATATATTATTGGATCATGAACTGCTCATTTTTCAGGGAATTGGAATCTCCGTTAAAGGATATCAAGGAAATCATTACTGGTCCCGATTTTGATAAAAGTGAGGCATTGGAACAACAGATTGAGTTGCTGATTCTAAAAAGGGAGCATCTATATAATTTGATTCTAATGGCACGGGAATTAAAGATGTTAGGAGTGAAATAGATGGATTTTAAAGCATTTGATACAAGAAAAATTGATGAATATAGGAAACAGGCCAAAGAACAGTGGGGGCAGACGCCTGCGTGGAAGGAATATGAAGAAAAGTCCAAAGGCAGAACCAAGGAAGATGAAAAACAGTTAGGTAATGATATTATGCAGCTGTTTGTAGAATTTGGTGCAATGAAGGAGATGGATCCGGCGTCAGAAGAAGTGCAGAAACAGGTAGCTAAATTGCAACAGTTTATTACCGATACATGCTATATTTGTACTAATGAGATTTTATTTGGTTTGGGACAGATGTACGCCGCAGGTGGAGATTTTACTACTAATATTAATGCTGTTGGTGGAGAAGGAACAGCAGTGTTTTCAGCAGAGGCAATCAAAATATACTGTGGGAAGTAGGTATAATATGGCAAATGACAAAATATTTTCAATGAAGTATTCAAAAGTATATCCGCTATTAATTGCAAAGGCTGAGAGAAAAGGCCGAAGCAAAGAGGAAGTGCATATGGTGACAACCTGGATGACAGGATATTCTTCAGAAGAGTTAGATAGTATGCTTGATTCTGAAATTACATATGCAGAGTTTTTTGAACAAGCACCAGCGATGAATCCAAATCGTGAACTAATCAAAGGTGTTGTTTGTGGTGTACGTGTGGAAAATGTTGAGGATCCAATGATGAGAGAGATTCGTTATTTGGATAAGCTGGTAGATGAACTGACCAAAGGTAAGGCGATGGAGAAGATCTTAAGAAAATAATGGGGCCTAGTAATATGGAATGGTTTGAAGAGGTTAGTTTAAAATATAAAAGAAAAAATCAAATCTTATTTTCTAAGGAATGTGAACTGTTTCAGGATCTTTCTTATATAATTAAGCACCAGAATCGTCGTACGATGGTTTTATGGGCGTTGAATTTGGCAGAGGAATCTGTTTGTGTCTTGGAAGAAAAGTATCCTAATGAGCATCGCCCTAGAACCGCATTGGAACTGACCAGATTTTGGGCGGCAGGTGAAATTAAAATGACTCAAGCTAAAAGAGCAATTCTTGATTGTCATGCGATGGCAAAAGAAATAACAATTCCAGAAGATATTGCTCTTTGCCATGCGATAGGACAGGCTTGTGGTGTGGTTCATACTGTAGGACATGCATTAGGATATCCGATTTATGAGCTTACAGCTATTGTCCGAAGATATGGAATTGAAAATTGCAGAGTAGCTGTTGAAACCGGGGCATATGAGTATGTTGAAAAGTTGCTGTATTGGGAGAAGCATCAAACAGAATATGATGGGAAATGGGCTACTTATCTAAAATAGATATAGAATGGAACAAGCGAAAATGAGAATTCTAGTAGATGCGGATGCATGTCCAGTAGTAGGTATCGTAGAACGAATAGCAAAAGAATATGAGATTCCATGTATGTTACTATGTGATACAAATCATGTGCTTTCATCGGATTACTCAGATATCAAAATCATTGGTGCAGGAGCAGATGCTGTCATCTGCCACGGCATGATATCAACAGACCCTCGAAAAAGCCTTTAAAATTAACGGTTTTCAGCACCTGAACACCCTCAAGTACGCCATTTTGTACGCCCAATTTTTTTAAAGCCCCGATATGAAAAATACATGATTTGAACCGATTTTTGCCGTGAAAATACAAAAATCACGGAGGAAACTTTTATGAAAAATCAGAAAAACTGTATGCAGCTAGGAGACTATTTTGTACCAGAAATCGTGTTAAAGCCGGTGGAAGATAAGGCTTTAAATAAGTATGGTAGAATGCGCAGAGCGTTTCTGCAGGAACAGAATCCTATGTTATTTGATGATTTGGTTCTGACGGAGCAGCTGTTTCCACATCTGTATGAGGTGCAGGGGATTGCGGAGAAGAGAGTGGAAGTCATTATGACGGGACTGATTGAAAAGAATCCGGCACCGGATAAGGAAACGGACGCTATGGCTTGGGTAAGGCATATGAATATGCTGAAAGAAATGGCGGAGGAAGTAGTGGTTAGAGAAGTAATTTATACATAATGTGAATGAGAATCGGCTCGGGAACGGGCTGTTTTTTTATCGGCAAAATTGCCGGTAAAACTTATAATAGGGTTTTGCTTAAAAAATGAGAAAAAAGTATGCCTTGTAAAACGGATTTTTGATTTACAAGGATAGTTTGGGATTTAAATAAAGATAAATGATGCCGAAAACGGCAAAAACAAAAGATATAAGTGAAGATAAATGTTTGATAATTTGCCGATAATTTGATATACTATATCATAATAAAGTGTAAATTTTGATTTGAATTATAACGGAGGAGAGCAGATGCGATACCTTTCAGTTACTGAAATAGCAAAAAAGTGGAATGTTTCAGAGCGCAGCGTCAGAAATTATTGTGCACAGGGACGTGTACCAGGTGCATTTCTTACCGGCAAGACTTGGAATATTCCTGAAAATGCAGAAAAACCGGAGCGCTCAAACAAAAAGAAAGAGCAGCCAGTTACTTTGCTGGATATTCTGCAGGAGCAGAAGGCAAGTAAGTATTCCGGTGGCATTTACCATAAAACACAGATTGATTTAACATACAACTCCAATCATATCGAAGGCAGCCGTCTGACCCACGATCAGACCAGATACATCTTTGAAACCAACACCATAGGCGTAGAAAACGAAGTGCTGAATGTGGATGATGTGATTGAAACAACAAACCATTTTCGTTGTATTGATATGATTATTGACAATGCCAAAGGTGCACTTACCGAAAAGTTTATTAAAGAATTACACCGCACACTTAAAACAGGCACAAGTGATTCCAGAAAAGATTGGTTTGTTGTTGGTGATTACAAGAAATTGCCGAACGAAGTTGGCGGTATGGAAACAGCACTTCCGGAAGATGTTTCCGATAAAATGAAAGCTCTGCTGACAGAGTACAACGACAAAGAAGAAAAGACTTTTGAGGATATTCTGGACTTCCATGTGAAGTTTGAGCGAATCCATCCTTTCCAGGACGGCAACGGCCGTGTAGGCAGATTGATTATGTTTAAGGAATGTTTGAAATATAATATCGTTCCGTTTATCATCGAGGATAATCTGAAAATGTTCTATTATCGCGGGCTGAAAGAGTGGAACAATGAAAAAGGCTATCTGACAGATACTTGCCTGACAGCCCAGGATAAATATAAAGCGTATTTGGATTATTTTAGGATTGAGCATGATTAAGAGGGGGATGGAAAGATGGCAAATGTTATCGCAGTAATTTGGGATTGTGACAAAACACTTATTGATGGTTATATGCAGGATCCAATTTTTAAAGAATATAGCATAAATTCAAGTGAGTTTTGGAAAAAAGTAAATTCTGCTCCAGAAGAATATGAAAAACGTGGAATAAGGGTGAATAAAGATACTTATTATTTAAATCATTTTATACGCTGTGCGCATAATGGTCCTATGTCAAGATTTAGACCACATTTAGACCATTTGAAATTAAAAAAATGGTAACTGTTCAGAGCCAACCTCCAAAATGCTTTGCATTTCGTCGGTGTGGCGTATCCGCCAAATAAAATTTCAAAAACAGTCTTAAAAATGCAAGCATTTTACACCTGTTTTATGAAATTTTGCTTGGCTCTGAACAGTTACAAAATATGACAAAAATTACGCAAATGGGAGCCTTGTGTGCGATGAAAATTATGTAAAAAAGAACATATCGGAGACTGTTCATGAGTAGATTCATGAGGATAAAAATGTCCGGTGATGTGTGGAAATGTATCCATACGTCACCGGATTTTTTCGTTTCTACGAGCGGAATGCGAATGCACCGCTATTTGGAGCGGTCTCGCTCCATGGCTTCATCGATGGCTCGATTGATAAAGGCAGTTGCACTTTCCCCCATGCTTTCGGCGTGTTCCTTAATGACGGAACGCTTCTGGGGGGTAACACGAACTTTTATTTCAACGAATCGATCATTGTATTTCTTATTTGCTCTCTTACGAGCTTCGGTAAGGCCTTTGTAGGAACCGGCTTTTTCTTCACTCATAGCAGTCCTCCGATCGTGTATTGGCATAAAAGCCTGTAGCCATTATAGCACAGATTGGTACATAAGACTATGTAAAATTTCAAATATCGAAAAGGAGACAAGCTTATGAAGAATCAAAAAAACAGAAGCATGAAGGTACATTCCCAGAGTGGCCGTAATTATAAAGCAACACCAACCATCATTTTGAAGGGACAGTGGCTTCAGGAAATGGGATTTGAGATTGGTGACTATATTTCCGTCAGCTGTGAAAACGGAAAGCTGATTATCACGCCGGATGTGGAAAAGGCTGCAATGGAGCAGGCCGAGGCTGAATTCATGGAAAAGGAAATGAAGAAGCTTCAGAAGAAGTTCCGGAAGGAAAAGGAAATGCTCCATGCACAGTTTGTGGCAGAGAGAGCTGCGGAGTATGCAGCAGAAAGAGAGGTACAGTAATTATGGGTAAGGTTATTGTTATTGGATCACAGAAGGGTGGTGTGGGTAAAACCACGACCACTCTGAACCTGGCATATTCTCTTCGTAGTATGGGGAAGAAGGTTCTTGCAATTGATTTTGACAGTCAGGCAAATCTCACCACTTGCTATGGCGTAGAGAACACCAATGAATTGGAATATACGATTGGTCATCTGATGATGGCTCAGATTGAGGAACAGGTTCCGGAGTCTCTTGATGCATTTATCCAGAGTAAGGATGGCGTAGATTTCATTCCTTCATCCATTTATCTGTCAGTGGTGGATGCGAAGCTTAGAACGGAAATGGGAGCGGAGAGGATGCTTGCGGAGGTTTTGGAGCCTATTAAGGGCAGATATGATTATGTGCTGATAGATACTTGTCCTTCCCTTGGAATGCTTACGATCAATGCACTGGCGGCGGCTGATGAAGTCATTATCACGGTAAATCCTCAGCTTCTGGCGATGATGGGGTTGCAGGATTTCTTAAGAACAGTCAGCAAGATTAAGAAACGTATCAATCCTACACTGACGGTTGCAGGCATTCTGCTTACCATGTGCGAAAGCAGAACCACACTTTGTAAGGTGCTGACAGAGGAAGTGATGGGAAGCTTCCAAGGACAGATAAGGATATTTGAAAACAGGATACCGGCTACGGTAAAGGTAGGAGAGAGCATTTATTATTCCATGCCGATTGCGCTGTACAGTAAAAATGCATCGGCAGGAATCGCGTATAGAAAATTTGCAAAGGAGCTGATTGCTTATGAAAGCTAATAATAAAAGAAAAGTATTTGGTGACGCGGTGGATTTATTAATGGATGAAATCGAGGGAAGAGAAGTTCCAAGAGGGGTTCAGTTGATTCAGATAAAGAACATTCAGCCATTCCATGACCATCCGTTTCATTTGTATGAGGGAGAACGTCTGGAGGATATGATTGCAAGTGTAAAGGAGCATGGTATTCTAAATCCGGTAATTGTGCAGAAGATTGATGACGGATATGAAATGCTTTCCGAGCACAACAGAATGAATGCAGCAAAGCTTGCCGGATTAAAGGAAGTACCGGCTATTGTGAAAACAGATTTGTCCGAGGAAGAGGCGTATGTGTATGTGATTGAGCCAAATCTGATGCAGAGGTCCTTTTCGGATTTGCTGATATCGGAAAAGGCAGCAGTGCTGAAAGCGAGATATGAGAAGGGGGCTTGCCAGGGCAGAAGAAACGATATTATCGAAGAGATTGCTCGTATGGAAGGAAAAGAGCTTCCTGCCACCTGTGGTCACGGTGACCAAAGGTTGAACACGAGGGATATGATTGGTAAAGAATATGAATTGTCCGGAAGCTCCGTTGGAAGATTGCTGAAGCTGAATGATCTCATCAAACCATTCAAGGATATGGTAGACAGAGGTGCTCTTTACACAAAGGTTGCTCTGCAGATGGCATTTCTTCCGGAAGAAGAGCAGAACATGGTGTACGAAGCAATCAAGGGTAAGAGCACTAAGGTCACGTTGGAAGCTGTAATGAAGCTTCGTAGCCATTCTGGTGCACTGACGGATGCAATGGTTAAGAGATATCTAAGTGCGGAGCCGGTGAAGAAGAAATGCTATAAGGTGCCTGGAAGAATCGTGGAGAAATACTTTGAAGGCATGGATCCGAATATGGTTGATAGTATTGTGGAGCAGGCACTCGAAGCCTGGTTCAGAAAGGAAGGTGCCGATGTTTGATGCTGATAGCCTTAAGAAAATCGATTCCGGATACTTCAATATCATATTGATGGACGATAAGGACATAACCATTCAGAGCAGGAATACCGGTCATTATTGGTACCTGCACTGCACGGAATATCCAATGGAACAGTCGCTCATCATATTTCATAAACATTTTTTCAAATGTCCATATCATCAGCATGGAAGAGCCAATACACTTAACCAGGCGGTGAGAAGCATCAAAGGACATGATAAATATCAGTTGGAAGTAAGAAAGTGCGTATAACCTAAAAGGGCAGCGGTATCTTCGAGATGAGGATACCGCTGCTTTTGAAGTTACGGGGAAGCTTAGAGCTTATTCACCGTAGTAGAGCTTCTTCGCAAGCTCTTGTGCTGCTTTGATGTCTGCGTAGCCCTGGGATTTGCCGAGCTGAAGTTCTTCAAGAATCTGACCTTTAGTGTAATCTTCGCAGATGAGATCCAAAATGCGACCGTACTTTGGATTGATTTCATGAATCTTTTTTTGTTGAGGTAAGATAACGATACCTTTTTTGCAGAGGGTGTTATCTTACCTCTT
>ERZ791871.1353-NODE-1353-length-21897-cov-4.523029_pt1 | contig 21897 bp, 13 predicted proteins | sample MGYA00510280_ERZ791871 | MGnify/ENA primary metagenome ERZ791871 (study PRJEB30046, sample SAMN00792111) | human gut metagenome | study: EMG produced TPA metagenomics assembly of the A metagenome-wide association study of gut microbiota in type 2...
TTCCCCAACCTGAGCGCTTTTCTCCCAAACGGCGGCGGAGCCGCCGTTCCAAACCGAAGCCCAGCGCAGCGGGTTCGGTTTGGAGAGGAGGAGCAGCGAAATGAGCGAGCTTTCGGCTTTAGCCGGAAGTGAGGGATATGGAGCTTGCGACGACGAGGGGGCGTACCGGTTTCGACGGGGACACGGAAGTGGAAATAGCGGGCGGTGGCGCCTGGCCACCTTAAAACGGGCATTCTTTATAAATTAAAGAACAACGATAACTACGCTTACGCTGCCTGATTAACGGCGGCCGTCTGACCCGGAAGGACCACGAGCCGGGATCAGGCGTCGTTTAGTGGTGCACGTGCGCCGGCAAAGCTTTGAGCCGGCCATGAATCATGAAGCTTACCTGACCTCCAGGCGTGACGGCTTGCCTGGAGCGAGGGGAACAGGGCGGTCACGCCGCCCGGAATAACCGTCTGCGCCCGGAGAAGTTTCCATGGAAGGGTTTTCGGACGGGAGTTCGACTCTCCCCGCCTCCACCAGATGGACATTACACGAACACCTACTTTTTTAAAGGCGGCTTTGCCGTAAGAGTGTGGTTGTGATGTCAACACAGAACCAGAGGGTCAAGGTACAATGTGCCTTGACCCTCTGGTTTTTTGTATGCTTATGATCTATTGGGATTCAGTCCCCAATCATAATAGACAGATCATCGCAAGTAATGCGAGTGTTCATATACACTCACATCCTCTGCTTGTTGGGTGCTATACCCCCGCTGGACACAGAATTTATTCTGTGGCTGCGCGTTCTGCAAACACTTTTGAAGGGTACGTTAAGCCGATTGTTATTGATGACATCCTGCTGGACGAAATCGAGGATGGTCTGGACGACGACATGACCAACCATAATTTGTGTTCGCCGTTGGTTGCGGACGCTCCACCATAAAAATAACCACACCGAAGGGTGTGGTTATTTTTATGGATGCCTTAAGAAATTGAAACGCTCGGGCGAAGTCAATTCGCCCTGCGCAAGGTTTTTGCCTTGAAACTTCCTCACCGGATGAACCGGGGCACTCCCAAATCTCCATCCCGGGTACAGCGGTGCAGGACCACTACGAACCAGGCAAACACCACAAGGCCCTTGGCAATGCTGGAAATGCTGATGCTCCACCACACGCCATCCAGTCCCAGCACGGTGGCGCTGAGCAGGATGGCCATGGGGATGCGGGCAGCGTTGCCGATGACCCCGGCCAGTGTCGGAGGCATGGGCCGCCCTAGACCCTGGAAGGCACCGGAGGAGGTGATCTCCAGGCACATGAGGATCTGAGAATAGCCCATGATACGCAGATAGCTTACGCCGGTGCGGACCACCTCTTCCTTCTGGATGAACACCCGTACCAGAGGTGCGGGGAACACCACCAGCATAACGGTGGTAAAACAGCTCCATGCGACGATCATTCCCACGGCCGTCCAGTATCCCCGGCAGATACGGTCCAGTCTGCGGGCACCGAAGTTCTGGGCAATAAAGGCGTTTACTGCGGTGGCGAAGCCCTCCGCTGTGGTATAGGAGATGGATTCGATCTGGGTGCCCACCTTTTGAGCGGCAATGGCGGCGTCCCCCCAGCCGGCCACGATCCGCGCGATGAACATGGAGAGGCTGGAAAAAAACATGCTCTGGATGGACACCGGAAGGCCGATCCGCAGCATCTCCAGCCATGCCCGTCCCTGGCTGGGCCGGAAGGGATGGATATGGGGAAAGAGGGTGGTCTCCCGCCGGGCGGCGAGGAGGAACATGGCGGTCACAATGGCCTGAGCCAGCACGGTGGCTGCTGCCGCTCCGGCTACCTCCATCCGGGGGAAGGGGCCCACCCCGAAGATCATCAGCGGGTCCAGCAGGATGTTGCCCACCAGGCCCACCGCGGTGGAACGCAGGACCACCACGCTGCTGCCCATGGCGGTAAACAGGCCGGTAAAGATCTGGTTGAAGAAGGAGAAAAGAAAACCCAGCGCGACGATCACCAGGTAGACCCGGGCGTCTGAGTTGACCTGGGGGCTGTTCAGCTTAAAAAAGGCGATCAGAGGCCCGTTGAGGAGGATGCACATGGCGGTAAACAGGATGACCAGCAGCGCGCCCAGATGGAAGGCCGCCTGGCCGTAACCAGCGGCGCGCTCCGGGGCCTGCGCCCCCAGCTCATGGGCGACCTTTACCTGTCCCCCCAGGCGGGGGATCATGGCCAGCCCGTTGGCCAGCCACAGATACATCCCTGCCGCCCCCACTGCCGCCACCGCGTCGGCAGAGAGCCGGCCGATCCAGATCATATCGGTCATGTTATAAGCCATCTGGATCAAGGAGGTGGCCATAATAGGCAGCGCCAGACTGGTCAGGCTTCCGACGATGGAGCCCTCCAGCAGGTCTACATTTCGTGCCACGTGATCCCTCCTTATAACTCTGTATTTTGTATCCATCAGTTGTCCAATCGGTATTATATCATAGAAATTTTACTTTGCAACGGCCCTATGGTTCCGGGTTCAGCCCGAACTTGAACAACGGCAGGACATTTTGGAAGAATCCCTCAAAGTTGTTCCCTGCGCTGACGCAGACAGAGTAAAACCGCGAATGATATCAAAACCAAAACAGCGGAATAACAACGGCGTTCTTCGAGAAGTTGATCGTTTCAGCATTGATAACTTTGGCCCTGAAAAGTTGCGCCTGAAAGGTCTGCACAGAGAAAAGGACGGCCTGCGGGCCTGTCGTAAAATAGGCAGCTAAGACAAAACGAGAGGCTAACCCTTTGAGGGTTGGCCTCTTGTCTCGTTTGCCTTCCTTTGCATGAGTTTTGAAAAAAGATGCTCATAAGAAATATTTGTTTTTGCGGCACATACGTTGCGTCAAAAGGGGGTGATAACGGCCGGCGTACGCTGAATCGGGAGCACTCACAGCAGGCCGGTCAGACTACTCGACTCTCATCATCCGGTAGCCGACGCCAATATGGGTCTGGATATACTGGGGAGAGCCGGGTTCCTGTTCCAGCTTTTTTCTCAGGGTTGCCATAAAGACCCGCAGGGAAGCAATGTCGTTTTCCCAGCTGCGTCCCCAGATCTGCTGGGTGATAAAGGTATGAGTCAGGACCTTGCCCACATTTCTGCACAGCAGGCACAGCAGCTTATACTCGCTGGGGGTCAGATGGAGCTCCTTCCCGTCTAAAAATGCGCATCCGGCGGCATAGTCCACTTTCAGCTTGCCGTTGGTAAAGACGGCGTCTGCATTGGCCACTCCGGACTGGGCATCCAGACGGCGCTGGGTGACCCGCAGCCGGGCCAGCAGCTCCTCAACTGAAAAGGGCTTGGTCAGATAGTCGTCAGCGCCGGCGTCCAGGGCGTCGATCTTATCAGTGTCCTCGCTCCGGGCGCTGATGACGATGATGGGCAGATTGGACCAGGAGCGCACACGGCGGATGACCTCCACGCCATCAATATCCGGCAGTCCCAGATCCAGCAGAATCACATCCGGATTATGGGAAGAGGCTTCTAAAACCGCGGACTCGCCATTGACTGCGGTCAAGTACCGGTAATCGTGGGCTTTTAATGTGGTCGTGATCAGGTTGCGGACGGCGGTGTCATCCTCAACCACCAAGATCAAAGGCTTATTCATGCAATTCTACCTCCCCTGCAGGTACAGAAAATGTGAAGATGGCTCCATGGGGACTGCGGTCTGCGACTGCAATTTCTCCGCCATGGGCATTGATGATCGACTTGCACAGGGCCAGGCCGAGCCCCATGCTGCGGCGGCTGTCGGCGATCGGATCGGAGGCGCTGTAAAACATATCGAAGATATGGGGCTTTGCCTGATCCGAAACCCCGGGCCCAGTATCGGAAACAGAGACCTGGAGCCAGCCTCCCCGCCGCTCCCATGCGATATCGATCTCTGTCCCAGGTGGTGTATACTTGATAGCGTTGTTGATTAAATTGATGAGGACCTGGACGATCAGCTTGGCGTCGATCTGCGCCAGCAGATATTCTTCGCTGTTTTGCACACGCAGATTATATTGTGCGCATCTGCGGTCGACGTGCCGCAGCGCTTCCGCCACGACTTCATCGATCAGCTCAGTGGAGATATGCAGATTCATTCTGCCATCCTCCAGTCTGCTGACAGACAGCAGATTTTCCACCAGGTCGATCAGCCACATCGCATCGTCGTAGATGTCCATGCACATCTGCTCTTTGGTCTTTGTGTCAAACAAATTCCCATTGGAGAGCAAATTGCTTGCATTCCCGGAGATCGAAGTCAGCGGGGTGCGCAGGTCGTGGGAGATGGACCGGAGCAGGTTGGCGCGCAGCTGTTCATTTTTCGCCAGGACAGCGGCGGCTTCCTTCTCCTCCAGATTCTTTTGGTTTTCCAGAGCGAGGGCGCATTCCCCCAGGACAGAGAGCAGGATGCTGGTCTCGAAGGAGTCCAGGGGGCTGTCCGCTGCGGCGATTCCCATGACCCCGTACACCAGATCGCCGGTCCGGATGGATAGATAGATACAGCAGGCATCTGAAAGGGTCTCGGTCCCCGCGCCAGCCCGCTTGTTGTTGGTGACGACCCATTGTGCCACATCCATTTCCTTTGGCGTGGTATACCGGGCGGTGGAAGTAGTTCCCGAATCTGTCAGAAAGATTTCCGGAGCCAGCAATTTGTTGTTTTCAATGGGATATACGATAATATCACGCTGAAGGATCTTTAACAGCTGCTTTGCTGTGACGGAGCGGATCTCTTTTGGGGAACTGGCCTTTTGGAGGTTCTGATCCGTTTCAAACAGCAGATTGGTGCGCCAGGCCAGCTCTGCCGAACGTTTTGCGTGCAGCTTGAGTTTGGAGGCTAGGGAGCCGGTCATCAGCGAGGCCAGGAACATCACCAGAAAGGTGACCGGGTATCCGCTGTCATAGGCGTGCAGGGAAAAACGGGGCACAGTAAAGAAGAAGTTGAAAGTCAGAACGCCGGCAATGGATGAGATCATACTGCAAACAGAGCTTTTGGTAGATACTGAGATCAGCATGACGCCCAGGATGTAAAGTGTGATAATATTGGCCTCTGTGAAACCCCAGTGGTAAAATAAAAATCCGATCAGTGTGGCCAGGACGAGGATCATCGCGCTTTTCAGCAAATCCAGAATCGATATGGCGGGGGGGGGAGAGGGATCCCAATGTCGGGCGGCGGTCCCACTGTCGGGAATGATGTGGATGTCCAGCTCTGGCGTCAATTCGATCAGCCGATCAGTCAAAGCTGTTTTCCGAAACAGGGAGTGATGGACTCCGCTTCGGCCCAGCACGATCTTTGTAACACCTGCCAGGCGGGAAAACTCCGCGATCTGATCCGCTACATCATCACCGTAGACCGTTTCGATCGAAGCACCCAGCTGCTGGGCCAGATGCAGATTGGCTTGGAGCCGGGCTTTATCTTCCTGCGCCATCCATTGAAATGCCTTGGTTTCTACAAATAATGCGGTAAAGCTGCATCTGAATGCGCCTGCCATGCGGGCCGCTGTGCGAATGATCTTCTCATTGGAGGGAGATGGAGACAGGCAGACCAGAATGTGGTCATGAGTCCGATACATCGCTTTGCTGTGTACTGTTTGCGCGGAACGTGCTGCCCGGTCCGCGCACCGCCGAAGCCCGATCTCACGCAGGGCGCTTAACTGTACCACAGTATATCCGGCCAGAAGCTCCCCCCCATTTTGCCGGAGGAGCCGCTGCTGAAGCTGCTCCGGCTCAATATCGATGAATTCTACCTGAGCGGCATGGTCAAAAATCCGGTCCGGTATTCGGTCGGGCACAGAGGTGCCGGTCACGGAGGATACGGCTTCCTGAATACTTTCTATATGCGAAATATCCAGAGTGGTATAGACGTTGATCCCAGCCTTCAGCAGCTCTTCAATGTCCTGGTAACGCCTCATGTGCCGGGCTTCCTCCGCGTTCAAGTGGGAAAGCTCATCGATCAGGATCAGATCCGGATGCCGCTTCAGGCAGGCGTCCAAATCCAGCTCCTCCACGGTCCGGCCATCTTTTTGCATTTTCTTGACGGGCAGCGTCTCAAAACGGGAGGCGGCTGTTCCGGTTTCAGGCCATAGGCTGCAGGAAAGTGTACCGATGACGACATCTGTGCCTGACCGCTGCGCCTGTTCCCCTGCCTGTAACATTCGGCAGTGCTTTCCCGCTCCGGGGAAATAGCTGGCAAAAATCGAGAGCTTGCCATGTTTCTTCGCGGCTGATTGTCCCAATGTGTTGCGATCCATATCAATCCCTCCTTTCAAACCATCCTATTATAGCACACTCCGGTCATGGTTGTCCGCAGAGCAGGTGGATCAATTTCAGTATATATGGGCGGGATTCGCCGTTGTGCCATAAGAGTCGCTGATGCACCGAACTTTGGTCCAAAACGCTTACTTCCACTGTGCCGTCTAAAATATCAACAGACTGAGGCTGCAGTGTGATGTCGCGGTACTGTACAGATGACATGGCAGTATGGTCAGATACAAGGGCAAGATCGACAGAGCCGCAGGCAAGGGCGCCGGTGAGTTCCTGCTCTTCTCCAAGGACCAGCGTGCAGTGGAGGTCAGGATGCTGGCTGCTGAGTTCCTTTAATGCAGCAGAAACCACAGGGACAAAATCCAGCCGGGAGGTGGCTACCCTCACATGGGTGCCTGCCCCTGGGTGCTCCTCTTTATTTTGCGGCGCTGCCAGCCAATCATCCAGTTTTGACATCAGAATGTACCCGCAAACGAAGATTGCGGCAAAACCGCCCAACAGTACCAGAACTTCCACTCCTATCCCTCCCCTTGAACAGAACAGGATTACTTCTTTATATACGGAAGCATTTTTGAAGATCCCGCTGAGTGCCCATGACTAGGACGGTGCTGTGGGCGGGCAGGCAGGTATCCGGCGCAATGACTGTCATGGAAAATTTTCCGTCCTGCTTGATGGCCATGATATTCACATGAAACCGTTTTCGAACGTCCAGCTGCCGAATGGTTTTCCCGACCCAGCTGTCCGGGACCTCCACCTCGAAGATCGCATAGTCATCGCCCAAAGAAATGTAATCAAAAATATGGTCAGAGCTGTATCGAATGGCAGTCCAGAAAGCCATCTGTTTCTCCGGATATACCACCTCATCCGCACCGTTGCGCAGCAGGAATTTGGCCTGTACATCCCGGGCGGCCCTTGCCACCACTTTTTTGGCGCCCAACTCCTTTAAGAGGGAGGCGGTCTCCAGGGAACTCTGAAAATTGTCCCCAATGGCAACAATGCACACATCAAAATTCCGCACGCCAAGATCCGCAAGAAATTCCGCGCTGGTGCTGTCCCCGATCTGTGCATTTGTGACAAAGGGTAAAATGGCGTTGACCCGCTCCTCATTTTGATCCACGGCCATGACCTGATGCTTCAGTTCATTCAGCTTCATTACGATGTGGCGGCCAAAGCGGCCCAAGCCGATCAGAAGAATCGTTTTCATAAATCCTCCGTTTTGATTCTTTATCCCACAGTGATCCGTTCCTGGGGCAGGCGGGCATTGCTGCCCAAGGTGTTGGAGAGGGCCGCAAAAATCAGGGTGAGCCCGCCGACCCGGCCAAAGAACATTAATGCAATTAAAATCAGATGGGAGATGCAGCCCAAGTGCGGTGTGACGCCCAGGGACAGGCCCACTGTCCCGATGGCGGATGCCGTTTCAAACAAGCTGGTTAGAACAGGCAGGCCTTCGAGCCGGCTGATGGCCAGTCCGCCGCACAAAAACAGGACCAGATACATCATCATGATCGTTGCAGCCTGAGATACGGTTTCGCTGGCAATGCGACGGTGAAAGAAATGCGGATCTGCCCGGCGGCGGAACACGGCAAAAGCGCTGGCCAGCAACACCGCCAGAGTCGTGGTCTTCATGCCGCCTGCGGTAGAGCCGGGCGACCCGCCGATCAGCATCAAAATGGTGATCAGTGATTGACCTGTTTCGCTCATGGAAGTGAGGTCCGCTGTATTGAAGCCGGCAGTCCTGGGTGTAACGGCTTGGAAAACAGACAGCAGGACGCGCCTCCCGACCGGTTCCTGAGAAAACTCAAAGAAGAAAAAGTAGACGGTGGGGACCAGGATCAGGGCGCCGGTCACAGTCAGGATCACCTTGCTCTGCATCCGGTACTTTTTGAAATGCAGCCGGTTGGTGCAGATATCTTCCCAGGTTAAAAAGCCGATGCCGCCAACAACAATGAGAAGTGCGATCACGATGGGGACGACAGGATGGCCTGCATAATCTGTCAAAGATGAGAACGGCGTTTTGACTCCCATGAGGTCGAACCCTGCGTTGCAAAATGCGGAAATGGAGTGGAAAAGCGCATACCAAGCACCTTTGAGGGATCCGAATTCCTGAAAAAACACAGGAAAAAGGGCAATGGCGCCCATCAGCTCGATGACCAGCGCGAATTTCAAAATGAATGCCGTCAGCCGTACGATTCCGCCGACCTTGGGCGCCGCAATGGCCTCCTGCATAGTGCTGCGCTGCATCAGGCCGATCCTCCGCCCTGACAGGATGGCAAAGGCGCCGCCCACCGTGACAACGCCAAGGCCGCCGATCTGGATCAACAGGAGGATCACAAGCTGCCCAAAATTGGACCAGTAAGTCGCGGTATCATGGAGCACCAGCCCCGTCACGCAGACGGCGGAGGTAGAGGTGAACAGCGCCTCCAGAAATGGGGTGCGGATCCCTTGCTGTGAAGCGATGGGGAGCATGAGCAGGAGGCTCCCCGTTAAAATAACCAGCAGAAACCCAACAATGATGACCCGGAACGGGGACTTATTGTTCTTTTGAAAAAACTGCCGCATAAGCCGCTACCTCTTAATATGCCTTTATCGGTTCTTTATACCTATTATCCATATTCCATCTAAAGGGGACGTTAACGATTTGATGCATATATTAAGATGATATTAAGATGTGGGCTTTGCCGCTTTGGGGCGCCTTGGAAGGAAGGGGCGGCTCCGGTCAGATCAAGCCGGAAAAGACGCCGAGCGGAAATACAATAGCAGCGGTGAACAGACACACGGCGGTCAGAGTGATCAGGGGGATGCCGATAAAGATCATCAGAAATCCCCAAACATGATGGTGAAATAAAAACTTTTCAATTGCATTGTCCATTTGGGCTTCCAACCGGGAAAGCCGTTTCAAGAGCATGGCCATAGTGGATTCCTCCTTACAGCTCCTATGATAGCCCATAGCAGCTAAAACCGGGACAAAGATAATGGGAACGGAGTTAAGGTTAAATAAGTCTTCCTTTCAAAAAAGAATTGCCGGACCGCCTGTATCCTGCAGGCGGTCCGGCATGGGGCGCATGGTGCAAAGGAATATAAACTTAGTTGCCGTTAACAGATATCAGTCCCATTGCCGCGGCAATGTCCAGATTGACACCAAGAACGCTGACCGTATCCTCGCCCAGGATCCCCAGAAGCTTCCCCTGTGTATTGTCTTCCACAATCTGTGCCAGCGCCGCTTCACTCAGGCCAGAAGCTTTTGCGATGGCTGGGATCTGGATCTGTGCGGAAGCAGGAGAAATATGAGGGTCTAGTCCAGAGCCGGAGGCGGTCATCAGGTCGGTCGGGATCTCCTCCCGCGTGACATCCGGGTTCGCAGCGAGGAACGTTTCTATATCTGCCTTTACCCGCTCGATCAATGCGGGGTTAGATGGAGCATAGTTATTGGAACCGGAGGACACCCCGGCAAAAGGGCTGCCGTCACTGTAATACCGGTTTCCCTGTGCATCTTCATAGTAGGTGTTGTAGTGATAGGCGGAGGGGCGTCCCTTCATAAAATATGGTTTGGTAAACTCCTGTCCGACGTATTTTGATCCAACGGCCCGACCGTCCGCATAGACCAGACTGCCACCGGCCTGCGCTGGGAACACCACCGAGGAGATACCGGTGAGCAGGACCGGAAATACAAAGCCGCAGAGAAGCAGCAGGATCAAGGTCACGCCGAACATTTGACGCAGCCCGCGAAAGAATGCGGTATGATTGGATGCTTCGTTCATGGTAAGGGACCTCCTTAGATACCTAGCAACACTAAAATAGGAGCAATGAGCAGATCGATCAGTTTGATTCCCACAAAGGGGGCGATGACGCCGCCCAGGCCATAGATCAGCATATTTCGCCCAAGCAGCTTGCCGGAGGACATGGGACGGTATTTGACGCCCTTCATGGCAAGCGGGATCAGGCAGGGGATGATGATGGCGTTGAAGATCAATGCAGAAAGGATGGCGCTGTTCTGTGTTGCCAGCCCCATGATGTTCAGCACGCCCAGCTGAGGGACTGCCGCCATGAACATGGCCGGGATGATTGCAAAATACTTGGCAATGTCGTTGGCAATGGAGAAGGTGGTCAGGCTCCCTCTCGTGATCAGAAGCTGCTTGCCGATCTCCACCACCTCCAGGATCTTCGTGGGGTCGCTGTCCAGATCCACCATGTTGGCGGCCTCCTTAGCCGCGGTGGTGCCGGAGTTCATGGCAAGACCCACATTGGCCTGGGCCAGTGCAGGCGCATCGTTGGTGCCGTCTCCGGTCATGGCGACGATCTTGCCCTCTGCCTGCTCCTGTTTGATCACGCGGATCTTATCCTCCGGTTTGCACTCGGCGATAAAGCCGTCCACACCGGCCTCCTTCGCGATGGTGGCGGCGGTGAGGGGGTTGTCGCCGGTACACATGATGGTCTTGATGCCGATGGCCCGCAGGCGCTCAAAGCGTTCTGCCATGCCGGGCTTGACCGTATCCTTCAAGTAGATGACGCCCAGGATCTTGTCATTTTCGCACACTGCCAGCGGCGTGCCGCCTAGTGAGGAAACCTGTTCCACAATGGTGTGGAGATCCGAGGGGATGCTGCCGCCCTGCGCCCGGGCATACTGTTCGATGGCATCTGCGGCGCCCTTGCGGACCGCCCTGCCGTCCGGCAGGTCAACGCCGCTCATGCGGGTCTGGGCGGTAAAGTCAAGGAACGTGGAACCGGGCGCCTCCTGGCTGCAATCCCCCATGCGCCGTGCCAGATCCAGGGTGGATTTGCCTTCCGGCGTGTCATCGTGGAGGCTGGTCAATGCGGCGCAGCGGATCAGCTCCGAGCGGTCTGCGCCATCTACCGGCAGGAAATCCGCCGCCAGCCGGTTGCCGAAGGTGATGGTGCCTGTCTTGTCCAGGATCATGGTATCCACATCGCCACAGGCCTCCACGGCCTTGCCGGACATGGCGATCACATTAAACCGGGTGACCCGGTCCATACCGGCGATGCCGATGGCGGACAGCAGCCCGCCGATCGTGGTGGGGATAAGGCAGACCATCAGGGCGATCAGTGTGGACAGAGGCAGCTGGACCCCGCAGTATTTGCCGATGGGGTACAGGGTGACAATCACGATGAGGAAAATGATGGTCAGGGAGATCAGCAGGGTGCTCAGTGCGATCTCATTGGGAGTCTTTTTCCGGGAAGCCCCCTCCACCAGTGCGATCATCCGGTCCAGGAAGCTGTTGCCGGGGTCGGAGGTGATGCGGATCTTCAGCCAGTCGGACACCACCGTGGTGCCGCCGGTAACGGAACAGAAATCGCCGCCGCTCTCCCGGACCACCGGAGCGGATTCGCCGGTGATGGCGGATTCGTCCACGCTGGCGATGCCCTCAATGACCTCACCGTCGCTGGGGATGACCTCTCCGGCCGTCACCATGACGACATCGCCTTTCTTCAGCTCGCTGGAGGAGACGATGGTCTCATCCCCATGTTCATCCAGACGATGGGCCACGGTGTCTTTCTGCGTCTTTTTCAGACTGGCGGCCTGTGCCTTGCCCCGCCCCTCCGCTACGGACTCAGCAAAATTGGCGAAGAGCACGGTGACCAGCAGGATGACGGAGACGATCAGGTTGTAAGTGCGCAGGCTGCTGTCTGTTTCGCCGAACAATCCCGGTACTATGGTCAGCAGCAATGTGATGAAAAAGCCGACCTCCACCACAAACATGACAGGGTTTTTGATCATGTACCTGGGGTCCAGCTTTTTGACCGCTCCAAGAAGCGCCTGCTTCAGGATCTCGGGTGTCAGCAGCTTTTTGCTTTGTTTTTTGCTCATATTGAACAGTCCTCCTCAGCCCCAAAGAGTCAGGTGCTCCGCAATGGGGCCCAGAGCCAGCGCCGGGAAGAAGGTCAGCGCGGCAAAGATGTAGACCACAAATACCAGAATCACGGAAAAGCTGACCGTGCTGGTTTGCAGGGTGCCAGCAGATTCATTCACATAGCTTTTCTTCATCAGCGAGCCTGCAATGGCAAGCTGGAGCACAATAGGCAGATAGCGCCCCAGGAACATGACGAGGCCGGTGGTGATATTCCAGAAGTATGTATTGTCCGCCAGTCCTTCAAAGCCGGAGCCGTTGTTGGCTGCGGAGGAGGCGTATTCATACAACACCTGGGTCAGGCCGTGAAAGCCTGGATTTGTGATCCCTGCCTGTCCGGCGGAGGTGGCTACCGCCAGCGCAGAAAAGGCCAGGATCAGCAAAGGATGGATGATGATGGCCAGGGCTGTGAGTTTCATCTCCCTGCCTTCGATCTTTTTGCCCAGATACTCGGGGGTGCGTCCCACCATCAGTCCGCAGATAAAGACGGCCAGGATCGCATACAGGATTATGTTCATCAAGCCAACGCCTTTGCCGCCGAATACACAGTTGAGCATCATATGCAGAAGTGGAACCAGCCCGCCCAGAGGCGTCAGGGTATCATGCATATTGTTGATGGTTCCGGTGGTAAAGGATGTAGTCACCGTGGTGAATAGTGCCGATTGTGCAACACCAAAGCGGACCTCCTTGCCCTCCATACTGCCCATGGACTGGCTGAGACCGGCTTCCGCCAGCGCCGGATTGCCCTGAGACTCGGCCCAGAAGCAGAGGCTCAATCCTATGACGAACAGAACGCTCATGGCCAGGAAGATGCTGCGCCCCTCCGCTCCGAACAGTCGGGCGGTCATCCCTTCCCGGTGTGCAGGCAGGGCATGCTCCGGCTTTTTGCTCTCCTGATGTGTGCGGCGGCCATCGCCCACCATCTTTCCGAAGGTGATGACACAGGCGCCGGGCAGCAGCATCATGGAATAGAGCTCAATCAGGTTGGACAGGATGGTGGGATTCTCCATAGGCGTGCTGGAATTGGCCCCAAAGAAGCCGCCGCCGTTGGTGCCCAGGTGCTTGATGATTTCAAGTGCTGCCACGGGGCCGGTGGCCAACACTTGAAAAGTTCCCTCCAAGGTCTCCACGACGATGTTTTCGGAGAAGGTTTGCGGCACGCCCTGCCAGACCAGAAGCAGGCCGCCCACCAGGGAAAAGGGCAGGAGCACCCGGGTGGTGATCCGAACCAGATCGGAAAAGAAGTTACCAACGTTGTCCTTTGTTTTCCCGGCCACGCCCCGGATAAAGGCTACACAAGCGGCGTAGCCGCTGGCAGCGGAGACAAACATCATAAAGGTGATGACCAGCATCTGGCTCAAGTAGCTCAGGCCGGACTCACCAGAGTAGTGCTGAAGGTTCGTATTTGTCATGAAACTGATGATGGTGTTGAAGGCCAGCGACGGCTCCATGCTTCCAATATGGTTGGGGTTGAAGATCCCAATGCTTTGGATACGCAGGATCAGGTAGCCAATGGCGATCATCACGGCGTTGGTGCCGATCAATGCCAGTGCGTACTGCCTCCAGTTCATGCCTCTGTGTGGGTCAACGCCGACGATTTTGTAGATCACGTCGTCGATCCGGTCCAATACCGGGTCGGCGAAGGTGTGCTTCCCGGCGGCGATGTGATAAAGATAGCGCCCTACCGGAATGACAAGGATCAAATAAAGGACCCCTGTCAGGACCAGCTGTAACATATCAAACTCCTCCTAAACAATGACCGCGCCTGCGGGTTCAAAAGCGCTCCGGATGTGTCAATGCATAAACCAAATATCCGAACAGCAGCAAAACGATGATTCCTAGTAACAGCACAGTTACAACCTCCTTTCCGCACCGTTCAGGTGTCTGGATCGTCCAGCTGTTTTTGACACCAGCGGACCAGAAGCCAGACCAGGCCAAAGCTGACGCACAGCGTCCCTGCCATAAAAAAATCCATACTGCAAAATACTCCTTTCGGCGATGCGGATGCCGGGGCGTCAGGGCGCCGCGGAGAGCCGCAGCTTCTCCGCCCGGATAAACGCATCCTGCCTGTTCTTCCTTCCCAGCATACAGCATTTTGTGATAAGCGGGGATTAAGAAAATACAAACGGCATTAAGGATGAATGAACGCCGCTCCGCTTATGACGGCGGAGCGGCGGAAGCGTGAGCATCCTGTAAGCGGATGCGCTCCTGGCTGAGGCCGCACTGGCTCAATATGGCGATCATCAGGTTCTTTTCAAAGGCGTCCGGGATCCGGTACCCTGCGATGGGGACTCCGACGATGCCCATCACGCCCCGGGTTCCCCGCACGGAGAGGAACAGCCATTTGGAGTCTGGCAGTGTGTGGGTGGTTGCCCCAGCGTGCCGGTTGTTTTTCTGCACCCACTTGGCTACGCCCAACTCCTCCAGCCCAAGCTGGGAAAGAAGTGGGGAAGCTTCAGGCGGTTCTGCCCGAAAGGACAGCTCTGCGTCCCCCCGGCTCAGCGCATAGAGGACTGGCCGGTCAAACAGCCGGCTGAGCTGTTCCGCGGTCATGCGAAGGCAGTCCAACTCTGTCTGGCTCTGCTGTAATTTTTGACTGCTCTCCAAAAGCAGCTCTGTATAGTAGCTTTTTTCTACCGCAAGGCGCGCCTGCTCCTTGACCCGGGTCGCCAGAGAATTTGCCATTATGCTGGAGAACAGCATAATGAGGAAGGTGACCGGATAGCTGGAATCATCGGTCTGAAAGGAAAATCGCGGTTCGGTAAAAAAGAAATTGAAGGCAGCGACACTCAGAAAAGAGGCCAGCGCTCCATAAAAATAACCGCTGGTCCAGACCGCGGTGAGCAGTACGCCGAGGATATAAACGGTGATGATGTTCGACTCGCTGAATCCGGCGCTGTGGAACAGAAAGCCCATTCCGGTCGAGAGCAGCAGCGTGCCCAACATCACGCCAGTATCGTTCCAGGTGAAGCGGAATTTGGGCGGATGCGGTGTTCCGTGCGGCTTTTTATACCGGGGCTGGTGGTCTGGGATGATGTACACATCCAGATCGGTCAATTCGATCAGGCGGTCTGCCAGACTTTTCTTTCCAAACGGAAAAGCCTGCTTGTGGTTGATTCGGCCCATGACGATCTTGGTGACGCCGCTGACCCGCGCATACTCCGCGATCTGTACGGCTGGGTCCGTTCCATATACGGTGGCGATCTGCGCCCCCAGCTGCTCCGCAAGATGCAGATTGCTGCGCAGGCGACTCAGGTTCTCGCCGGACAGCTCTTTCGTCTCCGGAGTCTGCACGAACAGGGCTGTAAAGCCGCTGTGGAAGGCCTCCGCCATCCGGGCGGCGGTTCGGATCACTCTGGTATTGGATGGTGCGGAGGAGAGACAGATCAAAATATGTTCACCCGCCCGGGCGCTGATCCCGTTTCCCTCCTGTACCGCCGCGTGGTTCAGCTGGTCTGCTGTCCGGCGCATGGCGATCTCCCGTAAAGCTCTCAGGTTGTCTGCGGTGAAAAAGTTGGAAAGAGCCTGTTTTGCCTGGCGCTCTCGATAGACCTTCCCTGCTTGTAGGCGCTTCATCAGTTCGTCCGGCTCAATGTCCACCAGTTCGACCTGATCCGCCCGGTCAAAGATGCGGTCCGGGATCCGTTCGCTGACCTCAATCCCGGTGATGGAGGATACCAGGTCGTGCAGCGACTCCAAATGCTGCACATTGACTGTGGTGTAGACGTGGATCCCGGCCCGCAGCAATTCCTCCACATCCTGGTACCGCTTGGTATGACGGCTGCCCCGCGCGTTCGTATGGGCCAGTTCATCCACCAGGATCAGCTGGGGCTTCCGTTGAAGCGCCAGGTCCAAGTCGAACTCCCGCAGCCGGATCCCCCGGTAGTTGATCGCTGCCGGAGGGAGCGTCTCAAGCCCCTCCAGCAGTGCCAGGGTATCCGGCCGGGCGTGAGGCTCGATATAGCCGGCGACAACGTCGATCCCCTCTTTTTGGGCCTGATGGGCGGCCTCCAGCATGGCGTATGTTTTTCCAACTCCCGCAGCATATCCGAAGAATATCTTCAGAACTCCGGTTGTTTCTGCGGGTCCTCTGCTCCAAGGGGAGCGGGCCTCCGGCTTCTGGATCTGTTCCATCGCTCTGTCCTCCTGCGGCACTGGTCCACAACCTTTTGCGTGCCTGTGCTGATCGTACCATGTGAGAGATTATGAAGCGATAAAGAAACTGCCGCTCACATTAAAATTGCATAAGGATACGTCCTCCGCAGGGGGAAAAGGCGCCAAAAGAATGTGGGGCGTTCTTGACGGTGAATGGGCGGCAGACCGCCTCTTCCTTGCGCTTTTCGCTGCGATATGCTATACTTGATTTGTTGTTTTTGTAAAAAATGCAGAGATCCGCCTGAGATGGATAAGGCGATTCGACGGACGAGGAGGGGGATCACGGTGAAGCTGGAGATGACCCAAAAACAGGAACTGAAACTGACGCCGCAGATGCTCCAGTCCATGGAGATCCTGCAAATGAGCACCCAGGTGTTGGAGGCATATTTGCAGGAGCTGGTTCAGGAGAACCCCGCCGCCGAGCTGTCCGAGCCGGAGGAGCGGCCGGACGAGGGGGAGGAGCTGTGGCGGCGGATGCAGTCGCTGGCCGACCAGGACAACCAGAACCGGCAGTACGTCGCGGCGGAGCGGGAGGAGCTGGATCCGCTGGCCCGGATCGGGACGGACGGCGGGCTGGAGGACACCCTTCTGCTCCACCTGTCCCGGCAGCTGGAGCGCAGCCAGGCCCCCACCCTGGTGCTCCGGGGAGCCCAATTTTTGGCGGCCTGCCTGGACGAGGCCGGGTATCTCCGGGAGAAGGTGGAAAACCTGGCCCAGGCGGCCGGACTGCCCGCCGCGGTGCTGGAGGAGGGGCTGAGCCTGCTCCAGACGCTGGACCCGGCGGGCGTGGGCGCGCGTGACCTGTCCCAGTGCCTGGAGCTCCAGCTTCGGCGCAGGGGGGAGGAGGGGACCGCCCTGGCCATCGTCCAGAGGGGGCTGGAGCGGCTGGCCCGGCGGCAGTACCGGGCCCTCGCCCAGGAGCTGGGCGTCAGCCGGCAGGAGGTGCTCCGGGCGGAGGCGCAGATCCGGGCGCTGGATCCCCGGCCGGGGGCCGCCTTTGCCCCCCGTGAGGAGCCGGTCTATCTGGTCCCGGACCTGGTGGTGCTCCAGGGGGAGCGCGGGCTGGAGGTCCATTTGCAGGAGAGCCGCCTGCCTGGTCTCCGCCTCAGCCGCTTCTACTGCGATATGTACCGGGACGATCCGGACCCGGAGGTCCGCCAGTATCTGGACGGGAAGATCCGGCAGGCCCAGTGGGCCATCCAGGCGGTGGAACAGCGCCGCGCCACCCTGCTCCGGTGCGCCCAGGTGCTGGTCCGGCGGCAGGAGGCGTTTTTCCAGGGTCCCGGGGGCAGCTTGACGTCCCTGCGGCTGGCCGATGTGGCCGCCGAGCTGTCCATCCATGAGTCCACGGTGAGCCGGGCGGTGCGGGAAAAATATCTCCAGTGCGCCCGGGGCGTCTATCCCCTCAGCTTCTTCTTCCCGCGGGAGGTGGGCGCGGGGGAGGGGCAGTCCGCCCATGAGATCAAAAATCAACTGCTCCAGCTGATCCGGGAGGAGGACAAGAGCCGCCCCTGCTCCGACCAGAAGCTGTGCCAGCTGCTGGCGGAGGCGGGATACGCCGTCTCCCGCCGCACTGTGGCCAAATACCGGGAGGAGCTGGGGGTCTCGAGCGCCGTTGGGCGCAGAGCGTGAATGGGTCCAGTTCTGTGGGAAGCTGCAGGATAAGGCTGCAAAACATTGGAAATGGAAAGAAATACTCTGGTTTCCCTTGCAAAGACTGGATGGATATGGTACATTTATATGGAACACAGCCCCATGGGGCTGTCTCTCTCCTCTTAGGAGAGAGAAAAGCTTTTGTGGGCTGGCAGACGGACCAAATCAAATGACAGAAAAGGAGTGTTTGGGAATGAGGAACAAGCTTTTGGCAAGCATCCTGACAGTGTGTATGCTGTTGACGATGCTGCCGGCTGCTGCGTTTGCGGCAGAGACAGAAGCGGAGTCCGGCACGGAGCAGACCGCCACGGCTACGGAGCAGTCTGATCCGGTTACGGAGGACGCCGGGAACCAGCCCGAGGGGGATGGGGATGGAACGAATGCGGAGCAGGCCGCTGTGTCTGATGCGGTTGCAGAGGTCACGATCAAGGGAGAAGCCAAGACATACAGTTCTCTCCAAGAGGCCATGACTGAGGCGGCCGCGGCATCCAAAACCGCCAGCAATAAGGTTGAAGTGAAGCTGCTGGATGATGTCGATTTGGATGGGACGGACTGGACAGCGGTGGATGTCGGAACGATCACCATTGACGGTCAGGGACATACCATCCGCAATATGAGGATCAGCAAGGCGTCCAGTGGAAATTATGGCGCTGGTTTTATCTGGAACGCCACGGGAACGCTTACCATCAAGGACATTACTTTTGACAAAGCCAGTGTTTGCAAGGTATATAATTCTCACAATGTGGTCGGTATTGTGGTCGGCTATACCTATGGAACGACTGTTTTTGACCATGTGAAGGTGACCAACAGCGGAGTATATGGCTTTGGAAAGGTCGGCGTCCTCCTAGGCATGGGCGCTGATCCTGGCGTCAAGGTGACCTTCAGCAACTGTGAGTCTACTGGAAATACCATTTACGCCAGGTACGATGCGGGCGGCCTTGCGGGCAACATTCAGAGAGCGCAAAGGAATGGTGTCGCCGAAGCTGAGGCCAATGTTCAGATCACCGGCTGTGTGGTGGATCACAACACATTTATATCCAGTGCGCCTTCAAGCACTGAGGAGCTGAATACGAAGGTCGCTGCGGACGACACGGCTGGAGACGCCCCCTGTGTGCTGACAGGAAAAACGATTTCAGGTCCCTTCTGGCTTGACAGCGGCTATTATTGGCCTGCTTACGCCGAGTATTATTGCAGCTATGGCTCCTCGAAGCACGACTGCAAACTGGAGAACGGCGGGAATTTGGCCAACGGCGAGTATCTGGTCGGCCCTGTGGCTGAGGTCAATGGCGTATCTTATGCCACTTTGGCTGAGGCCATTGATGCCGCTCAGGACGGCGAGACAGTGAAACTGCTGGAAAATATCACTGAAGCCAACGCCATTCAGATTCCTCAGGATGCCGACATTACTTTGAATTTGAATGGACAAGTTCTTATGGTTACAAACGGCGACGCCCTTCTGAACAATGGCGTGCTGACTATTCTAGATTCTCTGACTGGCGGAAAAATTATCTCCGAGAATTCGGGGGCGATTGGAGTTGGCAGTGGATCCACTACCACAATTCAATCTGGTACTTTTGAATCTGTGGAGGGTGCAGTATTTACCAGTAAATCTATTGGTGCAACGATTAACATTGAGGGCGGTACTTTCAGTGCCTCTGATAATGCGGTTATTGCAGGTAACGGATCGAGCCGGACTGGTGACCCCAACGTGATCAACATCAAGGGTGGCACCTTCAATGGCAGCATTAAAAGCAGTGGCTATGTTGCCTGTGGGATCTATGCCCCCTGGAAGGATCAGATCAAAGTTTCCGGTGGTACCTTCAATATCACTGGCGGAGCTGGTATTGTAGCACGCGCAGGAACTGTCACCGTCACCGGCGGCGAGTTTAAGACAACTGGAAACGTCACTGGTATGGTTGGAGATTCCCGCAATGTCGTTCCTTGCGCCGCTCTGGTCTTTGACAGTGCGGCCAATTATCCCGGCATGACTGAGACTTCTAAAATTTCTGTCTCTGGTGGTACATTTATCTCTGATTCTGGAGTCGATGCAGTGAACGCTGTGGAGAACGGGGATACTTCCCGTATTTCCATCGCCAGCGGTATCTTCTCCAGCGATGTGAAGGACTACTGCGCCACCGGCTATACCGCGGTGAAGGATGAGACCACCGGCCTCTGGACAGTCAAGGCTTCCGAGGGAATGGTGGCCAAGCCCGAGGGCAACGGCGACGGCTCTGTCAGCGCCGAGGTCGGCGGCGAGTTCGCGGGTACTGAGAATGGAAATGACGGCGTGGACGTCGAGAACAGCAAGCTGGAGATCGATGTGACCACCGGCGAGGGTGGTCAGCCCGCTGAGGATGTGAACAAGACCGCTGTTACCATCCAGTATCCCTCTCTGGAGTCCGTGAAGGACAGCAATGTCTCTAACATCGAGATCACTACCGACGTGGGCACCGTCACCCTGGACAAGGCGGCGTGGAACGCCATCACCAAGAACGCCGATGGCGCGAAGGTAGCGCTGACCATCGAGGAGAAGGCTGGCACCGGCGGCGCTCCCCTGACCTACACGGTGACCGCCACGGCCAACGGCAAGGACGTGTACAGCGCGGACAACGCCACAGGCTCCATCAAGATTTCCGTGAAGTACGAAGGGACTGACTTGCCCAAGGTGTACTATGTCGGCTCCAACGGCCTGGAGGACATGAAGGCGGAGCTGAAGGATGGGATCCTCTCCTGGACCGCAAAGCATTTCTCCGACTATGTGGTCGTGTCCGGCGAGCAGAAGATTCTGGTCAAGGAGAGCGACGGAAGCCTGGAGTACTACGGGACCCTGACCGACGCCATCACCAACGCGGGCGAGAACGCGGTCATTACCCTGCTGGCCGATATTCCTGACGCGGTCGGTATTTCAGTTCCTTCCGGCAAAAAGTTCGTTCTGGATTTCAATCAGCATACCTATACCCTGACAGGGCCTGGCGCGGGTTCCCCTAACACGGAGTCGAACGCCTTCCAGCTTTTGAAGGATTCCACCATCACCTTCAAGAACGGCACCATCCGGATCGCGGAGGGCGCAAACAACATCAAGCGCATCATTCAGAACTACGCGGATCTGACCCTGGAAAATATGCAGATCTATGCGGCCAACCAGGTGGGCGGCGAGGATTACGCGCTGAGCTTCAACAACGGTAATATCGTCTTTAAGGGCAATACCAGCGTGATTACCTCCAACAACAATGTGATCGCCTTCGATGTTTGTAAGTTCAGCAGCTATCCCGGCGTTACGGTCACCTTTGATGAGACCTATACTGGCACCATCAACGGAAAGATCGTGTACGACAGCCCCGATGCAAAAACTCACCAGCTGATCGTCAAGCCCAACCAGGGCACCCTGGGCGTCATTGAGAGCAGCAGCACCTCCGGCGCCGCGGACGCCGCGAAAAATGGCGGCATCACGGTCTCCGGCGGCAGCTTCATCGCACCCGTGGATCCGGAGTACCTGGCCGACGGCCTGAATTTTGAGGCCAAGGACAGCAACGGCATCTACACCTACCACTCCAAGATCGAGGATGCTCTGGATGCCGCCGGGAGCGACGGTACTGTGAGCACTACTGAGGAAAACCTCGGCCTTGAGATCACTCTGCCCACCCCCACCAAGGAGGGTTACACCTTCCTGTATTGGGAGGCTAAGAACGGCACTCAGTACAAGGGTGGTCAGACGGTCAAAGCCAGTGTGTTCCAGGATCTTACCGCCGTGTGGAAAAAGAACAGCGATTCTTCCTCCGGTTCCTCCGACAATGAGCGCACCTACGCCATCATCACCGAGGACGATGGAAACGGCTCCGTGACCGTCAGCGCGGACGAGGCCTCCGCCGGCACCCGCATCACCGTCACTGTGAAGCCCGACGCGGGCTATGAGCTGGACGAGCTGACTGTCACCGACGCCAAGAACAAGGACCTGA
>ERZ791871.1363-NODE-1363-length-21740-cov-3.209915_pt1 | contig 21740 bp, 23 predicted proteins | sample MGYA00510280_ERZ791871 | MGnify/ENA primary metagenome ERZ791871 (study PRJEB30046, sample SAMN00792111) | human gut metagenome | study: EMG produced TPA metagenomics assembly of the A metagenome-wide association study of gut microbiota in type 2...
TATGCGCCATGGCAACCCCGCTGCAGGCCATTCCCTGCAACGCTGCCCTGGTGCATGAACAGCTGGCCAAGGGACTGGACATACCGGCTATGGATATTAATACGACCTGCACCAGCTTTATATCGGCATTGGATGTGATGTCATGCTTGATTGAAATGGAGCGGTATAAGAATGTGCTGATCATATCAGGCGACACGGCGTCCGCGGCCCTGAATCCAAGGCAGAAAGAGAGCTATGAGCTGTTTTCGGACGGCGCCAGCGCCTGTGTTTTGACGAGAGCTGGAGAACAGGAGCCGTCGGGAATTCTCTACAGCTGCCAGAAAACCTGGTCGGAAGGAGCCCATGATACGGAAATCCGGGGAGGTGGAGGCATGATGCCGGCATTTTCCATGAATGATGAAAACCGCGAGGATTTTTATTTCGATATGAAAGGCAAACGTATCCTGAAGCTATCTGCCCGAAATCTGCCCGGATTTGTGGAGCAGTGTCTGAAGGAGGCGGGGGTAAAGCGGGAGAGCATTGACCTGGTGGTTCCCCACCAGGCCAGCCGGGCACTGGATGTTATTATGCCCAGGCTGGGCTTCAGGAAAGGAACCTATATAGACCGTGTGTCACAATATGGAAATATGATTTCAGCCTCAGTCCCCTACGCTCTCTGTGAAGCCATCGGGGAGGGGAGGGTGGAGAAGGGAGACCTGGTACTGCTCATCGGTACGGCAGCCGGTCTGACGGCAAATTTTCTTTTGATGCGGATTTGATGGGTATCTTAAGGTGTTCATTTCCAGGCCGGAACCTGTAAATCTATATTGCCAGATCCAGATATGCCCCGTAACCTTCCTCCTCCATCCTGCTTCGGGGGATGAAACGGAGGGCAGCACTGTTGATGCAGTAGCGCAGTCCGCCGGTCCCGGCAGGACCGTCTTCAAACACATGGCCCAAGTGGGAATCACCCTCGCGGCTGCGCACCTCCACGCGGTGCATGCCGTGGCTGCTGTCCGGGAGTTCCGTGACGGCACAGGACATGACCGGCTTTGTAAAGCTGGGCCATCCGCAGCCGGAATCAAATTTGTCGGCAGAGGTAAAAAGAGGCTCTCCTGTGACGATATCCACATATAGACCTGGTTCGTGATGATTCCAATATGGTCCTGTAAAGGGCCTTTCGGTGGAGGCATTCTGGGTCACGTCATATTGCTCCCTGGTCAGCTGTTTCTGAAGCTCTGCCCGGTCCTGCTTTATGCCCGTTCTGCCGTCCGGACGGACAATGAGGTCCTTGAGACTGCTGAAATCAATATGGCAGTAACCGTGGGGATGATTTTGCAGATAGTTCTGGTGGTAATCCTCAGCCGGATAGAAATTCCTCAGTGGTTCTAACTCCACAGCCAGGGGCTGGCTGCAGTCCTTTTGGATTTCAAACATGACAGACTGGATGAGGCCGCGGTCCTCATGGCTGATATAGTAGATACCGGTCCGGTACTGGCTTCCGCGGTCATTTCCCTGACGGTTTATGCTGACAGGGTCAATAATTTTAAAAAACTGTCTGACCAGTATGCGCAGTGCAACAATATCCGGATTATACAAAATACAGACGGTTTCAGCAAAACCAGTGGTGTCCGAGCAGACCTCCTCGTACGTTGGATTTTCCCAGGCTCCGTTGGCATAGCCGCACTCCGTATCGCAGACTCCCGGTATACGGGAAAAATATTCTTCCACCCCCCAGAAGCATCCTCCAGCAAAATATATTTTCTGCATGATCCTATCACATCCTTTTCTATGTTTTTTCTGAATTGAATCCATGATTCTATTATGCCCTGGTGAGGGACTAAAATCAATGAATTATGAATGCGGCAATCAAAAGGAGTGCCGTCTGCGGCAGAGAGAGCTGTTTAATTTGTTGCAGACTGTAAAATTCTGGTGTAAAATCATATTATACAGACGGTTACTACAGATCTTTGGGCTGGAGGTTCTATTTATGGAAATGTTGGTTTTCGGAATTGCCGCAGCAGTATCCTATTGGTATGAAACAGAGGTTTTTTTGTTTTTGGGCAGCGCGTACGTTATGTGCAGGTTTTTGTATAAATGGTATATGCCGCTGCTTGAGACCTGGCCGCCTGAACATGGGGAGACGGGGCGCCGGGTTTTGGGCTGTCTGCCCCCTGTTTCCTTGGCCATCATACTTTTTGTTCTACTGACCATGGCTTCCTATGACGTGGTTGGAATTTGGGTTGTTTTTTATATTCTTATGGGATATGCGTGGATATGCGGCGGGGTTTTCATGATGGAATGCCTGGACTTATCCTGGCCCTTTGACGCTGTCCACCTGGATAATAAGGCTGCGGTTTTTCCGGCTGCCGGGGGATTTGTGGGGGTGACTCTTATTTACGCGGGAGCCAACACAGGGGATGGACACGGCTGGTGGGTTGTCTTATTTGCCGCAGGACTGGGGTTAATTACCTGGCTTGGACTGGCGCTGGTGATAAATCTCTTGACTGATATATCCGAGCGGGTCAGCGTGGACCGTGACATGGGCAGCGGCATCCGTTTCGGTGCTTATCTGATTGCCAGCAGCCTGATACTGGCTTATGCGTCGGGCGGGGACTGGACCTCCACCCAAGCCACGCTCATGGAGTTCACCGTTGGATGGCCTGTGCTTCCCCTTATGCTGTTTTCTCTTGCGGTGGAGTGGTTTTACATACGTCCGTCCCGTTCCCTTGCGGACAACCGTCTGCAGGCAAATATACTTCCGTCAGTTCTTTGGGGTTTTATTTACCTGGTCTATTCCTGTATTGTGCTTTTGATTTTTCATGGGATTCCGGAACGTATTTCCGGCGGGGTATTCCTGTGAGCGGGGCGGTGCTGGCCCGAATTCCCGGTGAACGGTATTCGGATTACCGTTATGAGGCAATTTTTAGGGCATACAAATGGGATCCTCAGGTGGAGGACCACAACACAGTGGCTGAGCATGTGGTGCTTCTGGACAGGCAGACAGCCAGACAACTGGAACAATGGGCGGAACAGCTGTCCGCTGAGACTATGGAGATTGAGCAGGCCATGATGGAACGGAGCGATTTGGTAAAAAAACTGGGCCTGCCGTCTAAGGTAAAGAAGGCAATTCCCAGAATGGGCAGTTATTCCCCGGAAAGACATGTTAGGCTCATGCGCTTTGACTTTCATCCCACCACAGACGGCTGGTCAGTATCAGAGGTCAACAGCGATGTTCCCGGAGGTCTGGCGGAAGCGTCTGTACTCCCGAGAATCGCACAGCCGTATTTTCCGCAGTATGAACCACAAGGCCATGTGGCCCGCAGTTTGTTGGAGGCATTCCAAAAGAGAACCGGTCCCGGCGTAAGGATTGCTTTTGTACATGCCACCTCATACGCGGATGACCGCCAGGTCATGCAGTTTTTAGGGGACTATTTTGAAGAAAATGGATACCGTTCCCTGTATGCGGCCCCTGACCATCTTATCTGGAGGGAGCAGCAGGCGGTAAGCCTGATTCAGGGGGAAGAAGGCTCTGTAGGCGGAATTGTGCGGTTTTATCCCCTGGAATGGCTCCCCAATCTTTCCGGACGAACGGACTGGGGCGGTTACTATGATACACAGACACCATCCTGCAACCATCCAATCGCTGTTTTTGCCCAGTCCAAGCGTCTGCCGCTTATATGGGATGAGCTGGGGCTTGAACTGCCTGCATGGAGGGCATTGCTTCCTGAGACCCGTGCTCCGGAGGCCGGTAAATTTGGGGATGGGTGGATTTACAAACCCGCCCTGGGCCGCGTGGGGGAGGGAATCTCCATTCGGGAGGCACTGACTCAAAAGGAATACAGGCAGATTCAGAGAAATGTCCGCTGGCACCCAAAAGACTGGATTGTACAGAAACGGTTTGAAAGCAAACCGGTTTCTGGCGATGAGGGGGAACATTTTCATCTCTGTGTGGGAGTGTTTACAGTAGATGGCAAAGCTGCCGGTTTTTATGGGCGCATCAGTCCCTTTCCCCGCATAGATGCCAGGGCAAAGGATATTCCCCTATTGGTGGAGAAGGAGGATAAACCCAATGAATGACAATTACAATACATACCGAATCTGGGCGCCGGACAATGCTCTGTGGACTCAGTGGGCCAAGCCGGTGCTGTTTGCCCGGACGCTGCAGCAGGTTCCGGAAAAGCTGGTTCTGCCTGCCGTTAAATGGGCCCCTTATGGGGACGGCAGAACGGCTCTGTTTGTGGATTTGCCTGGAAAGAGAGGCGTACTGGAGGGACTTGCCCTGGCTCAAATGGGCTACCGGCCCGTTCCTCTTTATAACGGTGTCTACGGCGCCGATAAGTGGTCCATGGCCGTGGATGTAACATCTGTGGCAGAAACGTTGTATCAAGGTGCAGATTACCTTAGCTGCCTGCATATTCGTCCTGATGCGCCGCCTGCATTTCTTTTGGATGCGGCCAGAATGAAAGGTACGGCCCGACAGCCGGGAAGATATGATAACCGCTGGTGCGTCTTTCCACAGGACGCACCCTCGGCTGATTTTCTGAAGGCCCAGGGTATCGAATCCATTTATGTAAGAACCAAGGAGATACAGAATGATCTGGCCCATATACTTCTGCGCTATCAAAAGAAGGGGATTCGGATTTATCAGGTCAGGGATAATGGTGTGCCGAAAAAGCTGACTGTGGTGCGGCCTTCCCATTTTAAGAGCTTTCTGTACCGCTTTTGCACATTGCTGGGACTGACCAGGAATGCAGCGGGGGGATTCGGCGGAATGGTGCCCGAGGCTACCCAGTCCTCAGGAACCCGGTATTATGGTATTGGCTAGGAAGCGGCGGAAGAATGCGAAATCGTCCTATTGCCTTGAAGATGTCTGCCAGGCAATAGGGCGATTTGCTAAAAGAAATGCTATTATTTTTCATACATTACCAGCTGGCTCAGGGCAATTCTCTGCCGGTCAAAGCGGCTGGTATCAGCAGTTCCGGCATTGGAATATCCAATTGCCAGAATATTGATTGGTTCAAGATGTTCCGGCAGTTCAAACTCCCTGCACAAAATGTCCGGATTAAAATAGCATACCCAAACGCTTCCCAGGCCCAGCTCCGTGGCCTGCAGCATCATATGGTCTGTCAGAATAGAGGCGTCGATGTCGCCGGTCTGTTTTTTGTCAAAGGGACGAACCCATGCCTTATCATGGTCTGCGCAGACAATGATGGCCAGGGGAGCGCCGTAGATGTTAGCAGCCTTTCCGATTTTTGTAAGGCTTTGCTCACTTTGGGCGACAATCAGACGGATCGGCTGCAGATTGGCAGCAGTGGGGGCAACACGGGCGGCTTCCAGAATTTTCTCCAGCTTTTCCGGTTCTACATGCTGACTGGTATAACTGCGCACAGAAAAACGCTGCTTTGCGATACTGAGAAACTCCATAATATTAAATTCCTTTCTGATTTTTATTATGGCATCAAATCAACCATTGATTTTACAACCATTGACTTTATTTTATCATCTGTCATATAATTCACAAGAATGCACTTTTAAGGTAGATACTTCCCAAAACCATAGTATCCCCGTAAGCAATAGCAGGACAAACAGGAGGAAATCATGACACAGCAGGAAAGAAGCATGTTCAACTGTCCGGTGGAGGCGACCTTATCCTTGATTGGCGGAAAATACAAACCAATTATTCTCTGGCATCTCATAAAAGAGCCGCTTCACTATATGGAGTTACAGCGGCTCATTCCCGGCGCAACACCTAAAATGCTTTCCCAGCAGCTTCGCGGCCTGGAAACATCGGGTATGATTTCCAGAGAAGTTATACCGGAAAAACCGCCCAGGACTATTTATTCCCTGACTGAATTCGGCAAAAGCATTATTCCGGTGCTGAATGTGATGTGTACCTGGGGAACGGATTATTTAAACGGGCTGAATATGAAAACACCTTGTCAGAAGCAGGAGAGGGGATGAGTGGAGGGAAAGACTCATGGCATTTTTATGTTAGTTAGATTATTTGGTTTACGTAAAAATGTTATGTAAACTAAAAGCACGTAAGAAAATATTAGGTGGATGCAAGGTATCCCGAAAGAACACTAAATCCCTTGTGCATTTTAACTGCACAGGGGATTTTTAATTATTAAATTTTATAGCCACGATAGCCTCCCTGATAAATATTGACCAAAACAGCGGCTTCCCATAATGCATATTATCAATAGGACTGTTTCAAAATAACCTGTTATTTTATTTTTATCATACAATAAACTCACACTTTTTCGCATACCGACAAAATAAGTTGTATTTTTTTAATCCTGGGGGATATAAATTTAGTTTTATTGTCGAAATATATTATAAGTTATGCACACAGGTATCCGCATTTATCTAAATAGGAGATATTTGTTTTGGTTGATAATATGCATTATCAGAAACAAATATCATACTATCTGATAAATCATAAACAGAATATGTACAAATAAGGAAAGGGAGCAAAAATGAAGAATTTAAAGATTGGTCCAAAACTGATACTATGTTTTATGCTGGTTACATGTCTGTCCAGTATATCTGGTATATTGGGGGCATTTTTTTTGCACTGGTCAGATCAGAACTACAGCAAAGCTCTTGTGGAAAATGGGTTTAGCCAAGGAGATATCGGCTCATTTGATACATACCTCAATAAAGGCTCTGCTGTTGTGAGGGATATTGTGCTTCTTACTGAGGAGAAAGAGATACAGAATTCCCGCAGCGAGCTGGAACAGATTGACCAGAAAATGCAGCAGTCCCTGGATGCTCTGAAGGTAAATTGCCAGACGCCGGAAGAACAGTCGCTGATTGCAGTTATTGACCAGGAACTGCCCAGGTATATGGAAATCCGATCCCAAGTGGTGGAAATGGGACTTAAAAACCATAATGATGAGGCGTTGGACATATTCAGGAACCAGGCAAGACCGATTCTTAATAATGCTATGAACGCAGCCCAAAAGCTGGCGGACCTTAATAAACAGATGGGAAATGAAGTATCCAGGTCCCTTACGGATAACAGCAGGCTTATTATATATATGATTGTCTTTGTTATTATAATTTCAGTGAGTATATCCGTGGCAATGTCCTTCTGGGTTGCGCGTCTTATATCCAGGCCGATTCTAAACGTAAGGGATGCCGCGTTCAAGCTTGCCCAGGGAGATTTAGATATATCCATCTCCAACGATTCCAATGATGAGGTGGGAGAGATGACGCGCTCATTTTCCGAGGCTGCCGAGATGATGCGGCGCTACATCACAGATATATCCAGAGGACTGAGCGAAATATCCCATGGTAATTTTAATATTTCCCCTAATGAAAAGTACAAAGGGGCATTTATAACAATTGAAGAGTCATTGTTTACGATAATCCACTCCCTTAGCAATACTATGGGAGAAATCAACGAGGCGGCCGAGCAGGTATCCTCCGGTTCGGAGCAGGTATCCATCGGGGCACAGTCTTTGTCACAAGGCTCTACGGAACAGGCCAGCTCCATTGAAGAAGTGGCGGCTACTGTAAACGAAATTGCTTCCCGTATTAAGCGGAACGCGGAGAATGCTCTGAGCGCCAATGAGAAGGCTGTGGAAATGGGCCGCCGGATAACGGAAAGCAACCGTCAGATGCAGGACATGATACACGCCATGGATGAAATCAGCAGTTCTTCCAAAGAAATAGGAAAGATTATTAAAACCATTGAAGACATTGCCTTCCAGACCAATATATTGGCATTAAACGCTGCCGTGGAGGCTGCCAGAGCCGGAGAGGCAGGGAAGGGCTTTGCCGTGGTAGCTGACGAGGTGAGGAGTCTTGCAAGCAAATCTGCAGATGCATCAAACAGTACGTCTGCCCTTATTGAAAATTCCCTGCGCGCTGTTCTTAATGGTACAAAAATAGCTGATGATACTGCTAAGAACCTTTCGGACGTGGTTTCAGGTGTAGAGGATGTGGTAGCCACCATTGGACAGATATCCAGTGATTCCACAGAACAGGCAGATGCCATCGGACAGGTCACTCAGGGAATTGACCAGGTTTCCAGTGTCGTACAGACGAACAGCGCCACTGCGGAAGAAAGCGCTGCGGCCAGTGAGGAACTGTCAGGGCAGGCTCAGCTGCTAAAGAAACTGATTAGTCAATTCCGCCTTATCACGGTTCAGTAAGAGATTAACGGTAAAGGACTCATAACAGGCAATGAGTCCTATGCGGTAATGTGAAACAACTGGCTGCCGAGAAGTGCAGATTAGGTCCTGCCTGCTGCAAAACGCCCCCATTGAAAACAATGAGGGCGTCAGAATATAGACAAAACGGTTCAGAGAAAGCCATTCTTTGAACCGTTTTTCGTGATTCGTTATCTTTTTAATTTTCTATATGTAAATGTTGATATCATAAACCCTGTATCCGGATTATCACATACCTTTTATTAAAAACACCTCTGCCTCGTATCTGCCATTGGCAACCGCCTCTTCGTGGGTTTCATAATAGATGTCCACAACATTTCCTTTGATGGAAGCCCCAGTATCCTCCACTAAATAAATAATCTCTCCAATCCGAATCCTGCTGCCCAGTGGAAACACGTCTGGATCAGCAGCAACCGTATAATCTGGCCTGGGAGCGGTCCCTGATTTGGTAAAATGGTTTTCCCCGGTACACAATTCACAGCTGCAATAACCAGTGATTTCAAACATGCCGCAGGATTCTTCTCCGGCGGCTCCCTGGGAACTGTCCTGTAAGGGAACGTCCTTGCCTGTCTGTTTTTCCTGCGCTGCTTTGTTTATCCGGTCATCCTTGTTATCCTGGAGTCCCTCTGTTTCCAGCCCGTCCTCCCCAGAAACTGTATCCTGAATCACAATTATTCCTGGTGCCTCAACCGTATTGCTTCCATCCTCTGCCTGTACCTCTATGTCTCCTTTAAGGGGCAGAGCATAAGAATCAAAAAAATCCACCTTCAGCAGTAACACCGCCATAAAAACCAGGACAGATAAGAAAATTCTTCTGAACAACTTGCAATCCCCCTTCGTTATTATAAATTATATATCGGCTGTTCAGCAGAAATTCTAAGCTAAAACAGGACAGAAGGTGTTTTTTTCTCCTGTTGGCTTAGTAAAATATGTCCATGTTTGGGTTTATGAGCCTCAGATAGTATAGTCAAGTGTCAGAACAGATGCAAGATGCAACTAGATGGAACAGCGGCAGGAGCGGCAAAAGCCGTAAGAGGGAAGGAGAGAAGCTCCTCGTCATTATAATGCATGATATCAATTTCTAAAGAAGCGGCTGAATATAACACATAGCAGACAGCCAAGGATAAAAGCCAGCTGGAAATTGGCACACAATAGCATTGTACAATATCGGCTGTATTATCAGCCGTACGGCAAATGCTTGCGTTATCAATGGACGTATCCAAAGATTCCGACTGCATTAATTCCCACTCATAGTCACTAAGTAAATCCTGTAGGTCAGCGGCATCATTGTCAGATGGGATTGACCTCAGAAGGAGTGGCAACAGACATAAACATCACATCCTTTTATTCAATTTTAATCAATGGGATTTATCAAGAATTATTGATATATAGATTGGGTGATGAACCTCATCCCTAATAACTATTCGTTAAACTATTCAATGTTTCGCGAAAGACCATATTTAAGGGTGGTAGTTGATGGCCGTCGGACATCCGTTTACCCGTCGGACGACGGCCGTTTATCAACTATTTGCGAAACAGTAGTTTAACGATATAGTTATTAATCATATCAACTATTTAATTCACCCATTGCCATTTTATATAACGATTTATTCATACGGTTTAAACCACTTTCAAGATTATCCTCTACAAATTCAAGGCTCCCACCATCCGCCAGGATAACAGCGGCGAGAGTGGGCATAACCTGCCTTTTTATCCAGGTCTTTTTTTCATCCATGGTCTTTTCATACTTTGGGACGGTTATCTTTAATGATGATATGCCATCCATGAAATCAGCCCAGACGGGATATGTAGAACAACGAGAACGGTTGATATCATCTAACTCAATCATCCGCATATAATGCCCTAAAACACCAACAGCAACAGCGCCCAGGGGAATACCGGATACAAGCATTTTAGACACACTGACCGCACGGTCATTTTTAAGTTCAAGCTCCCAGCGGACCCAGGAAGTATCAACATGCGTACCCGTTGAGGAAAACTTGTGATTGCGTTCCAATTGCTTGTCATAAACCCTTAAAAAGATATCACTTGTACGGCTACCAAAGTAAACCGTATGACCTGTTTTACGACCGGAAACTTCGGATTCAACCACGTTACGCATGTTACGGAACTTTGAAACAATCTGAGTGTTTTGATATAAGCGACACACATCATCCGTTGAAAAGTATTTACAGCCAATATCATCTATCGCAATATCAATCCTGGTAACATGACCATTGTCCCGTATACGCTCCAGGAGAGCCACCATAAAGGTACTGTCAAAATCTATGTCGTACCCCTCACCAAAGGGGGTGTTAATTTTCAATGTCTCAGAGAAACTACGGATTAACTCGCCTATAGCTGAACCACTCACATCCACATGGATACCCATATCCGAATTCCCGTCACAAAGGACGCTGAGAGAGAAACCATTGAGACGAAACATGGTCCTGTAGCCACGGGCGCCCTTTGGCATCCGTGTGAAGTCCTCCATGGTATATCCCAGCATATCCAGAACATCCACCAAATCATTTGTTGACATGACCGTGAACGACAGCCAGTCAACCGATACAATTAACCCATTATCCAGGGTTATAAAGTTTCCTTCCATTCCGACCTCCACTGTATTTAGTACCCCCGTATTACCCTACGGGGGTTTTACAAGCCATCCCTGGCAGGGAAATGGCAGAACGTAGGTATTCCACGTAATGACGAATCAAAACCGCTAGATGGCCTGGCACTGAGAGCAGACAAGGGAATGTGGGATTACCCCACTAAGGAATAGCCGGATAAGACACAGGGAAATACCCGGCTATAAAAAAAGAGAGTACGGAACACTGTTATTTACAGATTGCCAAGTCACACACATAACCACGGTTATTGTATTCAACGTCAACCAACATACCCGGACGAATCTCAGCAACAGCCTTAATGTTCAGGTTGTCACTAACAAAGATAGAAGAAACAGATTCCCCTTCCACCTGGGCATCCTTGAAAGAGGAATGAAGCGTTACCCCCTTTACCGGGTTACCAGTTTTACGGCTAACATAGTCAACAGACTGAATACCTAATACTTTAACTTTCATAATAAACCTTCCTTTCAATATTCTATTATCAACGTACCGCCCAGGGCATTTGCATCAACCTGGGAGGGCAGTATTTCTGCCTAAATCCAACCGTCAATTTCTCAATAGCTACTGACAAACAAACCGCTTAAATAAAATGTAATCAATCGTCACAGATACGTAATTGATTACAGATATGGGAGGGGGTATACTAGATGTACCACCAAAAAGAAACCCCACCCACCATATAGGCCATATCACACCATCAATGAAGATAAGAACATGGAGCACACATCATTCAAGAGAAACCAGAAGATGACATACCACATTAAACCAAGGAGGTGAGAACATGGATTTAATAAAATATATTTTCTTAGGCATCAATATGGCAATCAATGCAATGATTTACTTAATTGGAGCAATCGCTACATTTATCCAAAACCTTGCCTAAAACCTCCACTCAGCTTTCATACGGACTTGTGACCGTTCTCCGCAAGGAGAGTAGCTTTAAAGGGGAAGGGGCTAGGCCCCTTGCTCATTTATGTCAAATAAATCATCAAAAAGGCATGTAAGACGAACAGACCAATCAAGCGCCCTATCTATAGCAGTAGAATCACCAGATTTATACGCCCTTGCCAATTCACTATTAGCCGAATCCCTATATTCCTGAAAAACCTGTTTTTCCTTCTTTGTCATTTCTCTTTCCCCTTCCTTTTTGCAAATGAATTTGATATACTTACCTTGACGGTAAGCCCCATTCTCACTACTACAATCGTTCTCGTTGCTATGGGGCCTATCAACTTTGTAACTATAGTATACTACATATTCTAGGCCTAGACAATTGACAGAATAACCAAATCTAGGCCTAGAAAGTTGTATATTTTGTCTAGGACTAGACAAGAGGAGCATATGAACGAAAAAGAAAGAACTGATTATAAAAGGGAATACAACAAAGACACATACAAAACAGTGAAAGTCTATATCCGTGAAGAAGAGTACCCGGAAATAATCGAACACATGAAAACCAGGGGATACACCAAACTAAGCGGATATATTAAAGACCTAATTGCCCAGGATATAGAAAGGACAGGAGAGAAGAGTATCCACATCCAAAACAGCAACGGTGTCATAGTAGGGGACAATAAAGGAAAAGTGATAGTAGGAGACATAAAAGGTAATATAACCATGTAAAAAACATCCTCCCCAGCAATTCCATACAGTTGCAGGGGGGGGGTATATTTTTGACGATTTTTTTGCGGATTATCTACACGGTACTAATGTGGGAATACACAGCCCACGTGTGCATAATCCTCATATTGTTAATCATCATAAGAGCCATGTACAGGAGCATGAAAGATGATTCGGACTGAAAAGGAAACCTACATACATGATTCAATGACGTTTCCAGAAACGAAGTATATCCTGCCTTTCCTTCGCCGCGCCGACCAGCGTCTGGCGCTTGCTACGTCCAGGCAGAGCAGGGAGAGGGATGCCCTCAAATGACGGAAGTTCAGGAGGATTGAAACTCTTAAAATACCTTGCGTACTTAGGGATATAGGTAACACGGACGGAACCAAAAGGAGCGAGAAGAAGGGAATCAATGTTATAATCATCCACTATCTTGCTTTCACCCTGGGCCGATTTATCCGCATGTACAACCGTAAGGGATTTAGTGACACGCCTGGCAATCGAGAAACAGTTGAAACAGTTCTGGACGATATATAAATGGTCGGTCAGGTCACGTATCTTCTTATCAATATCAAAGGACTGGCTGAACAGATATACCACATGCCGGTACTGACGCTGATATTTAAAATACACCTTCACATGTTCAGGGAAATTCTTATAATTCCTGTTATCCCAGACAAGCCCCACCTCGTCAACCAGAATCAGGGAATCAGGAGGGAACTGATATAAACCAAAGTCCTCCGTCCTGAATTGGATACAACCAGGAACCTCCCTGTCACAATACACATTCCAGCCCTTTTTCTGATATTGGAGGGCAAGCTTCGTCATTAGCGTGGTCTTGCCAGAACCCTTCTTACCAAAGCACATGTAAAGCTTATACGGATTGCGGTAACGGTACGCATGGACAGCAAGGAACATGAACACACAGAACGCAAGGACAATGATGGCACCTAAGACATACAAGATAACAACCTCCTAACCACAGACACAATGCCAGCAGTGACCAATATGGCTATCATGCCATAATATAAAGGATTCTCATAATCCATCATAAGGGATACCGGATATAGGAATATTTCAGAAAAAGCCGTCAGGAAATCAATCATGGCAATACCTCCAAAATTCATCCAGGGGCCGTAAGACCCCCGGAACATGACACATCAAACCGAATGGAACACACGGATGAAGAACGATACAATGGCACCCACGAAGAACAGGGACATTGCAAGGAGCAGGATGGGCTGGTTCAGAATCCAGCCAAGTAATAAACCAATCTCAGACCACATCCAGGCCGCAACCTGGGTAAAAGCACTTAAAAGTTCCGACATAAAAAATCACCTCCTAGACAGAATGGAACACACGGATGAAGAATGATACAATGGCCCCCACAAAGAACAGGGACATTGCAAGGAGCAGGATGGGCTGACACAGAATCCAGGTAAGCAACTTACCAATCTCAGACCACATCCAGGCCGCCACATCCGTAAAGGAACCAAGAAGGGACGTCATCCCAGGCGCATCAGCATCCGATGCAAACGCAGGGAAGGACATGGAAACAACCGAAACAGCAGTCACGGGGACAGCCCGGTATTTCCGTAAGAAACAACGAACTTTCGACATAGAACACAACCTCCTATCATGATAAAATTTGTTTGAATATATTAATAACCCGCCGGATTAAGGGAAGTGAGACAACCAGTACCCCAACCCAGGCGCAGTCATTCCAAAGGAAACGGACAAACACCGATAGCTGTGCAAATATCCAATCAACAACCACATTGACTTCCGAGAACACACATATCACCTACCCCCGCATACAAGATACCTTGCCAGCCATAAGAAACCATCAATCAGCCAGAGGAACAGGATGAAACCCATGACATAGACAAGCGGTTCAAACTGGACAGGGACAAGGCCAATCAACGAAGCGACTTTTTCAATAAACATAACAGGATGGCACCTCCAATCAATAAAAGTGAATACTGCACCATATCATCCGTATAGAAGCTGAACGGGGCATCCTCAACATGAATCGAAACATACTTCTCATCATATGTAAGACGGCTACCAGACCAGTAATAACGGCGGATATAGTTAGGACTACCATAGTTATTCAAGGTACTAAAGTTATTCCCTAAACAAGGGGTAAGATAAACAATGGTACCCGTATCATCCATAGGCGAGAACCCATCATAGAACAGACGGCCCTGGACATTGGACGTGGACATGTTCCATAGGTACCCATTGCCATCTATGGAAAGAGAACCGCGGCTAGTAGTTGGGAACAGGAGAGTACACGCCTTACCATCAACCACGCAATCATAACGGACACAGTTAACATAAGCATCCTGAGGAACGGAAGATAGTAACGAATATGTGGATATATCCTCATACGGTATAACAGATTCCAGCACGCCATCCACATCCTGTACCTCGTCCACATCCGCCTTCTTAGCTTCCGATGCAGATGCGATATCAGCAACAACAAGGTCACGGAAATGATAATACATATAATCCAGAAAAACATCATCAAGAACGAAGGCCGACAAGCCAGTGTCATCAAAATTTCCATTGATATCTTCCATCCTTTCCTGGAAATCCTCCCATTCCTCATCACTTACGGAGCCGGATATAGGCATACCAGAACCATAATCCCTTTCCGCATCAGAAGAAGTGGCAACCGAAGCATAGACAGGAACCGTAAACAGAAGCAGGAACGTACTAACCAGACTTACCAGAAGGACGGCCCTTAGACTGTTTATGCGGCCTGGGAGGCCGGACAGCGGAACCAGGGGAACCACCCGCACCCTTGAAGGATACAACAAGGGAAGAGATGAACACCGACACGACCAGACACGCCGTAAGAAAATCACCAAAGCTATAACCTCCTATATCCAAAGAAAACAGACAGCCAACAATATGTACCAGTATATCCACACAGAATGTAATCACATCACGCATAATCAGGACCCCTTATTTATAATCTGGAATATGACCGCAAGGGCAACAGGAACCGCCAGGAACGCAACGAGCCAGGATGGGAGATAGGAGAGACAGGCAAAAAGCCAGGCAATCCCACGGCCCACGTTGACAACCACCTGGACAGCCATCTCAAACAGATTGATGATGAAATTGATGGCAGTTGTCAGGAAAGCTAAAATCCCCTCAAAGAACTTAAACATGCAGACACCTCCTAACTGCCAGACTTGAACCGATAGTACCCAACCGCCAGCAGGGATATGGACAGCGTAAGGGCAAACGCAATAGGGACATTCAGGGAACCCAGACCATCATAGATACCCGTAAGGAAGAAGGAGATATCCGCAAGAGGGGCCGTGAACCTATCGAAATGATTACCATATTCAAAAGAATCAACCTTATCCTTTGCCTGATTGAAAACCTCGTCTTCCTGCTTCTGATATCCATCAAGGGAACTGTTCAGGCGGTCATTTTCGGAAAGCATACCAGAGTTATCATAACCACCCGTGACCTTATCCGTGTTCGCATTGTTATTGTTAATGATATCCGTGGTATTGGACTGCCCAGCGGCTATCATATCATCCGTATTATCCCGGTCAGCCTGTAGCTGTTCAGAATGCTGCTGGGTCATCTTATTGTAAAGGTTGGTAAATTCCCCAGCCAACTGATTCCAGAAAGCCGTAAGCTGGGATGATATGGTCTGTATCGTATTCTTAATCAATTCAATGATGGTATCCCCTTGTTCAACCTGCTGAGCCGTATTATTAGAAATACTCTGGTTAATGTCCTGGTCAACATTGCCGGAATCAGGGGAACCACCCTGTACAGGCGCATCACCGGAAAGACGGGTAAAATTAATGCTGACATAGCCACCATATGGCGGCGCAGGAGAGTCATAAGCCAAAAAATTAGATATATTAAGCTGGCTTGTAGAAGCACCAATGGATAAATCTGTAGAAAGCCTGAAATCACCAGAGGAGTAATAACCATCAACATAATAATTGGATTCCTGCTGGCTTACATTATTACGCCTGACACCGAACCAGATGGAACTGGACTGATATACAATATTAGTATTGCTACCAAAATGGACAGACATCTTATATTTACCAGCCGGAGGTAATGCACCTTTATGCAGGACAAAACCAAACCATATAGGGGATGCATAATCAGAAGGAAGCGACATGGAAGCATAACCATTCTTATCCAACCACACCTCCTTATAACGGATGACCCCAGCCATATCATAATACGAAAGACACATCTGGACAGAGGTAAGATTGACCGTATTAACAACGGAATCATCACCAGAGGACATAAGGACAGGGGCTTCCAACGTATCAAAATCATCTGATTCCATGTAGTCTTGGGACAGTAATGCATTACTGGACGTAGCAACTGGAACCCTCATAGCATCTGGAACCCTCATAGCATCTGAAGGAGTCGCAACCATAGCAAAGGAAGGAAAGGCAGATACTACGGATAAAAAAAGCGCAGAAATAATAACCATGAAACGCCTTGATTCCACGGGAAGACCACCTCCAATATTCAATTTTAATTTAATGGATTCAATGATAGATTATCTGATAGATACATAGATTTTCCGCTAACTATTCGTTAAACTAGACTTTCGCGAATAGTTGTCTCTATTCTATGAATATCTCTTTCGTATCCACCATGGGCTTGTTAAGTACGGTAAATCTGTATTTACTCCCCCGTACTACCCGACCAGGGTCTGTAATCTTTGTGTAGTCCATATATTGACAGAATTTAGTCCTCCCGTATAACTATATGGGAATGGAAATTACAAAATTGAAAGTATGCACAAAACAAATGAATCAAGATAATGACTGGATAAGAACCAGGTACATCTAATTATTATTTAATTACATAGACTGCCAGGTACCAATTCTACGTACCATACCTATATCTGTTTAAAAAGCCTCCTCCTTTCCTTTTGTGCTGTCAAGGGTCTCCCTCCCCCTTATCCATCCCAAAACGGCAGGAAACGGCATTCTGGACATTCAGAAGGTTTGTTCATGTACATGTATCCTCTCATATCCAACTATTCAGCCGAAATGATACTTTCACGAATAGTTGGAAACAATTAAACAATTTTAATATCCCTGCTCCGGATGATAGAATTTTTTCAAGTTGTTATACATCGGGTCAATGACACCGAATATAGGAAGCTGTATATCGGATACGGACTGGTCCACGATATCTCCGTTTATGACATACCAGTGATGATAGGAAGCTCCCTTCTGGTCTGAACCTGCAGGATAAATGATTTCTGCATTCACTGTATGTCCCGTATATTCGTTGAGGCGGGCCAGAACCTGCTCCGCGGTTTCCTCCAGGGCACCTGCTTTCTCCGCATACTCAGCCGGATCCATATCCTCCAAATAAAAATCCAGAGAAACACTCAAATACCATAGGTCCGGCTTCCTTTTAAAGATGCCGGCGTAATCAATATCATATAAAGGGAAAGCTGATTCCGGATTTTCCCAGTCCATGCTGCTGTCCGATTCATCCAACAGAGGCGATGTTTTTAGCGTCACTTCTGCCCTGGGACCTGCTGTAGACGCAGGTCCCTCATACGGCCTGTCTGTTAAATGGTCTCCGCTGACATAATAATTGAGAAATCTAATCCAGTACTCAGGCTGCCAGCAGACAGCGGGTATCACAGGACTGATTACATCCCTGGCATATACCTCTCCTGTCATGGTCTGGAAATTCTTTTCTATGCAGTATCCGAATGGGTGTTCCATGCTTCTGTCCTTAAAGTTGCTGAGCAGTATGGAACGCTCCTGTCCTTCCTTATCCTTATAACCGATTTCCCATGTGTAGATGTTTGGGGAATCAAAGGGCGTGGCCGTATAACCGTTCTCTTTTGCCAACACCGTCCACCCCTCTCCCAGCAGCCGGTCCAGGTCATCATGGTATACCTTTGTATAATCCGTGGTTATATTATTTTCAAGGTAATCAATCATCTGATTGGCCAGCAGGAGCCCCGATATCATGACAATAAGGATGGCAGTCGCCAGGATTCCTGTGCTCTTTTTCAATGGCTTCATTGTCTCCCCCTTTATCTGGTGTAGCTGAAATACAGAAAAATTGCTGTGGTCACCTGCTTACAGAAAAATATGAGCAGCAGATCCAGTCCAAGAATGACCAGACTGTTGGCCGTTGACAGGCCGCCGTCCTCTGCCAGCTTCTTTATCAGCTCCTGGTTCTCTTCCTCCGTCCTGTCTTTACACCCATGAAAATCGAGAACTTCTTTGGTGTGTTTCCAGAACATCCGGTCAGCGGATTTTCCCAGAGGATAGAATTCCAGCGCCAGCATAATCAGGAAGAACAGAAATACATAGCCGGTATCATAAGGCAGAGAACGGCTTCCCTTGTGCATCCATCCATAAGCGGCAGCCATCAGAGGAACAGCTGTCATATTTATGACAATGAGCCACAGGGAGATGTCGAACATGCCTCTTTTGGCAAACCACAGGTTTCCGGCAAATCCGGCAAAAGGATTAAATTCCGGCTTGTTCTGGGCCTTCCTGAACCGTTTCAATGTATCTTCCTCGATGTGGACCAGACAGTCCCGGATGTCAGATACCAGGTAACCGTCCAGCCGCGTTTTTTCATCCTCAGGACTGTTTACGCGCTTGGGCACGATTTTGAATCTGTATTTACAGTAAGGACATTGTATACGGTCCTGTTCCAGCTCTTTCTGGCAAATGGGGCATTTTAATTTTTTCATGTACGGTCAGCCTTTCCCGCCAAAAGCCCATTGGTGCCTGGCGCTGTCTGTCTGTTTCAGTGAGGGTTTTCTGTCAAAATCTATCTGGCTCTATTTTATCACACCTCACCTGGATATGCCAGAAAAAGGAAGCCGCAAAGTGCTTCTATGGATATATTGTATTGTTTGTGGTATAGTGAAATTATCAGAAAATGATAAAGGAGAATGAGAATGGATAGTGGGGAAATGGTATGTTACTGCGCTGGTGTCACTAAGGCACAGATTCTGGAAGCTCTGGATAACGGAGCCCGGAACTTAAACGATATAAAACAAATGACAGGGGCATGCACCATTGGCAGATGTAAAGAATTAAGTCCCACAGGGAAATGATGTTCCTCTGCGATTATAGGTATAATCAGGGAATACAATCATATTTCTTCAAACTAGCCCTATCATTACATCATAATCATAAATTCTAAACATAAATTCTAAACATAAATTCTAAACATACATTCTAATTATACGGTCCAATCATACGGTCCGCTATTTCTTACATCTGCCGGCAAAAGGCTTCCGGAATTTTGGAGTATATGCCTGATATCCTCCAAAATCCGGAAGCCCAAACTTTGTCAGTTGATTCCCAAAAGCTTCAGTATTTCAATGTGTGGCTTGTCTGCATCTGCCTGGAATACATCAATATGATTCAGATCTCCGCTTCTGTCCGTAAAGGCAGGAAACAAAAAGCCGCACACAGGTTTATCCGGCTCATACTCCCCGCTCAGGGGGCAGACAGCGCAAATCATATATTCAAATACTTCCTCTGATTCCCACTGGCGTTCCTTGTCAGAACCTTTTGCCGGGATATCATAACGGTCATGGAAAACCAGGATGGCATACGCCCTGTCTGCACGGTAATGCTCCATGACAACATCATAAAAGGTATCCATCAGGGCATCGTTTTTCAGGCCGCATTCGTTCATGGCCATAAGCAGCTGCCACATACTTCCAGGTTTCCGCGCACTTTGAGGATATTCGTATTTTTTCAGGTTCACATTCGTGGCTGAAAAGGGAATTTCCTTAGCCAGCTTCAGTTTCTTTGTCCGTTCTGATGCTGATAATTTCAGAAAATTAATATTAAAACTCCCATCAAAATCCCCGTCCCTGTCAACATAACATCCTGCAATCCTGGTAAAAGAGGTGCGGGAAAGGGTCATCCGTCTTGTAAGCTCCAGCATGTCATCTCTGTTTATCATAATCTGTCCGTTACCTTTCCGTCTTTTCTGTCATTCACAAACAGATTGTACCATATACTTCATGGACCAACAACTTATTTTCCGACTGTAAAGGAAGGCCTGTAAAAGAAAGCGCGGTTTTAGCTGCGATTATTATGAAGCCTGGATTGAGATATCTGTCTGGTATGGATGGGAAGGCGGACGGTTAAACAGCAGCACTTCTCACAGAGGACAAATATCCGTATCCTCCCACCCATACCCCTGTAATCGTATTATCTTCGGTATCCAGCTTAACGTATATTCTGGAAATGCTGTTTAGATTACGCCCCTGCTCAAAGATATACTGGTCTTGTTTTGATGCGTACCTGTATAAATAGCAGGCCAGCGCACAGTTGGAGGTGCCGGTGGCGGATTCCTCATCTATGCCGTAAAGCGGGGCAAAATTTCTGCATATGGCAGTCAGGTCCGTTTCTTTTGCCGGGGAGAAGGCATGGATGCCGATGCATTCTTTCTCAAGGCTCAGCCTGGTGATGGCGGAAAAATCAGGTGTCATCCTGCCCAGAATCTCAGGGTCCGTCACAGGAACCATAATATCCTTTAATCCTGTGGACACGATTTGCACAGGTAAGGTATCGGCGATGCCGTCCGGCTCAAAGCATGCCTCCACATCCGCCTTATCCAGCCTTTCGTAGAATTCCGGGGTATTCTGTTCCATGAAAATCAGGCCGTTTTCATCCACACGTATTCTCAGTATACCGGATTTCGTCTCAATGGTATACTCCTGTTTTTCAAGCATCCCCAAGTGCCGCAGCACAGCAAAAGTCCCGATTGTGGCGTGACCGCACAGAGGGACCTCCCCCGCAGGGGTAAAGTATTCTAATTTAAAATCAGCCAGCTCTGAATCAGCGACAAAGGCTGTCTCTGAATATCCCATCAGAAAGGCTGTTTTTGTTTTTTCTGCTTCATTCAGGCGGTGCTGCCGCAGAACTACGCCAGCCTTGTTTCCGCCACTGTTATCTTTGCTGAACGCATTTGCCACATAAACATCCATTGTTATTCTCCGATGGGGAACATAACCCGGTTCTTAAACTCCTGTGCCTTGCCGTCGTTCCAGTCATGGACTGGTCTGTAATAACCGGCGATCCTGCTGTAAACATCTGCAGCGCCATTGCATTTCGGACAACGCTCCTGTCTGCCGGGCAGATAACCGCAGGTCTGGCAGATGGTGTAAACAGGAGACAGCGTGAAACAGGGAATACAGTGTTCTGTAATCATGCCGCTGAGCAGATCCCGTGCCTTTCTCCAGTCCTCCAGTTCCCTCTCCATGTACACATGGAATACAGTGCCTGTGGTATAAAGGGGCTGCAGGGAATCC